>JAAHTH010001063.1_pt2 | contig 17027 bp, 13 predicted proteins | sample 6116091 | NCBI WGS metagenome assembly JAAHTH01 (sample SAMN13939990, study PRJNA603662) | sponge metagenome | isolation source: marine sponge | host: Mycale hentscheli | place: New Zealand | collected 2006 | reverse complement strand
CCCCCCCCCCCCCCCCCCCCCCCCCCCCCTCCCCCCCCCCCCCCCCCCCCAACCCTTTCCACTCTTGGAAACCCCATCCGCTGTCAAATCCCCAATGCTGCAAGACTTGTGCAGATGATGACGTTAAGTCTATAGTTCCACTAGAGCCAGTTGGTATGACTTCATATATAGATTGAACGTTATCTCCATATATAAATACTGAGGTAGGCTCGTTTCTAAGCTCATTACCATAATTCTTTGAAACTAAATAATCGTTTTGCGTGCTTAAAAATTGTCCTATTTGGCCAAGAGCAGGTTGAGCTCTTCTTTTTACAGTTCTTACTTTGATAACCTTTTCTAGGCCATTGGTCACCATTAGCTCTATATAAAAGTCGCATCCAGCATCTCCACAAACTTGACTAATAAGAGAGAGTAATGTTTGGCTACTAGACTCAATTCTATAATAGTTAGGAGCAAATGGAATCTCTGTGATGTCAACATAGTAATTATTTAACTTACCATTGCCGCCAAAAGCCGTGACAATGGTTTGATTTGTACTGTCGGGTGCCAATCTTCCCATACTATAGGCGGGTTCAGGTATACCATTCTCCTGCCCTATGTGTCCTCTATATGTAGCGAATCCTTTTGGACTATATTCAGTGTTAGAGAAGCCGGAGAGAAGTAGTTGAATAGCCTCTCTTAGCCTTATCCAAGGAACTCCTTGATCATTTTGATTTGATCCACCAAAGCCTTCTGCAGGAGACCCAAACTGAGAGCCGTTAAGAAATGTATCATCACAATCTCTGCAGTCTAAACCTGCGTCAAGCTGACATACGGAAGAGCTAATGCTTTCTAGAAAGCCATAAGCATTTATTAAGTTGGGTACATTCTTGACATCTCCGGCATATTCGCCAGTGATAATTGTAAGGTTCTCTAAAATAAATCTAGGGTCAGATATAGTGACACTATATGTAGGAAAGTTTGATGCATCATCTTTTCTAGTCCAAGAACGAACCAGTCCTGCAAATTCAAAGCTTCCTACTCTAAAATAGACAGGTGCACCCACATCCGGAGTTTGGAATCCGGGATCTGCCGCAGTCCATTCACGAGACTGTCCGGGCTTAGGATAGTACATCTTATATGTTAAGGGCTTACAAGGATCTTCTATAAGCTCAACAGTTATACTGGTCTCTTGGTCATTCCAGCCAACGCTAGAACTAAAAGACTTTACCGAACAACCTAAAAATAAGGTTTGTTCAAATGGACCAACTATATTTGCTGGTAAATTACTGCAAACTTCACCCATTTATGGACACTCCGTATAAATCCAACTCACCGATCTACTATATCTTCCTATCTTTGGGTCAAACGTCTCGTTGTCTGCTGTTCTAAAGTATGTCATTCCGCTAAGATTTGTGGTTTCTACATTGTTAACAACAGTATCATAGTCTGGACTGTAATCAAAAGCTGTTGCGGCAACACAACCTGTTGGTGGTAGAACAACCGCTTCAATACTAAGATCAAAGGTGTTAGCTGTCTTAGTCCCTATACTTTGCAATATTGGCCCTGAAGCCCTTCCTAATACTGTATGACTAGCTATTACAGGGACTCCAACATTTTTTGTAGCCGATATATTCTCTGAGAGAACGCCTTCATGACAGTTAACTGGCCTGTTATTGTAGGTCACAGCATATCCAACAGTTCCCTCTTTAATATTATAGCTATAACTCACCGATAGTGGGTCACCCGTATTTAACGGAGCAGAACCTTTGCCTTGTATGTTGTCTCCTAGATTGCCTGAATATATACCGCCCGCCCTTGTTCCGAAGGTCCCGTCCAATGCAGCTGAAAAATAACCACTAGCATTTTCAAATGCGGTCTTTCCAGCTTGAGGATAAAATGTTCCATCGAACGCTATTTCATAAGATGGATATCCCTGTACAGTACCATTAAGAGTTACTGTTCCATTTCCCTCTTCAATAGAAAAATCAGATGACAAATCAAAGGTGTCTGTAGCTGCGTATCCTGATGGCCTTCCATAAGTCTGACTGCTAGGGAATGCTAAAAACGTGTCGTTTACCGTTAATGTGTTTTCCTCCGGAGTGGCGTCCACAGACCTATCAGTTAAAAATATATCCGCCCCATCAGGAATCTGCATTATATGACTTGTCATGCTCGGCAAAGTTAGTCCATTGCCAGATGGACCTACTCCTCCCGTTCCTATTATTCCCGTTACATACTTTACTGCAAATTCAAAACCACCAGTCGAAAAAGGGCTATTCCCAGTTGTGATATAGAAGTCATCATCATCAAAGAAATCAGTAAAATCGCCTGTGCCTACACCACTACCGACGCTGATGCCTTTGGCACTTATTGAACGGTCAATCTGCATGACCCCATCATGGCCCTCACTTCCAAATCTCCAAGGTTTTTCTAGCATACTATAATTGTAACTAGTGGAGGCGCTTTCCAAATTAAGACCAGACCCTAAGTAGCTGTCAAGTCCAGAAATCATACTTCCAGCGAATACAAACTCAAGATTATAAGTGGATGTTGTGGCATACATATTGTCACTTTGAATTGACATGTTGTCTACCAAAGGTCTACCGATCAAATTTGCTCCGCATCCGCTAAGGCGAAAGAGGCGGTAGTCTGCATTCATTTGCTCATAGAACTTATTGCCCGGATGGCCAATTGTGTGTACCGCACCTGAAGGAAGACCATTTTCTCCGGTTCCACTGGGCACAAAAGTTCCATCAACAGTAACTCTCCAAAATCCGGCGAGCGCTCTCCTGTTAGTACCATCTCTGACTACTTCTCTTGATATGCTAACATTAGGAGCAGGTACAAACTCATATGAACCATACTTGACTAATACTCCACTGCAATCTGTCATTTCTTAATCCTTCTTTTAACCTAGTGTATTCATTTGGGAAGAAACACTATTTGTAAACTGTTGTTCTAATTGAGGAACTTTCTGTGAAAAGGCTGCTGCTGTCGTAAGTTCTGCTGCTTGCTGAAATACTTGGCCAGCTGTGGCTGTATCTGTTATATTGACATTTTGGTTGCCGTTCAGATTGACATTCATTCCTTGTGCTATTTGATCTCTTAAAGTTTTAAGCTCTGTGGCAAGCGCTACAGCTCCACCGCCGCCCACATCTTCAGATAGTAGGGCTAGATTACCAGCAGCATCATCACCTACAGCTGCACCCCCTCCTGCTCCAGCAGCATTTTTGAGTAAGTTTATCTCTCCTCTTAACTTCTTAAGTGCAGCTCCAGCATCTTCAAACGACTGTTTTGCCTTGTCCATCTCTATGATCATCTGCTCTCTTCTCTTGGCTAACGACTCTTCTGCTATCCTAGTTCTTTCTGCAACAATTGCTTGCTGCTCTTGAGCTATTGCAAGACCTTCCGCTCTAAGTCTGGCTTCCTCGGAAGTTTCTCCTGTAACCATAGCTCCACCGCCAAGACTTTCTTCTCCTGCAAGGAACTCTGCGGCTGGTGCGCCATTAATATTTCCAGAGCCTCCCATAAAGCTCATGAAGTCTGAATTCCCCACAAGTCCTCCAGCGATTTGATCTCTTAGCTTGGCTGCTTGTTCGTCGGTTAGTAACCCTTCCGTGACAAGCTGAGGTATGCCTTGCTGTAATGCTGTGCTTTCTTGCAATGTAAGTGCTTCACCTGACTGAGCCTTGGCTAATGCTCTTCTTGGAGCTTCTATTTCTTGTTGAAGCTCAGCAACTCTCTCCATATCTCCCTCTTCCATTGCCTTCGCGAGCTCTGCCTGTACGGTAAACAATCTATCCTGAGCACTCATCTTTCTCTTCTCTATCTCTGTTAGTCTGTCTTGGATAGCAGATAGTCTTGTTGTATCATCAGCTAATGTGTCTAGTGCTTGCTTGGTTTCTGATAACGCTTGCTCTACTGCTGCTAGTTGAGCTATCTCTGCATCGCTAGCTGACCCTGCTTCAACAGACTCTCTTAAGGGAGCAACTGCATCCTCTAATGACCCTAAGTTGTCTAGCAATCCCGCAGCTGATGTTGATGTTCCTACGCCTGCAACAGGCGCAGCATTGACATTGGTTTGTATCGTCGCAAGCCTAGCATCTAAATTTCCTTGGGCAACTGCTCTTGGATCTCTTCCTTTATTGAGACCAAGCATATTGTCTGCTCTCTCACGTATGTCTAAGCTCTTGAGCGCTGCCTGTTGTTGCTTTTTAGCAATCTCAATGCTAATCTGAGCGACTCTTAATTGAGCTGCTCTAAATTCATTAAGGCTATTTGTTACATTACCAAGAGTTGTTTTTAGCTGCTCTCCAGAAGTATTTATTTGGTCTATAACGCCTTCAACAAGGTCATTCTCAAGGCCTACCGTTCCACCTTCTCCCTGACGAGTTACAAAGGCTTTGCTTAGATTGCCTGCAAGAACACCTCTACCGGCTCCTGTAGGGCCTGCGCCAGAAGCATCTAATTGTGCAAGTACTGCTGAAACGGCAGCATCTGGGCTGGCAAACTCTGCATTACCTTCTTGTTGAAGTTCTTCAAGAGCTGATTTAGTAGCAAATGGTAAGTCTTGTGTGCTCTTTAGTAGTTCTTGGAATCCTGCAGTAGCACCTTCATTTGCTCCTCCGGCAGTATCTCCAATCGCACCTTTTATTCTCTCAAGGCCATCTGCGATCTCATCTGCTGATGAAGCATCTATATTTTCAAAAGGATTGAAGTTACTTGGTACAGTAAGTTTAGCATCCGTACCAAAGGCTCTATCGAAGTCAGCCTCAAAGTTACTTGCAAAAGTATTGAACCTCGCAACGCCTCCAGCAGTGATCGCGTCAAGCTTCTTAAGTCCTTCACCAAGAGCTTCTATCTCTCTTTGAGTTTCAGCCATTGCTGCAGCTAGGGCTTTCTCTGCGGCCATTCTTCTAGTTTCTTCTTGGATTAAGACCTGCTGCTCCATTATTTGTTGCTTAATCTTTGCAGACGCTTCACCGGAGACTCCTCCGATATTCCGTATCGCTTCTTCAATCTGCGATGGGTCAGCTGTTCCTATTGAATCTCCAAGATTCTGGACTGCCAGACCTAGTTGTGCTGATTCCTTAGCAGCCTTTTCTGCTTCTCCCGTATCTCCACCAGATTCTTCTACTAGCTTAAGCCTTTCTTTTGCAGCTTCTCTTTCTGATTTTACTAGCTGTAATGCGCTTGCTCTAACCGCTTGATTATAAGATGAAGTAAGTGCGCTGGCTCTGCCTGTTTCGTCTCCTGCTGCTTGAAGTGCAGCGACAAATGTTTCATTTGCTCCGCTGAATCCTTTCGTGCCATCAGCCATTTGTTCCATGCTTAGACCAGCACCCTCAAATACTGAGAGAGCATCTGAATCTAGATTTAGTGCTTCATCAAAACTCAAACTCAATAAGTTCTGATTTGCTGCTTGAACCGCTGCCGCAAACTCTTCTGTTACAGACTCAAGAGCTCTGTCAAGAGCTTCTGTATTTACTTCAAACGCTTCTGCATTTAGTTCTGCTTGATAAGCTTCTCTAGCCGCTCCGCCGGGATCAGCGTTAAAATCGCCACCTCCTAGCACGCTAATAAGACCGCTAAAGACAGATGAAATCGCAGCGCCAGCAGCATCGAATGTTCCACTTATGTCAACATCATCAGTAGCACCAGCACCAAGCCTTGCTCCAGCCGCAATAGCAAGCGGATTGCCTCCAGTTGCTAGGGCTGCACCAGTACCTCCAGCTACACCTCCCAGCACGCCAGTAAGACTAAACCCTGAATTTAAAGAATCTTGCGAAGCCTTGAAAGCGCTATCAAAATCTGTAAATGCTTTATCTGTATTGCTGATAGCATTGTTAATAATTCCGCCGCCAAGCTTCTGTGCATTAGCTAATACCTCCAATGATGTTGTGGCAACTGCTACATATTTATTTAATTTCTCAAATGCTTCAAATTCAATTTGTGCTGCTTCGCCTTTAAAAAATCCGTCAACACCTCCGACAATACCTCCAATAATAGCTCCTACGCCAGTTCCTATAATAGGAATAACGCTACCAATAGCTGCGCCAAGAGCTGCTCCTTTTGCTGCTCCACTAACGCCAGATATAGCACCTTGTCCGGTAGCGCTACCTCCACTAACTCCTTTTACTCCCTGAGTTCCAATTTCTGTTTGTTTATTTCCGGTTAGTGACCTAAATGTACTTTCACCTAGATCAACTAATGGATCAAAGACCAATGCTCCGATTAAACCCGGAAGGCCAGCCGCAGCCTTTGGGCCTATTTTTAAAAGATTTTTCCCAATCGCGAATCCTAATTTCGCTCCCGGCTTGCCAGCCCTTTGCGCCTTAAGCATATTCTTGGTAAAGTTTCTAGTGAATGTCTTTGCACCGGATTTTGTATTGGCTGCAATGCCTTTAGCCCTCGTTACGAGCTTCTCTCCTCCAGCTGCACCTACTCCACCTTTAGCGCCACCAAGAAGACCTCTACCAATAGCCGCTCTAGGGCCCATGCCTTGTTTAAGACCTCTGCTTGTACCTCTGGCGAGACCTTGGCCAAATCCCTTTAATCCCTTAGCTGTACCCATCAAGAGTTTTTTAACAGGACCAATAGCAGGAATAAGTAAGGCAAGATTGACGGCCATGTTGAGTAGACCGCTACTAGTTCCACCTATTGTTCCATCAAATTGATCAAACGATGCCATCAATCCGGGAATAGCAAATGAAGCCATTAGAGCAGTGTCTGCGAGTCTGGATATTCCTCCTGTCGCAGCATTAGCACTCTTGTTCATATTGCCTACTGATTTAGACGTATTATTAAGGTTCTTATTGATGTTAGCAGTATTTACTCCTGCACCACCGCCACCAGCTACCCTTACATTACTGGAAGAAGGTGTCCCGTAGTTATTCCTTCCGGGTCTTACCATTCCGCCCGCAGCATACTTATTGATATTTTTTAGATTTCCATATCCAAAAGACTGAGCAGATTTTTTATTAACTACAAACTCACCCGGAGTTAGAAGTGCAGGTACAGTATCAGTTCCTGAAGCCATCCCTCCAGAAGCAAACTTGGCTATCACGCCAAGTGGATTTCCTACACCCGCAGATCTTAATATTTTATTGAAAATACTACTATCGCTACTAGTCTTATTTGTTGCATCGGCAGACGCAGTATTTTTGGCTTCAAGAATACTTGCTGTGCTAGGAACATCAGGAGTAAATAATTTATTGATTCTATCTACTACTTCTTTATTTATACCTGCAAAATCAAATATGGCCTGACTATCTGTAAGTGTAGCTCCTGTAGCTGCTGCGGTTACGCCTTCAAAAATATGTCCACTCAATGAATTGAAGTCAATAGTATCTAAAGCCCTTGAAGATGCCGTAGCAGAATCTGAAGCTAGAATCTCTGGAACCTCAAACTCATTAACTAATCCTTTGGCCACGTCCTTTATTGTACCACTAACAGCATCTTTGAGGGCGGTTTAAACTGTTGGTTTGCTCTTTCGTCAAGGGTATGGTCAGAGTTGCGAGCAGTGAACTTTGTTTCGATTCTGTCAACGTTGGGCTCGAAGTCTTGAAGCCCAGAAATATTCTTTACAGCATTATTGAATGCTGTCCCTTTTGTTAAAACCTTATCATAGTTGAAAGTAGAGTTGCCTTTATTTAGAAATATAGCACCAAGCTGGTCAGACATTGTGACGGTTGCTTTTCTTGCCCCATCATCGTCATCCTTCTTCTTCTTCTTGTCAGTTGGAACACCTCTACCTTTTGGAGTACCCACAGCATATTTATTAATACCTGAAAGGTTATCTGAACCAAAAGCCTGTGTAGCAGACTTCCTAATTACAAACTCACCGGGAGTGAGCATTGCTGGAACGGTATCTCTATTACCACTTCCGGGAACTAAACCACCTCTAGCAAAACCTCTAGGTCTTGGTCCTCCGGGCCTAGAACCTCCTCTTCTTCCTCCAAATGCTATACTTGAAGCTCCGAGTCTGCCTCCGAGATTATTCATCGCTGTGATTAGATTAGCGATAGATTGCGTTAAAGGAGATAGGCTTGATGAAAGTGCTGGCAGCGTTGGTCTCAATATATTAATTAAAGAGTTAGTAGCTATATTATTTGCTACCACAGCCTTAGTATTTGCCGCAATCGCAGTTGTTTGTGATTTGATTAAAGCACTATTCGCTCCAGCAGCTCCTCCACGACCTCCAGTGACAGCACCACCAAGAGCAGTACCGGCTCCTCCCATTCCTCCTCCGGCAGAGGCGCTCCCAAGGAATCCCGTAGCAAAAGAGCCTATACCTTTAGCTATCTTAAGTCCTGCTAATGCAGTAAGCGCAGGCAATATTGGTATTAAGGCTTCTCCTAGAGCAAGAAAGGCGTTGGCAACGCCAGCAATAGTTTTTGCAAAAGCCTCAAATGTAGCAGACTCAGTTAGTTTCCTTATGAAAGAATCAAACCTAGCCCCAAGCTGTTCGAAAGTTTTTATTAATGGGTTTAAACCAGTTGCTACATCCTTGCCTAATCCAGCTACAGCGCCTTCTGTTGCTATAGAAAATGCGGATTCAGCTTTTCTAAATTCTCGGATTGCAGGAATTAACTTACCTACCTGACGAATACCACCAAGCTCTTCAACAACTCTTGAAAGTGCAAGCGTATCACCCCTAGCAATAATCCCATCAAGCTCTGACGATAATATTCTAAACGCAGAAAACAGACCTACAAAATTACCTTCTGCATCTGTAAGATTAATATTTAAAGATTTTAAGAATTCAATAGTCTGAGGTCTCTGAATTCTAGAGAAAATAGTTCTCAAACCAGTAGCAATTGTCTCAGCAGATTCACGAGTTGTAGATCTAACGGCTGTAAAGATAGCGATAAGTTGGTTAAGGGCGTCAACTGGTTTCTCTGCGTCTGTAGCAGCTATAGCAAAGACACCACCAGTTCTTCTAATAGCACCAATAATGTCTTCAGATTCCACAGCAAATCTCTTAGAAACAGCATTTATACTAGCCAATACTGCTTCTGACTGACTTGCCTGTATATTGAACTGTGCCAATGCAGCAATAAGACCTTCTGCTGTATTTGCCATTTCACCAAAAGATGGTGCTAAACTAGCTCTAGCAACCGCGCGTAATGATGCTTCTACTTGATCTAGAGTTTGACCAGTCTGAGCGAAGACTCTACCAACAGATATAATTTCATTAGCATCTAGCCCTAAACTCTGTGCTAGATCATCAGCTGTATTTTTTAAGCCTGATAGACGAGAATTTGTAGCGCCTGTGACTTGTTGAATTTTTGTAAGTTCTCTTTCAAATTCCAGAGCCTTACCTGTTGCTTCACCTATAGCATTAGCGAGCCTAAATACAGTTCCTGTTACAAGACCTGCAGCGGCAAACCTCTTAAATGTAAGGGCTGTTTCCTTACCTAAAGTCTGCATTGCGTTTGAAGCTTGTTGGGTGTTTTTACCTAAATTTCTTGTAGACGCTGCAGCCTGATTGGCAGACTTATTATATTTGCTAGTGGCTGAACCAGCAGCATTCATTTGGTTTTTTAAATTCTGAACCTGCTTAGAAGCATTTTTAGGAACACCAACATTTACATTGACATTTAGATTGCCTAATTGCTGCCTTATACTATTTGTTACTGCCCTTATATTCTTTGGGCCAGTAAGTACAACCTGAGCATTTATATTGAACGCCATATATCAAACTCTCAAAAAATAAAGCGGCCACTACAAACTAATTGCTTACAATGACCGCTTATCCAGTTTATTTATTCAGAAGTTTCCGCTGCAACCTCTTCGGCTACCTCAGACTCTTCTGATTCATTCTTTTCCAGTTCTGGCTCTTCAGCCTTTTTCTTTTTAGGCCTACCTCTTTTCTTTGGTTTTGGTTTGCTCTCTTCTTCTTGTTTGAGCTCAACCGGATCTCCATCATCATTCAAGAATGGAGAAAAACCAACAGAGTAGCTGCCAGTATCTTTGTCTACAGGTCTTCCTTCTGAATCAACAAATTCAAAATCTGTATCTGATGTCCACTTGATAAAGTTACCCTCTTCATCAAGATGTCTTCCTTCCCTGTCGATAAGACGACCTTGGCTATCAACAAGCTGTCCTTTTTCATTTGTGAAGCCATACTCATTCAAAAAGCTTTCTTCTACAGTCTTTGAATCTGGATCATCTACATTAGATAAAAGGTAGTAAAACTCAGTTGCTCCGAGGATAACAACGTCATCATTTTGCTTTACTAAATAATCCAAAATCCCATTTTCAAAGTACGGTTCTCCACTATCTTCATACACCAAACAAGCCGAATAAAGGTAATTAAACCTTACAGTATCAGCCTTTCCTTCACATGTATTAGAGTCTAATTCTGTACGGGAAGACAAAAGATCTACCATTTCAGATCTAGAATCTGCCATCTCAAGAGCTAGTTGCCGCGCTTCAGAGAGCTTAATTCCACCTTTTGAAAGCCGATAGTCACCATCAATGACCTTAGATTTTAATTGCTGGTACTTGCGCTCTCTATCATCGTTCCATAGCTTTCTTTTTCTAAGCTCAATATCTAGCTGGTCTCTAAGCATATCTCCTCTTTGTAGTGCTTCGTTAAAGGCCTTTGCTCTTTCTTCATTTGCTTTTATAACTTCATCAAATGTTGGTCTCCTAACCGCGTACTTAGTACCCTTGTGCTCGAAGACTCTTTTTTCTGCTAATTGTTTTTCTTCTGCCATAATTAAAACTCCTGATCATCCTTTATAACAAAATTAGTAATATATCTGTTCCAGTTTATTGTATATTGAGAAAGCTCACTTTGTGCCGCTCTCAGATTGGAATTTCCCAAATCCAATATAGTAGTTCTTGTTTTTGCCCACTTTTCTCTCCAATATTTCTCCTCGTCATCTAGGTCTGAATGCTTTTTCCCATGTCCCCACAAGAAACCAAACTGCTCCTCAAATGCTGATAGAGATCCAATCGTTGTAGTGTCAAATTTCTTTTTTAAGTTATTATTAAGTCTCTTTTTTGAAACTTCTTCATATTCTTTATCTTTCCTCATATTAGCTGCCCTTTACTTGTTCAATAAATTTCTTTCTTAATTCCATTTTTACATCTGGGAGTTGGTCCTCAGATATGCCTTCTGGATTTTGTTTGACCGATTTTCTCCTTGTTTGTATTTTTGCTCTTCCTGCTATTGTATTAGAATCGAAAATTTCTTGTGCTTCTTCTTGGTCTGGCGCTACATAAAATATTTCTCCAGCCCTTGACATTCTCTCATTGTGCCTTGTATTAGAATTATTTGCATTCTCCCTTCTCTTCTCCTTCATATCTTCAGCTTGTTTTATCATCCATCCGTCAAACATGTCATCGTCTTTAAAGACATCTTCCTCTGGACATTCCAAACTTTGCCTAGCATTATCATACATCTTTGAGTAGGCTATCATTGTCCTTTGATGATTGCTTAATTTTGTAAAATCTTCACCACAAACATTCTCTTTGCCGCAATTCCAAAAAGAACTCCAATTTGAACTCCTTACCATCTCTCTATATTGCTCATTAGGAAAACTGAAAGTAATGAATTCGGTATATGCTTTGTCTATAATAGGTAGCGATATGTCCAGTACATCTGACTTATTAAAAAGCCTCTCGGAATTCATGTCGCACAGAGATATGGCTACGGCATAATTGGTTACAATGAAACCATAATGATATTCTATAGTCTTATCAAATAAATAATATTTTCTAGTATGAGATTCATTTACAGCCTTTCTTATTCCTTTTAATCGGGATTTTATAGACTTGCATTTGTTACTATGTATTCTAGACTCATATAATGAGACCTTAAGTTTTTCTATCTCTGATAGGGATGTATCGTATTTGTTCTCATCTTCAGAAGTCCATATTCCAGCTATATCAAGCTGTCTTTTAGATTCTTCTTCTGTTAAAAAACTATCAAAAATTCTGTTTTTATATTTTGTCTTAGCAATATAATGGGCTAGGGCATAGTCGTCAGAGGACGGAGATATTATCTTATAAAAGTTATTTTTATAATTAAAATACTGAACGCCAGATAGTATCGTCCTGATACTACTTTCTATTTCCGATTCTTTCATCCTATAGATCCTAAAAAGCCAGTAACCTCACTTGCCCATTCCACGTATCTTAATTGGGCTATCGCTACTACTACCGACAAAAATAAAGCAAAGGGGTCACATTTCTGCAACCCCAATGCATTATCATTAATAATAAACGCCTGTACCGACGTAGTTTTCCTTATCACTCCACCATGTGGAACCACTAGTGGAACCACCATTTGCGCCGCTATCAGCGACATGCATGACTGTAAAGTCATTAAAGTTGGAGTAGGAGTAGGTTACGGTAGCGTTTCCACCACCAGCATCTCCACCACCATAAGAAACTGAAGATAGCTTGTTCTTCTGACCAAGCCAAATTCTCAAGCCTTCGCAAGTTGCAATACGAATTCTTCTCTCATTAAGATTAGATTTTGTATTACATGCTGCATCCTCAGTACAATCGTCAAGAGCATTAATCAAGTCACCACTTGCAGTTGTAACTTCAATATCGCAAGTAACTTCAACTGGGAATGTAACTGACTTAGCGTAAGGCAGTTTAGCACCCAATTCGAAGATGTCCTCACGAGAAACATCAGTTGAAACAGTAATTGAAGAAACGTGAGCCGTTCCTCTTTGACCTGAAGTGCCAACTCCCGGAATGTCTTCTGGAAGAATACTGTAGTCACCAGAGTTCGTTCCAGCAAGCGAGGTTGCGAATTGAATGTTTTCACGTCTGTTTACGCCACCAGAGCCAACCGGAGCATCGTTATTGCCACCAAATGCTCCGCCTACACCACTAGGATAGTAAGAAACACCACAGTCTGTAGAAACTGTATTCTTCTCGCTTCCAGACTTCCATACTTTATAGTTACCAACCAAAGTGATATCTTCAGAGAAGTTATCATCAAGTGGGAAGTTGTAACTCACAGAAGAAACAACGAGTCCTGACATTTCAACCCACGAGCCAGCTGTGCTTGAGTTTTGACCTGCCGATTGGCTTGCCTCATCCCAAATTCCAAGCTGAACAAATGTCTTAACATCTGAATCTACTCTTTGAGAAAGGGCTGGACCGTTAGTTTGATCTGCTGTTGCCAAACAATAAAGTGGAATGTAACCATCTAAAACTTTAGACATAGTTACTTCAACGTCTGGTGTTCCTTCTACATTTTCGTAGATGGAAATTTGACCGAGCTCGAATACTTGTTCTAGGTTAAAGTTCGTAGTAATACCAATGGATTGGACGCCATGAGTAGCAAATCGTGGACCGACTTTGCCTTGGCCGTTTTTACCAAAGGTTACTTGTTGAATAGCGTAATATACTCTATTATTTGCCATTAAACTTCTCCTGAAAAAATATAGTTAGATACCGTATCTAGTCTAATATACACCAATTTAGTCTATCACGACTTCAAATGTAGCCCTGACAGTGGCTTCGTGGAGTCTAGAATTATAACTTTGCATTTCTGTTACATTCATGTCTACCATTCTTGCCAACAAATACCTATAATTTTCATCTGTTACAATGTCATCATAGTTATTTGGATTAGCGATGGTCATCCCCCTAAAATCTAAGGGGAATGCACCGCTGGAAGCTACAGTATTGCTATTATATAGCCATACCTGACTGTCTTTTTGTAACGAAACAATATCAACAAGCTGATTTCTCCACCACCTAGACTCAGCGATAATATGGAACAAAACATCTTGTCTAATGAACTGAGATGTATCGCCCATCTGGTATGGAGACATTCTTCTTCTTGAAACTGCTTCTATTACAATTGCGGGCATTTGAACCCTGTGGTTCGCTAAGATACCCCAAGATCCAGATCCTGCCACATTGTAGCTAGAATCGTCAACACGCAAAGAATCATACTGAAGCTCATCCCACCAAGGAGCCTGATCCGCAATATAAGTCTGAACGTTCCTGTAGCTGTACTCTAATTCAACCGTAGACGTTGTAGGAATTGCAGTGTCAAATACAACTCTACCGTTGGGGTAATCATAGTGATGCCCATACGTGGCATCTCCTGTACCCTTTAATGATCCCTTAATATAGACCACTGAAATCTGTGTTGCAGAATAGTCTACTGATTTGTCTGAATATAGTGTTCCCGTTTCCCAGACCCAGTCTTTTCTGGCGCTTTCCCATACCTCTCCATTGTTATATGCCGGATCTTGAACGGGTCTAAGGTCGCTAAAATCTCCACCATAGACTCCAGAGGTTGGTTTGTCAATATCAGTCCATGCACCAATACCTAGAAGTCCCCAATCCATATACCATTTTAGATTAGATTCTAACTCAGAAGTAAATAAAGTATCTCCAACATTTGATACTTTGGAAAATGTTGTATAAGGTTCGCAGCTCATTATTTTATTACCTTTGTTATTTCCCTTCTTATCAGAATGTCAATCTCGTCCTGCATACCCTCCAAAGCTCTTGTGGCAAAATTATTATTAAATGTGCCCGCGTATGCTTTCGGAACAGACCATGCACTACTTTCCCTTTTAATCATTATACCCATACGTGTTCTTCCCCAACCAGAAGACCTAAAAAAGTGATTACCGACTATCGCCCTTCCTCCATCAAGCAAAAGCCACCTCAGCCAAGGCAGGGCAGTCCCTTTTTCTGTTATAAATTCAGCCTCTGGCATAGATAATGCTATGTCATAATTTTCATCAGTAAAGGTTACTTTTAAACCTCCAAAAGAACCTTGTCCTGTTCCTCTTATGGCAACAACTTCAATTGACTCAGCCCATCTTGATATTATACTAGATATTCTTGCACCTCCGTCAATCAAACCAAACTGAGCCCTAAGAACTCCTCCTGCTAAGGAATCAACGACAGGGGAAGATAGAAGTCTATCCTTAACCAGCTTTTGTAGCGCAGCTTCTATAGTCTTTGCAGCTATAGGCAAAGCTTTTGAAAGCTTCAAGCTTATCTCTCTTAGAACTTGCTTTTTAAACTTTGAATCAAAGCCTTGTTCTAATTGTATTGTAATAGGTAGCATTACTTAATTCTCTTCCAATTACAGAATACAAAGTCATCATTACCAAATCCAACTGGCTGCGGATCTGATATTCTCTCAAACCTAGCATCAGCATAATTCTTTATAGTAATAGAAGGTTGTAATTCTTTTGCTCTATAAAGTTTAGGTGTTATCTCTTTTTTAGCAATAGTTTGGATTACTCCGTCGGGTACATTAACAGGGGTTTCTACTCCAAGAAAATCCCTATAGTTATATATTACAGCTAAGTTTAAATTTTCAGTGCTGATAACGGGTTTCTTACCATTACCTGAACATACTGGGCAGACTCCTCCATTTCTAAACGGAACCGGTCCTCCTGTTTGAAATCTATTTGAAGACTTTCTTCCAATTGGATCATAGACACAATTAGTACAGTCCTCATACTTTGTGACTCCAAAATATAAGGTACAGGCTACAGTCAATGCAGCGTCTTCTAATAATGCTTTGATCGCATTACTGAACAAGTCTTTAAAGTCATTAGTGATAATACCAGAAAAAGGATTATTTGCCATCTTTTACCTCTTCGTCATACTAAAGGAACCCATATCTCCGTCAAGACCCATACGTGAGCTGAACTCTTCTTCTTTATCCGGTGTACAACTACCACACTGGTCTGCTCCTATATCCCAGTTTGTAGCTCCACTGGTATCCCTATCTTCTCCATCTATATCTTTTTGGACATCGTTTGAGGTTCCAATATTTAGACCTTTTCTAAGAGCTGGTGACAAGTTCTTCAAGTGAAGGTCAATTGAACCTGCCGACTTAGATACAAAAACTCTAGACAGATTTACATTTTTAATAGAATTTGAACCGGGAGCATGTGAATCATCAGAAAGATTATAGTCACTAGAGGAACCGGTCTCCTGTCTGAAAGTTTGCCCAGCAGTAACTATTATACAATTTTTATATATCCCATTAAATGCTCCCCATGAAGCAGCTGTAGGTGTATCATCGTAAATATTGTATACGGTTACATTATAATGTTCTGCTGAGGAATGGGAATTGAAACAAGTCATTTTTCCATTAGTAGAGCTTCCAGTTGCAGTTTTCCCGCAGTTGTATATTATTGTATTCTGTAAAGTAACTCCATTCTGTGCGTCTGGGCCAAAAACGTTGAAGATTTGATTTCCCGGACCTCCAAATGTAAGGTCATATATTAGACATCTTGACATTATACAAGACCCTACCCCTAGATTGAACCCGTAAAAAATGACATCTGTTGAAACCGTTATGTCTCCAAACTCAATGTCTTCTATCTTGACAATATCTGCTCCATACGTTTCTTTATTATATGATACTAAAAATATAGCCAAACTGCTTGAAACAGATCCTGTATAAGTGATTTTGACTCCAGAACCTTCTGTACCATCATGCCTATCAGAAGAATTAGCTTTTAAAGTTATAGAAGAAAGTCCAAACGCTGGACCAGTATCATCTATATTAAATGACTCATCAAAAATAGAATCATTGTAACATTCACCAATAGCCTCATCACCAGAAGAATATACAGCACCATTTGCCAAGTCTGCCTCCCATGCAGATATAGTGCTGTAGTCTCTAGCGTTTGTGCCTATTGATTTTGTTATTGTTGGCATTATATTATACCTTCTGCAACCTTGTCGAAAGTTAGAATATCAACATGCTCCCTTTCATCCGTTTGTTTTCTACAGTCACAGCTATGATCTCGATTTCTTAGTTCGTCAACTGAAGATCCAAGTTGGCTTGTTAGATCCCAGTACGGAACGAACCATTTCCTTCTTGCTATCATAACAGGAGAATAATTTTCTGGAATAACTTCAGGAGGATCTTGCAATGCCGGTAAACATCTAGTATGCACTGTATCTCCAGACAGCTCAACTCTAGTAAATGATTCGCCCTCATATCTTCTACCTGAAGTATTGATGCACACACAGTGTCTCTTCTTCTCATCTTAAAATGGGACATTTTTGTGATTTTC
>JAAHTH010001899.1_pt1 | contig 17054 bp, 13 predicted proteins | sample 6116091 | NCBI WGS metagenome assembly JAAHTH01 (sample SAMN13939990, study PRJNA603662) | sponge metagenome | isolation source: marine sponge | host: Mycale hentscheli | place: New Zealand | collected 2006 | reverse complement strand
TCATTCTGGCTCACTTAGAAGCCTTATTAAAGTGGCGGGGTCCATACTATTACCTGACACATAAATGTTTACTTTTTATAAACTCAAATTAATTACCCCATAATCCTCAAGGTTTGGGCTTAGGTTAGGAATACTTTATCACCAACGATGATAACCCGGATGACTCTCTGGAACCCTTACAAAAGTACCTAGAAAAATATCGCAAACCTTGTCCTTCGCCATCAGACGGCCTTCTATCACGGCTTTATTGTCTTTGATGTCAACACATGTTGCTTCAAGCCTTAACTGAACCTCCATTGGCGTCGGCTTCAGTAATGTCACCTCATATTTTGCCGTGACTGTACAGGGCGGTTCAGATAATTGCTGTGCTTGCATTAAAAACCAACACGCAGCCCAATTACAATGACAATCCAGTAAAGTCCCAATCACCCCGCCATTCAACACATTCGGAAACGCAGCGTGATGCGGCTTAGGCACGTAATCTGCTACAACGATATCGCCTTCAACAAAACTTTCGATTTTAAAACCCTGCGCGTTTGCAGGCCCACATCCGTAACAAATACTCTTTGCCGCATATTGCTGTTGTAATGATTCTCGCATAAATCAATCCTTGTTCTATCAACTTAATCATTTTACTCTAAATGCGCTAACGGCAATAGGTATTTCAGTAGCATATGCCCTAAACAAAATGACTGTACAGACATCGTGTGCAACACGCCACACGCTACATGTTTTGACATAAAAAAAGAATGCCTCTTGTATTTTAACCACCAAACCTGTATAATTTATGCGCTTCGCGCCGTCAGTATATCTCCTTTTTTACTGTCAAAGATTTAATGAGCCAATTTAATTAACAGGATAAAACACAAGATGTTATTTCACTCTACGCACAAGGACTGGTTTGGCAATATTCGTGCAGACCTATTAGCTGGTATCGTTGTGGCATTAGCACTCATTCCTGAAGCCATCGCCTTCTCAATCATTGCCGGTGTCGCACCCAAAATTGGCCTATATACTTCATTTTCTATCGCTGTGGTCAGTGCTTTTCTCGGCGGGCGACCTGGGATGATATCAGCCGCTACTGGGGCCATGTCGCTCTTAATGCTTACCTTAGTTAAATCACACGGCTTACAATATTTACTCGCAGCAACATTACTGACGGGTGTTTTCCAAGTCATTGCAGGATATCTAAAGCTTGGCAGCTTAATGCGTTTTGTCTCACGTTCCGTGGTCACAGGCTTTGTGAATGCACTCGCCATTCTTATTTTTTTAGCGCAGTTACCCGAGTTAACCGGCGTAACCTGGCATGTCTATGCCATGACTGCTCTCGGCCTCGCAATTATTTATCTGTTTCCTTATCTGAATAAAACCATTCCATCCCCGCTGGTTTGTATTATTGTCTTGACCATACTTTTTGTAGGCTTTGACCTCCCCATTCGCACAGTCGGTGATATGGGGCAACTGCCTGATACCTTACCCGTATTTCTTTGGCCACACATTCCACTCACGATTGAAACATTCACAATTATACTCCCTTACGCCTTAGCACTTGCCATTGTGGGCCTTTTAGAGTCCATGATGACAGCCACTATTATTGATGACTTAACAGACACGCCTAGCAATAAAAATCGAGAATGCAAAGGACAAGGGATTGCGAATATTGTCACGGGATTTCTGGGAGGTATGGCGGGCTGCGCTATGATTGGTCAATCCGTGATTAATATCAAATCGGGTGGACGAGGTCGTTTGTCCACCTTAACAGCTGGTGTTGTCCTCCTGCTCATGGTTGTTTTTTTGAGCGAATGGGTTTCATGTATCCCTATGGCCGCCCTCGTTGCTGTGATGATTATGGTATCAATCAGTACTTTTTCCTGGGACTCACTAAAAAACTTAAAAAAACACCCACTGTCATCTAATATTGTCATGATAGCCACCGTCATTGTGGTCGTCAAAACCCATAATCTCGCCTATGGTGTGTTTATTGGCGTCTTACTGGCCTCACTCTTTTTTGCAAATAAAGTGGGGCGATTGATTACCGTTCATGCCACCACCAATGCGAATCATACTTGCCGTACCTATCAGGTATTAGGCCAAATTTTCTTTGCCTCATCAGAAAAATTCATACAATCATTTGATTTTAAAGAAGCCATTGATAAAATTATTATTGATGTGAGCCATGCCCACTTTTGGGATATTACCGCTGTTTCCTCGCTAGATAAAATCATTCAAAAATTTCAAAAAGAAGGCACTGATATTGATATTATTGGTATGAATAAAGCAACAGCAGCACTAATAGACCGCTTTGGCGCATAAAAATATCGGCCAAAAAACGCCTTATCTTATGAGTACAGTCTTCTGCCATCATGTCCTGCATCCTCCTCAGCTGCCTGACCTAATGCTTGATGCGCATGATTTGACTGGACAGACCGAAACATAGATATATGCGTTAATTCCACCGCTGACTCATCCCAATTAAAACTTGCCGGGCGTGTTAACGTACTGACACCTGCCTCATCTTCGGGAGCCCGCAATGTTTCAGGTATGGGGAATGATGACGGCAATAAATCAAACGCGTCTAAATATTGCTTATTTAACACCAATGCTTCTATTTCTTTTGGCTTCGTGAATAAGACTTGAAGTGTCGGCATTGCTATCCAATTTAAAATATATACATCCAGGTTTTGATCTGGACTACAGAAACGGCTATCCCCCCGTAACATTGCATGATTTGCCCAAAGAAAGTGGCGTAACATATAAAAATAAAATTGACTGCCATCCAACGTTTTAGGGTCAAACATTAACCGTGAATCATCTGCTTTTGCTTCTTCAAATAAATTGCATTGCTGAACAACAAACGGATAAAAAATACGGAGTACACACGCTTCTAAGCCCGCATCTTCGGGGAAAAATGGCAGCAAATAAAGCATGATGTCTTTATATTGAAAATTAACCGTCATACGTAACATGGCGAGCCAATTGTCTTTCATGAGTTCAGGAAGTTGTTGCTTTGAATATGTCGACAAAGTCTCAAGTAATAATTTTAAAAGGTTCAAATTGCCTGCTGCTGCCGCTGTACGAGGCGAATGATAGTTCATAGCCCCTATCATTTTCAGGACCGCATCTTTACGCTCTTCTGGCGATTTCAAAGCTTCAAGTTGTAACTTAATTAAATAATTCGCATAGCCCTCATCGCCCGTTCTAACAAACAAACGAAAAACAGCATACTCATCATAAGCGAGCATTGCCTTTGCTTCATCTAAATAGGCAAGCTCTATATACCGTTTAATATTGTCTATCTCAGCATTTTCAACCACCTGACAAAAATGAGACGCAAGTTCTTTGGCATGTTTATACATATGATTCGAGCATCCTAAAAAATAAAACCTTTGATATTCTGAGACTCAACTATAGCCCACATCAACAAACTTGCGAAATAGGCATAACATACGTCACAATAATAATTAATCATAAAATTGGAGATGTCGCTTGAAAGGATGTATCAAGCTATTTTATTTTATTTTTTTTCTATGCTTTGCAACGGTTGCATCGACCGAAGACAATAGCAACAATGACTTTGATTTTAACAAAGCGCGTACCCAAATAGAAACGATTAAACTGCATCTTAAACAGCATACCATTAAATATACAGACTTAGATCAAGTAGCAGATACTGTCTCGACCTTAGCCGATCAAGCAAAAGCCTGTATTAAAAAAAACGCGAAGGAACGCTCACAATTAGAAGCTTTATCATCCTCAAACAATGCACCCCTGTTTTCAAAATCCGATGATCAAACAGACGATTATTTAGAGCAAGAAAAAATTAAAGCCAATAAAAACCTTTCTGACTGCAACCTATTGCTCTACGAAGCAGAAAAACTTAATAAAAAAATTGAACATGAAACAAGTACGAATAGAACAGCTTATACTTTTTTAAAAACACCCGCTTTATGGGAAACAAAAGATATCTCATCGCTGTTTACACTTCCGCAGTATGATCTCAAAAAACTGTATCACCTCACCGGACTAGAAACGTTTGAATCAAAGCAAATGATTTCGGATGTACTGATTAAAATATTTTTTTATCTTGTGTTGGTTTATCTCGCGTATCGCATTTGTTCTCATTATTTAAAAACCAATGCGCTCACCAAGCAATTTATTAAGCCACTACGTCTTTATTTACCTTTTATTTTTGTTTTCTCTATGGCCTTGATGTCTTTTAATACCCTATTAAAAAATATTTACCCACCCCCTTTAATTTGTGATATCACCGCACATTTAAATAGCTTTTTTATTTTTCTCTTATTTGCTGCACTCAATCAAATTTTCTTTTCGTACAGAAAAAAGCCAGAAAAAAAACACCTTATTACAAAAATAACATATGGTGCCGTTATTCTTATCTGTTCGCTGCTATCCAATAAAATTATTCAGCTCATCAGTCCTACTATCATCCATGCAACATCAAATTTAAGCGCTTATACGCTCATCTACCTAACGTTTATTTCTATCCTTTTTTTATGGACGATGCATGTTGGACTACAGCTCGCACAAAAATATAAATACCTCACCCCCATACAATCTCAACTAACCCAGGGAGCGAGCATACTACTTTTTATGAGTTTAGTGCTTGTGGCATGCTTGGGTTACAGTGATTTTTCGCTCTTTTTTACTGAGCACCTCATGAAATTCTGCCTGATTATTTTTGTGTTTCTTGAGTTGGCTTATTTTATATGGACCTACGCTCGTATTCTAAGCAACAAAGAAGATCCTTTGTCTATTCGTTTTCATCGTTGGGCAGGCATTAAACCACAGAAAACACTGGTTGAAATGTCTATTTTAAAGTACTTATTAATTATTATGCTAACGCATTATTTTTTTCAGGTATCTGTCATCCTTTGGGAGTTACCCGGATACTACTTAGGTAGCAGCCTCGATTTCCTTGAAAATGGCCTATATCTTTTTAATATGCAAATTAACCTGCTGGCTATTTTTAGAGGTTTTACTGTTTTTTGTTTTATTATTATTTCAGGTCGATTACTCGGTGCTTTTCTCACACGCAAGAACACAAACTTTGATCAAAAAAACACGCGGACAACCATCATTACACTCACCAATTACGTCTCTTTTATTGTCGGCGTTTTAATTTCTCTTATGGTCATTGGTATTAATTTAAGTGGCTTTGCCTTGGTTGCAAGTGCGCTATCTGTCGGAATTGGATTTGGCTTAAAGGGCATTGCAGCCGATTTAATCAGCGGTCTTATTTTACTCTTAAGTAAGCCCCTGCGCCCAGGTGATTATATCGAAATCAAAGGTGTAGAAGGCTTTATTTCTAAAATTAGATTGCTCTCAACTGAAATCAAAACACTCTCTCAAACCAATATTATTCTTCCTAATTCATCACTACTCAGTCAATCCGTCACAAACTATACTTACAAAAATAAACTCACGCGCAGCACAACCTATATCATGATAAAAGATGCCGCAGACGTAAAGCGCACAAAAAAAATCATGCTTGATGTGGCGAAAAGGCACACTGAAGTCCATCAAGACAAAAAAAACAAACCACTGGTCATTGTCGACTTACGTCCAGATAGAAGTGCGATGCATATTGTATTAACTTTATGGTGTATTATTAAAAATGCTGATGACCGATATCGCATTAACAGTGATATTAATGCTAAAGTACTCGCGGCCGTTGAAAAAGCAGAGATCCCTTTAAAATTATAATTTTTAATTTATGACGCAATCTAATCAAGACAACCCAGCAGTTCATGCACTATTGCATCAAATATCACATACAAAAAGTGCGCTTAATAAATTATTTTATCAGGGCGTGCTGGCTTTGTTACAAGAAGATTTAGATGCTGCTGAAACACATTTTCTAGATGTACTCTCAGAAGACCGTACACATGCCGAAGCACGTACAAACTTAGGGGTTATCGCGCTTAAAAAAAATAAACCGCAACAAGCCATTATGTATTTCAGCGAAGCATTAGGCTTTGATGAAACGCATGAAAATGCACGTAACAACCTTGCCGCAACGTTTATTCACCATAATCGTTTCGAAAATGCACGCACGCACTATCAAGTACTCCTTAAAGCGCATCCTGATAACGCTGAATACCACTATAATGCGGGAGTTGCTGAAATGGCCTTGGGACACCTTGATGAAGCACGTACTCATTTTAAAGCCATTTTAAAACAAAATCCAAATCACGGCGCCTCTCTCACCAACCTTGCAAGCATTGCATCACGCCTTCAACAAACGACTGATGCCATTCACTATTTAAAGCGTGCCAAAGCAGCGAACCCCAATGATACCAGTAGTGCATTTATGCTGGATGCCCTCACTGAAAAAACACCCATGCGAGAAGCATCTAACGACTATACACAAAATTTATTTGATAATTATGCCCTGCATTATGAAAAACACTTATGCGACACACTTGATTATAAGCTCCCACAATACATCGCAAAGTACTTACATCAACACATGCCAGATATCAGCCCCCATACACTCGACCTTGGTTGCGGCACAGGATTAACAGGTAGCGTCCTTCGCGAAGTGAGCCAGCAGCTTACAGGCGTCGATCTCTCATCTAAAATGCTTTTTGAAGCCGAACAAAAAGATATTTATGACCAACTGGTGCATCTAGATGCACTCCAGTTCCTATCTCAAAATAACCAGCAATTTTCACTAATCACAGCTGCAGATGTCCTGCCTTATTTAGGTGAACTCGATACCTTATTTAAACTCACAAAAAGTGCACTCACATCATCAGGACGCTTTATTTTTAGCACTGAAATAAGTCATTCAACCGACTGGATATTACAAAAAACCGCACGCTTTGCACACCACCCCGATTATATTCAAGCACTTGCAACAAAATATCACTTTAAAATTATACACCAAGCTTCATGCTCTGTGAGAAAACAGAAAAATCAAGATTTACCAACAGCCCTATATGTTTTAACAAAACTTAATCGTTAAATCTTAAATATTTCACCTGATTCAAAGCTTTTTGGCTTTATCATTTCGCATCACCAACACAAAAAACAAAGGTGTGAATAAAGTTGCAAGGCACGTAGAGCCGAGCATACCCCCAATAATTCCCGTTCCGACTGAGTGCTGTGCATGTGCACCAGCACCTGTTGCTGTAACCAATGGAATACTGCCAAATATAAATGCCAGTGACGTCATAATGATGGGTCTAAATCTAATTTTAGCGGCATAAAGTGCCGCCTCAATCGCAGGCATTTCTCCCGCACGCAATTTATCGTATGCTGCTTCTACAATTAAAATAACATTTTTGGCTGAGAGGCCAATTAAAGCCAATAAACTAATCTGAAAATAAATATTATTAGGTTTTTGAAAAATAAATAACGCGAGCATCGCCCCAAATAAGGCACAAGGCAAGGCAAACAATACAACACAAGGCAAAGACCAGCGCTCATATAAAGCACTTAGAATTAAGAACACCATGATCAACCCAAACACAATGGCCGCAATGGATTTACTCCCTGCAAGGTTTTCTTGATAAGACGGGCCAGACCATTGCACGGAGTATTTTTTACCGACTATTTTAGGTGCTGCATCTCGGATAGCATCCATCACCTCGCCTTGCGTATGGCCATGCGCCACATCTGGGTTCACAACAATCTGACTCGCCAAGAAATCATTCAAGCGCGTCACCACTTCAGGGCCTGTTTTATATTGTACCGATGCAAGGCTTCCAATCGGAATCATTGCACCATCTTTTGCTTTTACATAAATCGTATCCATTAATTCAGGCACACTTCTGTATTTATACTCGCCTTGTAAAATGACCCAGTATAGATTATTCCATTTTGTAAAAAAGTTAATATAAAAATTACCATAACCCGATTGCAAGGCATGAAAAATATCTTCATATTTGACGCCATACAAATAGGTTTTTCGAGCATCTACGTCAATATATAACTGCGGTACATCCACCTCATAAAACTGCTGCGCGCTCGCCACAGCAGGATAATTTTTTTCTAAGTATTCAACCAACTTAACCGAATCACGATACATCGCTTTGACACTCACAGGTTGTCTGGCTTGCAGATAAAACGTAACGCCCCCAAGTGGGCTCATACCGCGAATCGGCGGCTGATTGAAAGCCAGGCCATTGATGTCTTTGTCTTGTTGATTAATCGCAGTCGTTGCAGCGATTGCAGCATCCACATCCTGCTTTTTCCCAGGTCTTTTATCATAAGATTTTAAAAGTGAATTCAAAGTGGCTGTATTTGTTTTATTGCTGTTATTATCTGCAATATCTCGACCCACCATAATGCCGATTCTATCCATATAAGGTAGTTGCAACATTTTTCTTGCAATTTTTTTCGCCTGAGTCGACGTATAATCAAGCGATCCTGCTGACGCCACTTGCAAGCGATTATAAAAATATCCCATGTCTTCTAATGGAATCAGTGACGTTGGAATTTTAATAAACAATAAAATTAAAAGTACACAAATACCGCCCCACATCATCAATGTTTTTTGGATGTGTGTCATGGTCCATGTTACAAACCGAAGGTATTGCTCTGTGATATATTGAAAACCTGAATCAAACCGTCTGAAAAATAGATTTTTTTGTTTTTCTTTTGTGTAATCAATATTTTTTAAGAAAACACCGCAAAGCATAGGTGTTAAAGTTAACGCGACTAAACCTGACAGTGTGACTGAAATGGCAATGGTCACGGAAAATTGTTTCATGAGGACACCACTAAAGCCCCCCAAAAAAGTGACCGGTATAAATACGGCGTTTAACACCAGTACAATCGCCATGACAGGTGCTGCCACTTCTTTCATCGCGCCAATCGCTGCATCAACCGAGCTACATTTGGTTTCTTTCATGATGCGTTCTGTACATTCTAAAACGACAATAGCATCATCAACCACCATACCAATTGCCAAAACCATGCCAAATAAGGTCATGGTATTAATCGAAAAACCCAAAATATACGTAAACGCAAAGGCACCAATAATAGAGACAGGAATAGCCAAAATAGGAATCATGGTACCGCGAAAATTTTGAATAAACAGCATGACCACGACAAAGACCAATGCAAATGCAATCAATAAATTAGAAATAACTGCCTGAACCGATAATAAAATAAATTGTGATGAATCATATAAGTTAAAAAAGTCGATGCCTTTTGGCATATGCGCTTTAATTTTTTTCAATGCTTTTGTAATTTCATTTTTAACAAAAATTTGATTTGAGCCAGGAATGAGATACACCAGCAACGCGGTTCCGCGATACTCATGAATTTTATTTTTTTTGTCTTTTTTCATGAAATAAAAATAAGTCGTATAGCTTTGTGCCTCCATTTTGACATCTGCAACATCACCGACAGTGACCACTTGAACGCCATCTTGCGTTGCCCGAATCACTGTTTTTTTAAGTTGATCGATTTTTTTATAAAAACCGGGCGGATTAATCACAAAATTAAATTTTTCATGTGATTTCATGGGCTCCATCGCATTCTGACCGACTGCATACTGCATATTCTGGTCATTCACCGCATTCACAATATCTTTGGTATTGACGTTGTAATAATTCATCTTATTTGTGTCTAAAAGGGCTCGCATCGCAAAGATTCTTTCACCATGTAACAGTGCAACACCAACCCCACGCACCTGTGAAATAATCGGATAAACATAACGTACTAAATAATTACTAATATAATTACTATCTAATGCACCTGATTTAGAATAAAACGGGATCACTAAAAATAAATCGGGATTCATCATCCGAACCGTAATACCTTGCTGCTGTACCTGAAACGGTAATTGTGGCATCGCTGTGCTGATACGATTGAGCACGTCTGCCTCGACTAACTCTAGATTTGTACCGACTTCAAAATAAATATTTAACACATAGGTGCTATTGCCTGTTGACGAAGATGACTGCATATAAATCATATGCGCAACCCCAGACATTTGAAATTCAATGGGTGCTGCAACAGCATCAGCAATAGCCGCACTGCTTGCACCCGGAAAAATAGCCGTCACTGTGAGCGTTGGCGGCACAATATTAGGATATTGCTCAAGCGGCGATGCATACATAGCAACAAGCCCTGCAATCATCAGGACAATTGCAATGACGCTAGATAATACAGGTCGTAATATAAAAAAACGACAAAACATAACTTAAGCTTCCTTTAGCTTATCAACCACAAGGGTTTGTCCCTCACGAATACGAATATTACATTTTGTGACAACAACCTCATCTTTTTTTAAGCCGTCTGAAATCATCCATCTCGCTTTACCGTACATTTTTCCTGTTTTAACATAACGTTTGACTGCTTTTTCTGCTTCAACTACATACACATATTGCCCTGTATCATCTTGCATGATGGCCGCTTGTGGCAGGCTCAGCATGTTTAAATAATTAATTTTTTTAATAAAAACCGTCACATATTGCCCGGCTAATAGTTTATTTTTTAAGTGCTCGTTATCAACATAGGCACGCATATTCCATGAACCATTGGTCAACGCAATCCGTGTATCTGTAAACTCAACATAACCTGCATCTTGAATGATTTTTCCACTGGCCAGTTCCATATCAATTGGAAATTTTGCATCTTTAGGAATAGCGATTGTATGCTTCAGTAAGCCTTCTTCAATATCTAAACGCTGATTGTCAGGCATAGAAAATAGCAAGTACATCTCGTTCACTGAGTTAATTTTATTCAACACCGTTTCAAAAGCCGTGACCATTGTACCGACCGTCACAACACGCTCAGCAATATAACCATCCGCTGGCGAGCGTACGAGGCAATATCTTAAATTGAGCTTCGCTCGTCCAATCTCGGCTTCATCCGTCGTGACATCACCGACTGCTGCAAAATAATTAATACGCTGTAATTCTAAATCCTGCTTTGACACAGCCCGTGCTTTATATAAGTCCTGATAACGCTCATAGATAATTTTATAATTATCACGCGCGGCTTTATCTTTAATTAATTGCCCCTCATATTTTTTGAGTTGCCATGCATAAGGCCTTGGATCCACTTGATACAGCGCCTGGTTTTTCTTAACAAACGTGCCCTCTGTATAATATTTTTTATAAATAACGCCACTAATACGGGAAATCACTTTATAATCCACAACGCCTTGCACAAATGCTGGATAATTTAAAACATACTCAATCTTATGCGGCGTGACTTTCTCAGCGTTCACATGAGATAAAGGATCATCTGCTTTTTTCTTGCCTGAGCAGCCAAAAAGCAATGCGATGCATACACAATAAATCCATAAACATTTTTTCATGTTTTTATCTTATTATTTTGATTTATATTTTGGTTTATATTTTTATTACATTGATAAGCATACCCAGCCCCTAAGTCTTGGTACAATTTCACAATCGTTGTAAGCTGCGCGATTTTAGACAGCGTTAAAGCAATCGCTGCATTGTCTAGATTAATTTTATTCACCAATAATGTTGGATAGCTATATAAACCTTTTTCATAACTGTCTTCAGCTAATGTATATGCTTTTTTGCTGCTTGAGAAATTTTTATTCTGTGCAACCAAGCTAGCATAATATGCTTGGTGCGCAGATAAGTCGTCATCGACTGATTTAAATGCCGAGCGAACCACTTGAATGTATTCACGATAAGCGGCATAACGTAGGCCTTTGGCTGATTTAATTTGTCCCGGATACTCAGGTGCCACCAAAGGCATGGTAAACAGCGTTAAGTGATTCCAATAATCTGTATTAGATGAAAATAAGCGTGCCAGCTCTTTTGTACCTGAACCTGCAACACCGATTAAACTAATCGTTGGAAAAAAAGTTGAGGTTACCACCCCAACTTCCGCATTGGATGCAATGAGTTTTTGCTCTGCCCCTCTCACATCCGGTCTATTTTTTAAAACTTGTGACGGCACATTGGTCGGCATCACGCCATTACTCTTCAATCGCATAAATTGCGATCCAATGCCAATATGACCTGGGTTTTCATTGAGCAATAGCCTTAATGCATTTCGAGAGACGACCACATTATTTTGAATCACTGGCAGTTCTGCTTTCGCTTTATCATATTGCTGCTCATAAGCTTGTAAGCTATACAATGAAATTAAACCTTCTGTATATTTTTTGTTCGCTAAAAATAACAGTGCTTTTAAATCTGAAACCAATTGCTGTTGCTGTTCTAATAAAAGTGACTGGCCTGCATAGGAAAAATAACCCGATGCCGTTTGACTAATCACAGATAACACGACTGTATCTCGCGTGGTTGCTGCTGCAAAAAGCGTTGCTTTAGTGCGTTCACTTGAACGCAAGTACTGAAATAAATTTAAGGCATAATCAGGCAATACACCTGCACTATAACCCGGTCTAAAAATATTAACTTTTGTATTTGCATAACCCAGTAACAGTGCATTCACAGAGGGAATATTGGACTTGTAATAACTCACCTTGTGCTTCTAATACATGTCCCACAGCCACTTGAATATTATTATTTTGCACGGCTTTATCGATAAGAGTGATGAGCTGTTTATCATGAAATTGCTGCCACCAAGGCAAGGTGGGTAAGTTCATATTTGTTTCTGTAGATAAGCTATCTTTGCTGGTCCATTTATCAGGTTGATTTACTTTTGGCTTCTTATAAATAGGGCCATACAACGCACAACCCGACAGGATAGAAAAGATGAGCATATAAAAAAACAAAACGCTTGCATTTTTTATCATCAAGAGGACAATCAGATGTCTTAGGTTCACGATAAGACAAAACAACAAAGACTGCAATAGACCAAACCATGCTGCCAAAACATATCTTACAAGCCATGCAAAACGGGGCAACCATTATCACGCCCAATAACCGCTTAAGTGAACAGTTATTCGCTTATTATTTAAATCATCACGCTAAAAGAACCTGTGCCAAACCAACCTGTTTTGCCTACCCTGCCTTCTTAAGAGAAACCTTTAAACAGCTCATACACACAACCCCCGAGCAGAAACACCCAACCCTTTTATCTGCCGCACACATACAAGCGTTATGGCGTCATATTTTAAGCCCTGAATCAGGGCTCGATACCAGCCAAAATCTTTTAAATACGATTCAACAAGCTTTTGTGATTTGTGAAAACTGGCAAGTACCACTCCCTCACCCAGACTTTCAATCCACCCCACAAACGCAACAGTTTGAATCCTTTCGACTTGAATTTATTGCACAACTTAATACCCTACACGCCATCACTGAGCATCAACTCGCGCAATATTTTTTAACCCATCTCAAGACCTCAAAAACAAAACACATTTTATGGGTTTGCTTTGATGACTACACCCCCATACAAACAGCACTTCATTTGCATTTTGAACAGTTAGGCATAAAACAAGAGCATCTAGAGCTCACAGATATTCCAAGCACCAGTTATCAATATGCCGCCGACGATAAACAAGACGAGTACTCACGCATTTTAAATTTTATCGAAACGGCTTTAAATCAGCAGTCTAAGCGCATTGGCATTATTGTGCCGAATTTAAATCAAGAAGCCCCCCAACTACACCGAGAACTAAAAAAGCACTTCAGCGATGATATCTATAGCTTTTCGCTTGGAAAACCACTGGCAGATTATCCCATGATTGCACACGCCCTGCAGTGGCTCAAACTGAACTTATTTGAAATCAACCATCATGAAATCAAATTATTACTGCACTCCCCTTATTTAAGTCATGCTGATGAAACTTACGAAGCACGTGCTAAAGCGCTCGATGATATTCCTGTATTACAAGAACGGACTTTGCCTTTTAAGCGATTTAAATATGCTTTAAAGCAAGCAACACCTGTTTTATATCAAGCACTGGACGCCCTAACCCCTTATCCTAAAAGCGCCACACCACGCGAATGGAGCGCTCTTTTTTTAAAGCGCTTGAAACAGCTCGGATTTCCAGGCGAACAAAGCCTTAATTCGATACAGTATCAGTGCTTTGAACGGTTTATTATTTTACTCGATGAACTGCTGACACTCTCTATTATTCATCCCGTAATGACAGCAAAATCAGCTCTCGATGCATTTCAGGATTTAACTAAATTCTGCATATTTCAACCAGAAAAACCCGATTCGCCCGTTAATATATTAGGCCTTCTTGAAGCATCTGGCTGTGCATTTGATGCCATTTGGATGTGCAGTACAACCCATCAAAACCTACCCAGCAAAGCACATTTAAATGCTTTTATTCCGATTGCATTGCAACGTGAAGCAAACATGCCTTACGCGCATGCAAAGCGTGAATACGCACTGGCTGAAAAACGTATCCATCGCTTAAAACAAGCCGCTCCAACCCTTGTTTTTAGTTATCCTGCACGTCTAAACGATATCCCAACCCTGCCAAGCCCACTGATTATAGACTTACCTAAATATCCCAACATAGCTTCTAATCACAGACAAACACAAACGGCATTGCTTCAAGACGATGAAATATATCACTTGCCTTTTACGGCATTGGACAACTGTACAGGCGGCAGTGCGCGACTCGCAAATCAAGCGCTTTGCCCTTTTCGAGCCTTTGCGGCCCATCGCCTTCATGCAACTGAACCGCCTGATGTCACTGATAGTCCTGACGCCAGTCTTCGAGGGCAGGTCATTCATCATGTATTAGAGCAGCTATGGCGAACACTTGGTTCCCAAAAAGCACTTTTGAACTGCAGTACAAGCGCACTTGAAACCCATATCAATCATGCAATACAAAACGCTTTAATGCCGCTTCAAAAAAATAAACCACACTCTTTTCCCATGCTGATTCAAACCATTGAGCAACACCGATTAAAACGCTTGGTGCATGCAGCACTCGAATGGGATAAAGCACGTGATGCTTTTAACATAGAAGCGCTTGAAGCAAGCTTTACACTCACACTCGGAGAACTTGAATTTCGCATGCGCCTTGATAGGCTAGATAGCTTAGCTTCGGGTGAAAAATGGTTAATTGATTATAAAAGTCGTATTCCATCTCCCCTTCCTTTTGATGAAGATAGGCCTGAAGCACCACAATTATTACTCTATGCTTTATTAGATAATCACATTCGAGGCTTATTATTTATTGAACTCAAAAAAGGCCATGTCGCTTGCCGTGGCTTTGCTGAAGATGCCAAAGATATTCCGGGTATCAAGGCTTTGAAGTCAGAGGATAATTGGACAACTCATCAACACCTATGGCATGAACGCCTGAATATCCTTGCAGATGAATTCTACCAAGGCCATTGTCCACCCACCCCCAAAAAAACAAGTACTTGTCAAACTTGTCGCTTTCATGGCTTATGTAGAATATGAAACAGGAGAGCTTGCATATTCATGCTGCATCTTTATGCTCTGTAATTTGCACATCTAAATTAAATCCATATTTATTGAGTTCGTCTTGCATCGCTATTTGTATAAAATGTATTGGCGAATAACCTAACCTTAATGCAAAGTCTGCAGCAGCTTTTGCGCTTACAATACGACGGTTATGCTCAAGATCACACAAATACTGACGGGATACCTCTAGCTTTTTTGCAAATTTAACTTGTGTCATTTCTTCACTTTCACGAATAGACCAAAGCAAATGTCCTATGGTCACTTTTCTTCTTGTTAAGTTTTCAAGAAAAGAAATGCTTTTATCACTGGTTGGTGTTTCTCTATTAATAGTCATGTTTATTCACCTCAATGATTTCAATAAAGTTTATTGTTCCATATGCATCCATTATATAAAAAGCACGATACGCTTTATTTAAGCGTATCAATCGCTGTTTGTTTCTATCACCTTTTAATGGCTCATCATGAAATCCGGATCGCTTCCTCATTTCCCTAAGACCATATTTTCTAACACCATCCACCCAAACTTGTAATTTAAAGACGATATGCGCAGGTATTTTTCTTAAGTCATGCTCAGCTTTACTTGAAAGCTTCACCTCAAAAACATCCATGTTAATCCTTTTGAAGTACACTTTACGAGTGTACGCTATTTCCGTGGAAATTGCAATCTTTAAAATTAAGGCACTTACCTTAATGCACTAACACTTGGCTTGCTTAAAAAAGAGTTAAAGTATGCGTATCAAGATGATCTGCGCCAACAATAACAGTCAATTTAAATACACGGTCAATCGCGCTGGCTGGTTATATAAACTGTGGTACTGACGGCACATGGTCATCTAAGCCAACACCTCTTTCAGGCGTTAACTATATTGAAGCTCCAGAAATAACTATTTTAGCAATAACCCTATATCATTTGCTTGTTCTATATGCGTTTCCGAGGCACACTAACCAAAATATTTAATTTTAATATCATGTGAACCATCAAAAAAAACATCTTGCTTTACTTGGCCTGCTCTTTTTTCTGACCACCACATCTGCGTGGTCCATTGTGAGCACCAATAAGTTTTGGGTGCCTATTACGCTTAATGGTAATTACGGACAGTTCTTATATTTTGTTGAACCACAATGGCGTTTTGTCGAGCCTGAAACACCGGAATTTAACAAAAAAAACAGTGTTTTTAACCAATTTTTAGGCAATATTGCCGGTGGGTTTGAAGTGTATCCTGAATGGACGCTTTGGTTCGGCCAAGCCATCAGTACCATCGCACAGGATGCCGTTGCCCTCAGTCGTGAAGAATATCGTGCTTGGGAGCAAATCATTTGGGAACATCACACAGAGAAAAACATAAACATTAATTCGCGGTTTCGTGCTGAACAACGAAAATCACTGGATTTTTCAGAGTGGGCTTTTAGACTACGTGAGCGCTTAACACTCAACTTTCCACTCACACAGCATTTAACTTATGAAATCAGCGATGAAATATTATATAACCTCAATGCCGTCCCTTGGATTGATACGACAGCATTAGATCAAAACCGTGCTTATCTTGCAATCGTACAAACATTTTCTGAAAATTATGCCTTTGCGATTGGCTATATGAACCAGTTTTTATTCCGAAAAGAGCCACTGACACAAGCCAATCATATTTTATATCTTAATTTTAGATATAACCTACCTACTTAGGCTACTCTGTGGACACATCTCTGTATAAAAACAAACCGCCATCAATTAATGT
>JAAHTH010001546.1_pt2 | contig 17056 bp, 15 predicted proteins | sample 6116091 | NCBI WGS metagenome assembly JAAHTH01 (sample SAMN13939990, study PRJNA603662) | sponge metagenome | isolation source: marine sponge | host: Mycale hentscheli | place: New Zealand | collected 2006 | reverse complement strand
GAGGTCTTCCTATCTCTTGTTTCGGTTCTTATATTCCAGATGATATGTCTGCTATTCTTACAAAGATATCTGAGGTAGGCACTATGTCTAAAGTAGGTGGTGGAACATCTGCTTACTTTGGTGATGTTCGTCATCGTGGTGCTGCTATCTCTTCAGGTGGAGCTTCTGTAGGTGTTCATCCTTGTATGCAAATGTTTGACTCACTTACTAACTATGTTTCACAGAGCAATGTTCGTCGAGGTTCTTTTGCTGCATACCTTCCTATTGAGCATCCAGATGTAGGGGAGTTTCTTCGTATTAGAGGGGAAGGTGACCCTATTCAAGATCTTTCTATTGGTGTTACTATTAGTGATGAGTTTATGCAAGACATGATCGCAGGTGATAAGAAGAAGCGAGCCATCTGGGGTAAGGTTATTAAGAAGCGTTACGAGTCTGGTTATCCATACATCTTCTTCTCTGATACAGCTAACAATAATGCTCCACAAGTCTATAAGGATAAGAATAAGCGTATTAATGCTTCTAACCTTTGTACTGAGATTTTCCTCTCAACTGATGATGATGAGTCATTTGTTTGTGATCTTTCTTCTCTTAATCTCGCTAAGTGGGATGAGATTGTTAAGACAGATGCTATTGAAACCTTAACACTCTTCCTTGATGCTGTTATGTCAGAGTTCATTGAGAAGACAGAAGGTATTAAGCATATGGAAGCTCCCCTTAAGTTTGCTAAAGAGCAGAGAGCATTAGGTATTGGTGTTCTTGGATGGCACTCCTATCTTCAGCAGAAGATGATTGGTTTTGAATCTCTTGAAGCTAAGATGGAGAACTCTTCTATATGGAAAGTAATTCAGGAACGTACTATTAAAGCGTCTCAGGAAATGGCTAAGCTGTATGGTGAGCCAGAACTTATGAAAGGCTACGGTCTTCGTAACTCTACTCTTTGTGCTATTGCCCCAACTACATCCTCTTCATTCATCTTAGGTCAGGTAAGTCCATCTATTGAACCTCTCAATAGTAACTACTTTGTTAAAGATCTTGCTAAGGGTAAGTTCACATATAAGAATCCTGAGCTCAAGAAGCTTCTTGCTTCTTATGGTAAAGATGATATTGATACATGGAAGTCAATCCTTGTTAAAGGAGGTAGTGTACAACACCTCAGCTTCATGTCTGAGCAGGAGAAAGAAGTATTTAAGACCTTTGGTGAGATATCACAGAAAGAGATTCTAATACAAGCCTCTCAACGTCAAAAGTATATTGATCAAGGTCAATCACTTAACATGATGATTCCACCTAAGACACCACCTAAAGAAGTAAATGAGCTTCTTATCTTTGCATGGGAGAATGGAATCAAGTCTTTGTACTATCAAAGAAGTGCTAATCCAGCACAAGAATTAGCTAGATCAATTCTAACTTGTTCATCTTGTGAGGGTTAAAACCTAATCAAACTGCACTATAAAAGCCACCTTTTCCTTCGGATCAGAGGATCTATATTATAAATATATGTGTAGATGAAGTTACTTAAACAGTATTACAACCACGCGGTAGTTGCCGTTACTAGTGGTGTGTACTGCATAGGTGAATATATTGCTGAAAGTTGGTCGGTCACTAAAGAGTTATTTCTCACACCGCTTATCGGCCTACTAATTCCTAAGGTTTGGAATAAGGTTTTTGGTCGAAAGAGGGATGTGATAATTGAACCTGAACCTGAAACACGTCGAAAAGAGAGTGGTGATCCTGTAACTAAACATGAACAGCTTGAAAAGCAAACACGTATTCAAGCACTGATTGAGAGACTGCTTGAAGGTATTAGTGCTGATCGTATAATCATTCATAAGTTTCATAATGGTGGTAAGTTCTATACAGAGCAGAGCACTCAAAAAATGGCTGTTGTATATCAGGCATCAAGGTACAAATACTTTAGACTTGATAATGAAATAAGTGGAGGCGACTTCAACCTCGAAAAAATGGGAAGTATATTGAAGAAGGTAGTTGATAAAAGATATCTACATCTTACAATTAATAAAGATAAAGACAAGTATAAATACACCCCCTACTTTCAGTTATTGGAAGAAGATGGTGTAGAATCAAATCACTTACGTATATTGCGTTCTGGAAGGACGTCATATCGTAATATTGGGTTATTGTCAATACACTTTATTAAAAATAAGAAAAAGTCGATTAACGAAAGAGAAATAATGCTCATTGACAAAACCGTCAGAGAGATACAATGCCTCTTAGTTAACGATCATAAAGGATATCCTAAAAATCATATATGAACTGGAAATATAGAAACTCGGAAGAGGAAGAAGTAAGCGAAGCAGATGTTTCGGGAGCGTTGGCAGCATTGATGGCAGCACCAGCACCACAAATGTCCATGGGCGGTGGTGGTAACACAATTCGTGTTGTTGAGAATACTGTCTACTTTTATGGTGATGTAACAGAGAGTAATGCTCTCGATCTCAACTCTACACTACATGCAGTAGATAAAAAGTTGTCTGTGTCAAGTCAATTTCTTGATGTTACACCTACTATCAAGCTACACATTAACTCATATGGCGGTTCACTCTTTGCTGGACTTGCTACTGTTGATACAATTCGTGGACTTAATGCTGAAGTGCATTCAATCATTGACGGTGCTGCAGCTTCTGCTGCTACTATCATTTCTTGCTCTTGTGCTAAGCGCTCAATCGGTAAGTACTCTAAGATGCTTATTCATCAACTTTCTTCTGGTATGTACGGTAAGTACAATGAGCTTGAAGACGATATGGAGAATAACAAGCACTTGATGGACACTATCAAAGCTATCTACAAAGAGCATACTAAAGTGCCTATGAAGAAGCTTAATGAAATTCTTAAGCATGACCTCTGGTTTGATTCTAAGACCTGTAAAGATCTTGGACTTATTGATGAAATTATTTAAATATTTAAAAAAAGAAACTTACAAAATTAAAAAAATGAAACTTACAAAATTAACAGCCCTTATTGCTGCATTAACTTTACCTTTCTCTTCTATTTCCTGCTCTACCCTTGAGAAGAATAGTGGAGTAATTGGTGGTATTGCTGCTGGTGTAACAACAGTAGGAGGATTCTTTATCATGAAAAAGAAAAAAGATGATAAAGAATCAATTAAGTACTCAAGAGTTATTCCTTTCGAAAGAACAGGAGCAGCAGTTCAGTATGGTGGTATGTTGCTTGATGAGAACAGCCTAGTTCATGTCATGCACTGGCCTACCAAGCTTGGACAGAAGTTGAGCTTTCCACGCAAGTCTGGTGGCTATGATGTCAGGATTGTTGTTGCTATGGTTGACATGGGTAATGATACAAGAGTTGTACAGCTTAATGAACCTCTTGACTTGACTGAGCATAAGGCATACCCAATTGGTAAGGCTCATGAAGGTGCAGTAACAATCGACACTATTGATAAGAAGCCATTTGGAACAAATATTAAGACTGTTGGTAAGAACACTTTGATTGGACATGCAGCAGATGGTGCGCTTGAATCAGGTGACTCTGGTAAGGTCTGGATACAGGAGAATGAGTCTACAGGTGAAGTTGAAGTTGTTAGTGTATCCTCAAGAGGTGGATATGGTATTGCACCAAACCTTTGGAACGTTAGAGCAAAGCTTGCAGAGATTGCTGCTGAAAATAACTCTAAATAATTAGTTGACATTACTAAAAGATAGGTTATAATATTAACAGACACGGGGTATAGCTCAGCTTGGTAGAGCGCTAGTTTTGGGAACTAGATGTCGTAGGTTCAAATCCTGCTACCCCGACCATATTAATATGGGTAGGTGGCCGAGTGGTTAAAGGCGGCAGACTGTAAATCTGCTCACGTAAGTGTACGTTGGTTCGAATCCAACCCTGCCCACCATATTAAAACCTTTCCGGGGGGTTAGCTCAGTTGGTAGAGCGCCTGCTTTACACGCAGGATGTCGTCAGTTCGAATCTGGCACCCCCTACCATTTACTCTGGTGTAGCTCAGTTGGTAGAGCGCGTCGCTGTTAACGATGATGTCCTTGGTTCGAACCCAAGCACCAGAGCCATTTTGTTCCGTTCGTCTAATGGTTAGGACTCCAGGTTTTCATCCTGGCAATGGGAGTTCGATCCTCCCACGGAATGCCAATGGACCAGTAGCTCAATTGGTTAGAGCGCCGGCCTGTCACGCCGGAGGTTGCGAGTTCAAGTCTCGTCTGGTCCGCCATTTTAATTAGGTGGAGCTGTTGTGCCACCACTATCACCAGGGTGTGTATGATTAACTAATGATACTCCGGATGCCACAACATCTCCATTAGGTACTTCAATTCCCGTACTACCATTAACGATTACGTTACCATCAACAACAAGATCTCCCATTACATGTAAGTTGCCTGTAAAGATTGCTTGAGGTGTTACAAAGGTGTGAAAATTATCAGCAACATCATTAATGTTGGGTGCATTACGAGTTGATATAATACCTGCTTCCATATAGAGATCCGTATCACTTACCATTGTGATTCTACCTGAATTACCTTTATTACCACCTGCAATAGCAACTTCTGATCCTCCTAACATCAATCTACCTGTAGAGTTAATATTTGTCTCACCCGCCGTCTTAATTGAAAGACCACCTGAGCCTACAACTACGTTCATCTTAGCCGAAGCTGATATATGAACACCACCAAACGGTACAGCACCGGATGTATCTTTAGACTCGTAAGTTGATACAGAAGTATAAACTGGCTCTGGTTTACCATCAGTTACTTCATAACCCTTCAACACATTTCTTCCATTAGGTACCATTACACCTGAATCAAAAGCAACAGCTTTTGTACCTGCTATAAGAGAAAAATGCTTAGCAGCCATCATATTAATACTACCACCTACACCCATTTTAGCTTCTGTAGAAGCAATGTCGGCTGCTTTTTCCTCCATTAAGCCTGGTATATCTGCATGGGCAGCTGATGGCTCAAAACTACCACCTTCAACTGCTCCACTACCCTCTTCCGGAGTACCACCATTAGGATATTCAGTCTCTGTATTATTACCAACAGCGCCATAGTTATATTCTGGAGCAGCTTTGGCAGCAGCAATCTCAGCATTTTTATCAAGCCACTCTTCTGCGATTGGTTCTTTAAAAAATGTATCTTTACCTGTAATAAAATTTAAATTTTCTTCAACTCTTATCTCCTTACCACCCTTAGTTGTTTCGTAATTATTACCAGCAGTAGTAGAGAACTGATCACCATGAACAAGAGTTTGTTTATTGTTAGGAGTAAACTCAGAGTTAACATTATTAGTAATCATTATGCTTCCACCACCTGGACTTGAGATCTGGATTCTCTCTTGACCAGTATTACCATCTGATACAATAGCACCACCTGCTGTGTTCCAGACATCTTGAGTTTTTTTATTTATAAACTCTGCTCCTGTTTTAACTTCCTTCATACTCATACTAATTATTTCTACTAGTTATTTACTATAGTCCATATTGACTCTTAATGTCAGGTGGAATGTATCCACCTGCATCTGCAGCCGACTGCCACATAGCTTTTCTTGATGCTGCTTGGTCAGCACTTACTCTATTTAATTCTGCTGCTGCAGCAGCTGCAGCTGCATCTCCTCTTTCCTGGCGTATGAGTTCAACGGTGTCATCTCCCGCGACACCCGGATTTAATTCAGCCGAATTTAATTCAGCATCAGCGACAAGCTCGCCACTTGCAGGACCACCTGACAGTGGAGCTACTCCAGCCTCACCAGGCAATCCTTCTACTTCTTCATGTGGTGCAGTTATATTACTATATGCAAATGGGTAGTTAGGGTAAATTTCTTCACTAAGTCCTATACCATGAATTGAATCAACATCTGCCGCACTTGGTAGTACACCAATAATAATAGGCATACCTCTAACACCGTTCATGAAAGATACAACTACTGTAGTACCTACACTTGGCAGAGACATCATTCCCTTAAAAGCATTTGATCTATTATCAGGTGAGTATGCTGTAGCATAAGGATTAACCCCAGCAGTACCTGAACCCATACCACCAATAAAGCTATCAGAAACATCGAAATATGATTCAGCTGGTGGAGTGCCATCAAGATCTTCGATGTCACCTGTATCACTTACCGAAACGAGATCTTTCGCAGCATTGTAGGTTACACCAGTTCCAGAGGCAGAAACTGGTAACAAGACATAGGCGTATAACTCTTTATCAATAACATCAAGCAGCTGTCGCGACATTGTACTCGGATTGTTCTTACCGAATGGTTGTTGAAAGTTTTCGTTCTCCGCTGATGATTGACCGATAATAAGAACCTTAACTCTGTTATAAGGTCTTGTATCATCCTTGCCGATTATATCACTGTCGCGTATAACCTTACCGAAGTATAATGAATCATATCCTGCCATCTTAAAAAATATCTGCTTTTTGAACAATCTTAGTAGCTCTATCTATCTGAGCTGCTTGCTTCTTAACTATCTTATCAAGTGCACCTCCTGGTGCTGAAACTTTATCTGCCACATCATTTGCGAAATCAGATACAGGTTTTAACCCTTTTGCAATATCAATAGCAGCACGATCTGATACAGACCCTACTGCTTGTGCTGTAATACAGTTAAGCATTGTTGCAGCTGCAAAGTTACAATTTTCTTTATCTGCTGTAAAATCACCAATGTCCTTAACCTTGTTAGTTAAGTCGTCCTTAAACCCCTTAATTTGGTCAATTGCCCCAACAACATTATCAATAGCGTTTTGAACTGAACTAACAACACCGTCAATAGCTCCTGTTATTGAATTAACTGCACCATTAATTGTATTAGTAACTGTATTAGTAATTGTTGATACAGTATTTTCAAGGACAGAAGTTAAGTTGGAAATAGCTGAACCAATTAAGCCCTTGCCTAAATCAGGCAAGCCTCCTATAATAGATGGTAGACAAAGTGCAGCTTTAACACCAGATGTTAACTGATCTGCTTTCTGATTAGCTGCATTTACGAATCTTCCTACTGACGACATTAATGGCATATACATATATTTATGCTTGATTTCTTAAATAGCCCATCTTATAATAAGGTATGCTTGTAAGCCATGAATCACCGATCAGTATCCTTGAAGAATCGAAGACATATAACGATTACGACTACGCTCTTGTCCATCTTTTTGAGACACAACCTGAGTATTATAACTTCTTTAAACGCTCGCTTGCTTCCGGTCGTGAGGTGTTGCTTGATAATTCGATCTTCGAGTTGGGAGAGTCTTTTGATCCTAAGAAGTATATTAAGTACATTACCGAGCTTAATCCTAGCTTCTATATTGTTCCTGATGTTCTCGAAGATACGCAAGGTACAATGTCCTCTTGGAATAAGTTCTTCTTGAACTATGGTTCTGATCTTAAAGGACGTACTGCTATCGGTGTTGTTCAAGGTAATACTTATCAGGAGCTTGTTGATTGTTATAAGTTTATGTCAGATAATGCTGATTATATTGCTATCTCCTTTGACTATAAATGGTATGAAACAGTGACTACAACTAATAGAAGTGGCCGTGAAGGAATGCTTGATCGTTGGGCAGCAGGACGTAAGCATCTTATCTCTCGTCTTGTTGAGGATGGGGTATGGAATGCTAGTAAGCCTCATCACCTGCTTGGTGCTGCTCTTGCTCGTGAGTTTGCTACATATGCTCCTCTTGCCTCAGAACTTAATATTAGGTCTCTTGATACTTCCAATCCTGTTGTAGCTGGTCTACTTGGTCATCGCTATATGGCTAATCAAGGTCTTAATCATAAGCCTTCTATGATGCTTGCTGATATGATTGATGTAGCAGTAGATGAAGATCAGCTTGAAGATGTGCTCTTCAATACTAAAGAGTTTAAGAATATTATCGGGCGATGAGAAGAATTTGGCGTATTTGGATAAAAACAATGGGAGAGAAGATCTCGGATGATAAGGTTGAGGCTGATGCTGCAGCTATCATTAGAACATTCTGGTGGTTGGTTCATATAACTACTTGCGGGTTTATTATAGCAAATACAGTCAGGCACTGGTAATTGAAAGAAACTATATTATAATCAGGTATGAAGCTATACGAAATTCCAACTCATAAAGATAGTCCAAGGATTGTCAATGCAGTTGTCGAGATTCCAAAGTACAGTAGTCAGAAGTATGAATACATTCCTGAATGGGATCAATTCATCTTAGACAGAAGTCTTATGAGTGCAATGGTGTATCCAGCTAACTATGGATTCATTTCAAGTACATTAGCCGATGATGGAGATGCTCTCGACATCTTAGTGCTTGCTGGTGAGCCAATTGATAAAGGTACTATTGTGGCAACGAGAGTGCTTGGTGCATTGCATATGGTTGATGGTGGTGAGACTGACTATAAGCTTATTGGCGTTCCTGTTCGTTCATATAGTAAGCAGCATATTCAAACGTTTGATGATATTGACCCACTCCTCTTGGATGTAATTGAAAACTTCTTTAAACATTATAAAGAGCTTGAAGGTAAGAAGGTTGAGCTTCATGGTTGGATTAGTCAGGAAGAGACATTTAAGATTGTTGAAGAGTCTATTGTAGATAAAGAAGATACACTTTCTGAGGAGATGCGTAAAGGAACTCTGATATAATAAGAGTATGGAAAACTTAATGAACTTCAAAGAGCTTACTGACAAGGAGTTGGTAGAGTTAACAGAGACGTTTATCTCTCCGCTTAGAACAGAGATGGAGTGGTTTACGATTGCTGAAGCATTAGAACAATTAGTAGAAAGGTTTAAGCAAAAGATATGAAGAGACGATGGATAGCGATGTTTTCTCAAACTGGTAGTGAGATTGCTGCCTTAGCAAAACATCTTGGTAAATGGCCTGATATTATTATCACTAATAATACAGATAGAAATAAATGGTGTAAAGCTCTTCAAGAGCTTGAACTACGACAGAAGGGTAAAGTTTATGGTGGTGGTACGACCATTCAAGTAGTAAGCTCCATTCAAGCTAGAACTTCTAACTTCCTGCATAATATTGAAGGTGGTAAAGATGCTCTAATATCTCTTCATGGATGGCTTCGTATTATTCCTAAAGAGATTTGTGAGCAGTATGAGATTGTAAATGGACATCCAGGACTGATTAATGTGCATCCTGAACTTAAGGGTAAAGATCCACAAGTTCGTGCCTATGAAGATGGTTATGCTACTATTGGATCTGTAGTTCATAAAGTAACTCCTATTGTTGATGATGGTGAGATTCTTGAATGGACTGCTGTCTTCCAAGATGGAAAAGAAACTCTTGATGATACTTTTGATAAGCTTAAGTATACATCATATAGCTCTTGGGTAAAATTCTTTGATAAAGAGTTTGATATCTCTTAAATCTATATTATAATATAGTATGGTCGTTTCGTTTACAGGTGCTCAGTCTACTGGTAAGACTACTCTACTTAATCATTTAGTAGATAAGAATACAGATGTTACTTTCGTTGAGGAGGTAACGAGACGTGTTAAGAGGTTGTATGATGTGCCTATTAATGAGGATGGAGGAGATATTACTCAGTTCTTAATTATGGCTGATCATGTTCAGAACTTGTTTAGTAAAGATAAGACTGATGTTACTGTCTTCGATAGATGTGCAGTTGATGGAGTAGTTTATACTCGTTGGTTGCAGCTTGAGGGAATGGTAAGTGCAGAGGTATATAGTGCTTGCTGTAAGATTTACGATAGTATTATCGATAGGTATGATGTTATATTTTATACTGATCCTGCTGATGTTGAGTTAGTAGATGATGGTGAGAGGTCTATCGATGTAGGATTTAGAAATGATATCATTAAGTTGTTTAATGATAAGATTAAGAGTTTGGATAACGTTGTAGTGTTGTCTGGAACTGTTGAAGAAAGATTGAAGACTGTAAAGAAAACAGTTGAAGGTCTTGGAAAAGATATTATAATATAGATGAAATTATGGCGTTACAAGAATTAGATAACAGTAATATTGCAGTACACTTGGGAGCTATCTCTAAGTATAAGTCCTCTTACGATCCAAGCTTGCTTGTTCGTGAGCCTCGTCAGAGTAATCGTACTCACCTTGGCCTTCAAGATGATGATCTTCCTTTCGAAGGTGGAGATACTTGGAATGCATATGAGGTTTCTGGGTTGACTAATACTGGTCTTCCAGTTGCTGGTGTAGGTAAAATTTATTATCCATGTGATGGTAAGTATATTGTTGAGTCTAAGTCCATTAAGTTGTACTTTAACTCATTCAACATGACTAAGCTTGGAGATACTTCTGCTGATGTTCGTAAAGAGATTGCTCGTCGTGCTTCAGTTGACCTTAGTAAGTTGCTTGAAGTTAATGTTGAGGTTAAGATCTTCTCTAATAGTGAAGTACTCGATGCTGAAGTTACACCTCGTAAAGAGTATGAGCATTTGGACTTTGAATTTCAGACTCTTGAAGAAGTATATCCTGTAGAGGGTGTTGAGTTCTCTGTCTATCAAGAGACTCCTGAACTACTTAAGGTTATTGATAATCCTATTAAGGATAAGACTATTAAGTATCATAGTGCTCTTCTTAAGAGTAACTGCCGTGTTACTTCTCAGCCTGATTGGGGTGATGTTTATATTGAGTTCAAAGGTAAGAAGGCTGTAGATCCTATCTCATTGCTTAAGTATCTCGTTTCATTCCGTGACGAGTGTCACTTCCACGAAGAGATTTGTGAAGCTATTACTAAGCGTCTTATTGACGTACTTGACCCTGAAGAGCTTGTAGTACGTTGCTTGTATGCTCGCCGTGGCGGTATTGATATTAATCCTGAGCGTCGACTTAAGACTTCTAATAAGCACTACTCTCTTAGTGATGTAACTGTCCCTTATATTAAGACTCCTAAGCAGTAATACTGAATAATTAGAAATAACTGAGAAAGCCTGCTCTTAAGAGTGGGCTTTTTCTATGTGGTAGATTAAATAACTTATAGAATGATCAAATTGTTTAGCGAAGAGGTAGAAACAACCTCAACTAACTTAGATCATAACACCTTATATGTTGAGTCCTTTGAAGAGGTCTTCTTCGGTGTCTATGAGTTTAAGATAAATAATGAGACGGTAATTGCAGAAAAGGTTGATGAGTATGAAAACAACCCTGTAGTAACTGTTCCTGTAGTTGAGGCTAATGGTAACAAGACTGAAGCACCCTTTACTCTTAAGAAGGGTAAGCAGCAAGTCTTTTACACTAAGGCAAAAAAGCAATTGGTTGTTGAGAAGGTTAAGGAAGTAAAGGTTGCCGCTCCAGCAGTATTTGTAGTAGAGAACTTTGAAGAGATTCACTTTGGTATATATGAGTTTGAGCTTAATGGTAGTAAGCTTGTAGCTGAACAAGTTGGTACTGCTAAAGACAACGCTCCTATCGTTAAAGTACCTTTTGGTAATACTACTGCTACAGTAACCCTTAGAAAGAAAAAGGCTATTGTTGAAAGTACTACTAGGCCTGAAGAGACTATCCTTACAGAAGACTTTAACCTTCCTACTAATAATACTTTTGTTGTTAATAAGTTTGAAGAGTTATATTTTGGTGTATATGAGTTTGAGCTTAATGGTAAGCAGGTAATTGCTGAGCAGGTAGAAGAACTTAATGGTAATCCTGTTGTTGAAGTACCTGTTGGTGATACTAAGACGAAGATTGTTCTTAGAAAGCCTAATGCCGAAACTCTTATAGAGGGTACATCTATTGAATCAAATGATATTGTTAATCTTGATAAGTATACTAATGATACTAAAAAGTCTATTGTTGATAAGGCTGCTAAGATTAAGAAGGAAGTTAAAGTAGAAGTACTTAAAGAGTTTAAATCTGATAGTGAAGCAGCTATTAGTAAGTTTCGTGAAGAAACGAAGAGTGTTATAGATGAAGTATCTCGATCGAAAGATGAGATGTTCCTTGAGTTTACTGAGAGTAGTGACAACTATCGTAGAAAAACATCCAAAGAGCTTCGCAATTTTGTTACTGATAAGATAAAGCAACTTAAAGGTGATAATGTTGAATTGGCTAATACTCTTACTGAAAGTCTTAAAGCAGGTCTTGATGAAGAGTATGGTACATTTACCAATAGACTCCTTGATACTCAACAAGAACTTAAAGAGCGTAGATTAGAGAATAAAAAGATTGCTGCTCATATTAATTCTCTTGAAGAAGCTCAACTTGAGATCAATGCTGAGTTCGAAGCTAATAAGAAGCAGCTTATTGAGGCTACTACAACTACTACTGAAAAGGTATCTAAAGCATTAGATAATGCTGATAAGAGTGTTAATAAAGCACTTAGTAGAGTTGGTGCATTTAAAAAAGAGCTTAATGAGAATAAGTCTGAGCTTAAGGCGATTGAAGAGACTCTTCTCTGGAGCATGAATAAAGCTGAAGAGCGTGCTAAGAAATATTACCACGAACAGATTCAGGTAGTTGAAGAAACTATCTCTTCTAATATTCGTAAGGATGAAATTCTTGATGCTGTTAAGAAGAGTAAAGCAATGATCATTTCTGAGCTTAATGACTCTAACGGTATTAAAGAGCAACTCCGTGAACTTGCTGTTGAAGCAAAAAATGGTGAGTATGATCCAATTACTGGTAAGCGATTTACAGAAACTCTCAAGCGTGATCTTAATAAGAGATTTGCAGATGAAATGACTAACATCAAGCGTATGATTGAGCTTGGTGGTGGAGGAGGCGGTATCGGTGATGCTCCTAATGATGGTAATACTTACTCACGTGAGAATGGTAAGTGGGTACTTGGTGGCGGTTCTGGTGGTGGTTCAGATGTAAGTACTCTTTCTGGTACATGGCAAGATACATACACAACAGTTCAAACTTACTCTGCTGATTGGTTCGGTGGTGAAGGTGAAGTTGGTCCTGGTACAATAAATAACTTCTCAATCTTTACATCTAATACTGCTATTGGTGATAGTATAATGTCACAAACAGATGATGGACTTGGTATTGAGATTGATGGTACAACAACTATTAATGGTAACCTTTCTGTACTTGGTGACTTTACTTATATTGATTCTACTGTTAGTGTTACATCAGCATTGTCTGTTGTTAATAATGGAACAGCTCCTGCTTTATATGCTGAACAATCTGGAGCTGGTGAACCTATTGCCAAGTTTGTTGACTCAGAAGGTGGTACTGTTACTATTGGTGATGGTGGTACTGTTGTTGCTGACTCACTTAGCTCAACTGGTCGTGTTGACGCTACTAACATTTCTACAATAGAAAATAAAGTAGAAGGTCTTTATAGTTATCTTATTAACAACTTTGATACTAACCAGATTACAACTGCTACAGATCTTACTGATTTTGTTACTAACTTCCCTAAGACTGGTTTAACTCCAGGTGATGTTATTACTCTATCAGCTATTAATACAGCTTACATTCTTGGTGATAATGATGGTTCTGCTAATACTGACTGGTTAGAAGTTAATCTTAAGCCAAACTTCTTATTCTATAGAGGTGGTATTACTGACTATACTGTTATTGATACTATTCCATTATCTGCTGCTAAGAGTTCAAAGTATATTATTCAGGTAGAAGATACTAGTGATGGTGCTCTATTCTACGGTGAGATTAATGTAGTATCTGATGGTACAATAGCTGTTGCTTCTGAATATGCTCTTAACCATACTACAGTATTTCCATTCGTTGAATTTGGTGCTGAAGTTATTAATGATAGAGTATCTCTTTCTGCTATTGCTCTTGAAGGAAAAGACATGGCTAACTTCTCATTTAAAGGAAATAGAAGTAACTTATTTGGTTAAAAAATGGTAGGTTGCCATAAATAACTATATGGCCCTTAATTCAGACTTCAAAGTCAAAGACTCACTATACGTTGGCAATAGTGCATGTTTCGTAACATGTACGGATACGCCAAGAATTCTTTCTGCTGGTACTGACCTCTGGGATATATTCCTTCAAGAGGATGAAATTACTGCTAGCTGCACACTTTCAAATGGTGATGGTATTGCTTCTTTAAGTTATGATGGTAGTGCTGACACAACAATAGCTGTTGATAATGCTGTTATTGATGGTGTTGCAGAAGGTACTGCACAGGGTCAAATAGCTGTTACCAACATTGGTAATACAACTACTCAAGTTGATGTAAATGGTCTCCAATCTGGTGACTCACCAACATTCGGTGGTCTAGCTCTTAACGGTGCTCTTACAACAACAAGTACAGTTGATGGTGTTGATATTGCTACAAGAGATGCTCAACTTGCTGTTCTTCAGGGTCTTTCAGCTGGTAACGTTACAGGTGCTTCTAGCCCATCACAAGGTACAGTTCGTATAACTGACCAAGCGGGTAACAATACAGATGTTGATACAGGCCTTCAAACTGCTGATAGTCCTTCTTTCGCTGGTGTAACTGCTGATAATATTCAAATTGGTGTTACAGCTGCTAATGAGATTGATACTTCATCTGGTAACCTTACACTTGACTCAGCTGGTGGTACAGTAATTATTGATGATGCTACTACATTATGTGGTGCTGTTACTTTAGGTACAGGTACAGTAGCTGGTGTATCTAATACAGTACTTGTAAGTGATGGTGGTCAAGTTAAGACAGACTTTATTGACTCACGTGTATGGGGCACAACACTTGTCGACGGTTCTGGTACTGCTCAGAAGATTACAATGTGGTCTGATGCTAATACAGTTACCGATTCTATTATTACACAAAACGGTTCTAATGATGCTATTAATATTGCTGGTGGTGTAACAATTACAGATAACTTGTCCGTAATGGGTACATTCACATGTCTTGATACAAGTGTTAGTACAACATCTGCTCTTTCTGTTATTAATACAGGTACAGGTCCAGCTATTTATGCTGAACAGACAGGTGCTTCTCAACCAATTGCTAAGTTCGTTGATACTGAAGGTGGTCAGATGGTTATTGGTGATACGGGTAATGTTGGTATTGGTGGTTCTACAGATAACCCATCAGATAAGCTTCAAGTTACAGGTAACGCGTGCGTATCTGGTAATATGACACTTGGTACTAGTCCTAGTGACCTACTAACCATTAACGGTGCTACTATTACATTGGCAAATATACAAGATGGCACTAATGATGGTAATAAAGTACTTGTTACGGATAGTTCAAATTGTGTTGTAAATGATACTGTTGATTCAAAGATCTTTAATACCAAGTTGGTTGATTCAACTGCAGATGCAACAACACAAAACAATATTCCTAAGTTCTCAAATACATCAGGTACAATTGGTGATTCAGCCATTACAGATAGTGGTACATTAGTTACTATTGATTCTGATACTAAGATTGATTCTAACCACGCTTTACAAGTATTTGCAACAGGTGGTGCTATATACTCTGAAGATAAGACATTTACCGCAACAGTCGGTACAGGTGGTACAGCAGTTAATACATTTACGAAGAGTGGTCTTAATTCAGTTAAGTATAACGTAGCACTTGTAAATGGTGTTAATAAGACAGCCTTTGAAATAATGGTTGTCTATAATGGAACAACAGCAGTTGGTACTGTATATGGTATTGTTGATGCTCAAACAGCTTCACAACTTACAGATATTGAAGTTAGTAATAGTGGTTCAACAATTGATCTTACAATTACTGCTGCAAGCGCAAGTACAACAGCCATTATTCAAGGTAAGGCTCTTTACTAAGTTTAATTAAATAAATCTTGGAAGCCTGATGGAAACATCAGGCTTTCCTATTAAATATGTACATAACACAGGGGACAGTGAACCTATATTATGTCAGCAATAGATAAAAAATTTAAAGTTAAAAACGGGCTATCAGTTGATGGTGGTACATCTTCTATAGATGCAATTCTAATTACATCGACAGAGACGAGCTCGGATGCTGCACCCATTCAAACGTTTAAGCGTAACTCAGGAAATCCATTGGCTGGTGATTATCTCGGGCAGATAAAGTTCAAAGGTGAAAATGATGCAGATCAAGAAGTTGTTTATGCAAAGGTTACCGGTAAAATTAATGATGAGCAGGATGGTACAGAGGGTGGTTTAATTGAAACTGCTGTTAAGAAGTCTGGTACAACTACTATTGTTGCACGGCAGACTGATACGGATCTCAAACTTATTAATGGTACAGGGCTTCAAGTAGATGGTAACATTCTTTCTGCTGGTACAGAACTACACACACTCTTTGGTTCTGGTGGTTCAGGTGATGTTACAGGTATTGATGCTGGTGATGGTATTACTGTTAATGATGGCACTACTGCTACACCAGAAGTTGCAGTTGACTCTTCTGTTGTAAGAACTTCTGGTGATCAGACAATAGCTGGTTCAAAGACTTTTACAGATGATTTAAGAGCTGAAGGTGATACAGATTTATCTACGTTATATGTTTCAGGCTCTGCTGATAGTGTTGGTATTGGTACAGATACCCCTGGTGAAAAGCTTGAGGTTGTTGGTAATGTTGAAGCTGATGAGTTTATTGGTGATTTAAGAGGTGCAGTTCTATTCAAAGGTCAGGCTGCTGAAGCAATCACAAAGGGTGATGTTCTATACATTGTAGGTATATCTGGTAATACAACAACACTTGGTAAAGCAGATGCTGATGATGCTGCAAAAATGCCTGCTTTTGGTATTGCTAATGCTACAGCTTCTCTAAATGCTGCACTCGAGGTTGTAACATTCGGAACTATTTCAAATGTAAATACAAGCACCTTTACTGAGGGTGACGAAGTTTATGTTGATACAACAGCTGGTGGTATAACAACAACACCACCTACAGGAGAAGGTTCATTAGTGCAGAAGATTGGTAAGGTTACAAGATCAGATGCTTCTGCTGGTTCTATTAAGGTAAGTGGTGCAGGCAGAACAAATGCTACACCTAACCTCAATAGTGGAAATGTTTTTATAGGTAATGTATCTAATCAAGCTACAACAGCTTCATTAGCTGCTTGTGTATGTGGCACTGGTGATAGTAGATACATTCAAGGTGTTACAACATCAAGTCTTCTCTCTGGTGGTGGAACAAGTGGTAGTGTTGAAGTTGGTATTGATAGTGGTGCACTTACTTACTTAGATCAAAGTGGTTGTGCTGGTATT
>JAAHTH010001895.1_pt1 | contig 17085 bp, 11 predicted proteins | sample 6116091 | NCBI WGS metagenome assembly JAAHTH01 (sample SAMN13939990, study PRJNA603662) | sponge metagenome | isolation source: marine sponge | host: Mycale hentscheli | place: New Zealand | collected 2006 | reverse complement strand
GGTAGGGGTTTGTCTTCTATATTTAGAGACCCATGGGAGTATATGAAGTTAATATGGAATGACCCTAATGCTGCAATGGTAAAACTTATACAAGCACAAAATCCAGACTTCAAACCATACACAGCTCTTACTGGACCATTTAGAACTACAGCAAAAGTATTAGATGAAAAGTATCCAGAGTTTATTAGAAAAGGTTTAGGAGCACTAAAAGAAAATAATGCTAAGTTTGGTTTGCCAGAAGTACAAGACTTGTACGAAAGAGACCCAAGATTTACAACTGTGTTTAGAAAGAACAGAGGTGATTGGGAAGATATAAGGAAGTACGCTAGTGCAGAAGAAGTAGCAGAAGGTGCTGCAACAAAGATTAATCTAGAGGATGATTACATAGAAGCGTATGCAGATTACTTAATAACACAGATGGCTCACGACCCATTTATGCCAGTGATTGCACAAGCTATGAAGAAGAATTTAACTGATGAAGAAGTGGTAGACCTTATACAAAAAACACCATATCTTATGGATGAGATACAAGATATGAATAGAAAGATATTATCTATTAGAAGTGTTGATAAATCATCACAAGTTATACCAGTTATTACAACACAACAAGACTTTATAGATTTTGTTAAACATCACAAAATGACAATATCTAACTTTACTGCTAACCAACAAGACCTTATGGATATAATTGCACAAGGAAAAATTGGTAGAACAAACATTAGAAGTATTGATGTTGCTAAACAAATTAATAAAAAGAAGATTAAAGAAGACATAACACCAATGATGTTAGAAGTATTAGAAGATTTGCCATTCACTGTACCAGGAGTAGGTAATCAAACAAAAGGTTTTGCAGCTAAGTATGGTGCATTTATGGATGCACTGTTCTTTGCAGTAGGTCAATCAGAAGCAACACTATCACGAATACCTACATTTAAACAAGCGTATTATCACTTCCTAGAAAGCAACTTAGTGTTTGGTACTAGAAAATCTTTACAAGATATATTAGATGCACATTACGACCCAGATAATGTAATTAATTTACCTGGTGATTTAGTGGCTGCAGTTAAAAGAAATCTAACAGATGCAGAAGTTCCTTTTGAACAAATAGAAGAAGTAATGAAAAAAACTGTAAAGCAAAGATTACAGGTAACTGATGATGCTGTAACCTCTGTTGCATATAATGCAGACAATAAATATGCACCTAGAGTATTGCAGTCTGTATCTAAGAACCAAATAGAATTAGATTTGAACTTAGCTAATGCAGAAAGCAAAGCATACAGCGTAGAGACTGCAGGTAGAATTAGATTAGGTGACGAGAATACAAAGATTGGTGCATACTATTCATCACTACCTAGACGAAATGTGTTAGTAGATGGTGTGTTGGATACATCACAAGATATGCAATTTAGTCGTGCAATAAGAGAGTTTCATAAAGATACAGGTAAAAATACTTACAATATAACTACTGATTTTAAAAACTTAATTAAAGAAAATCCTACTCCTACAATTAAAGAACTAAGAAAAGTACTACAGATGGGTAATGCTAAGTATGATGATGTAGCAGAACTTATGCAGCAAACAGGATTACTCGCAATGGTAGATAGTAAGTCTGGAAAACTTGTTATGAATAATGCAAGAAAGAGTGGCGTTATATCACAGTTTACAGAAATTGAATATCACACAATGTTAGACCTAGATGATATCAGAGGTGATGCTACTAGAAACATGACCTTTAATGATTTAAACAAATCATCATCTGCTTATGCCTTTGAATTACACAACAGATTATTGTACAACTTATTAGAAAGAGGATACCTAGCAGAAGCATACAAAGTAGGACTACCTTTCTTTGAAGCATACAGAGAGGTACTAGGTAGGTGGACACAACTAGCTGCTGCTAACCCTAGAGCAGGAGCACAAGTAGGATTTGCTTACAGAAAAGGTATAGAGAATAACTATGTGTATTCAGATAAGTTTGGTGAGAAGTATTTAATTATACCTGTAGGTGGAACAGCATTAGAAAATTATGTAAAGACAGAAGGTGAAGGTTTATGGAGTGATGATATAAGCATAGAAGATAGCAATATCATACTTAAAAGAAGTTTACCTATATCAGCTTTAGGTGTTGCTGGTGGTGGATTGTTACCACCATTAGGACCAGTAGTTGCTATACCAACAGGATTTGTTACTAGAGATAATCCAGAAATTAGAAGATTACTAGAAAGAACTATCTTTCAGTTTGGTTTGCCATTTGACAGTATGGGTAGTGGAGACATAAAAGATATACTAGGTGAAATACTCGTAGAGGAAAACCTACCAGCTACAGGTAAAAACTTACTCAATGCAGTATCAAGCAAAATAGGTATCTCTGGTGTAGATGAAGATTTATATATGGCAGCTACTACACAGTCAGTACAGATAGCAACAATACTTTATCCTAATAAATCAGATGACCCAGAATTTATTTTTAATACAGCAGCAGTTATACGAGATAACATATACCAGTTAAAAGCCTGGGATAGAAACATTAACCCATTAGTTCCAAAACTAAATGTGTTATATCGTATAAATACAGAAGACGATACTTTTAATGAATGGTATGGTACTTCACAAGAACCATCTGGTGTTGTGTGGAATAGCTTTGTTGAGTTGTCAGTTATACATGGTTTTTATCAAGACCTAAGAGAGCAATATGCTCTTACTATGGGTAGCAAACAAGCAGACTATGAAGCAACTTTAGATGTTGTAAGGTTACTTGGATTAGATATCTATGATATGGAGACATCATTTACATCTGCACAGTTGCAACTTAAAGGTAAGAACATATCAGAGAGTGGACCTATGGCTAGAACAAAACCAGAGTACGATTTCTTAATGGAAAATCCAGAACTCTACGGTGATTATGGTTCATCTATTTTATATTTCTTTGACAAACTGGGAACAGGTGAAGTAGATTACACATCTTATGGAATACAAAAAGGTCTAGGTAATATAACACCACTTAATAAAGAGGAGTTTTATTGGAGAGCGTCTACTTTTGCAGCATCACTTGTAGAAAGAGCTATGCTCGAAAGATACCAGGGTAAGTGGGATAAAGAAAGATACACAGCAAACGAACAGAAAATAGAGAAAGCAGAACTAGAGCTCACATTAAGAAAAATGTTTCCTTTAGCTTACCAAGTAGACCCAGCACAGGTAGCTACATTATTGCCAGGCAAAGAAATACCAGATACTTTTGATTGGGATTTAGTAATACCAATACTTGAACAAGCTATTACAGACCCAAGAGTTAAAGCATTAGGAGGTTTATATCCATCAGTAAGTGATTATCTAAATTACAGAAATGAAATAATTAAAGGTATACAGATTGGAAAAAACATACCACTGAAAGAAAATGCAGTAGTATGGTTAAGAACACAAACATCAGAAGAAGCACAACTTATTAGAGATGGACTGTATAAGTACGGAGCAAACTTAGCACAAGAAACTCCAGAGTTCCTACCAGTCTTCCAAGATGTGTTTTATAATGAAGTAACAAGATTTGGTCTAGGAGATTTATCAGATGAGTGAAAACGAAACTAAAGGATACACAATACCAAGAGGTATTGGTGGTGTAGAAGATGCACCAAGATTACCTACACAACCAGGTTTAGGTGACGCTACACCTACAGCACAGTGGGTATTAGATTTATTATCTGATGGTGTAGATACTAACAAACCTTTAGGTGATGGATTTCAAAGTAAATATGATGAAGAAATAACTAGGTTTGATAGCACTACAGGAGAGTATGTAACTAAACAAACAACAATAGATGCACAAGAATATTTAAAAGCTAAAGGTTATAACTTTATTTACTATCCATATATGGCTGGTGAAGTAGCTAGAGATATAGCACCAGGGTTAAGAATTATTTTAAAAAATCAGTTAGCTAGTGTTGGTCTTATTGACTTAACAAAGACACAAGGTTCTATGGTAGATGAGGAATTTACTAAAGGTATTAGGAGACTTATGGAGTTTTCTATGAACAATGGTGGTAAGTTAGACTGGGTGCAAAGCCTAGGTGTACTTAGAACAGATATGTCTGTAAGAAAATCTGCAAAGACTAAAGCACCAGTTATTGAAAGTGACCAGATGGATGATATTGTTGATGAGTTACTAGCAAAATCAAAGGCGAGAAAAGGTGCACCACTTAGTCAAGAAGAAAAAGATTACATTACCAGTAAGATAAACAATCGTATTGGTTTGTTTAATCAAGAGATACAAGGACTATCTGCTGGTACAGAAGGTAGGTTAGCATTTGACCCATCTACCCCAGTTGGTGGTAGGTTAATACCAGCAACACCTGCAGAAGAACCAGACGCAGAACAGTTTGCAGAAGACTTAGCTGGTATTGAAGAAGAAGTATTTGCACCAAGAGAAGAAGCTGCAAGAGTTGCAGGAGAAACAGAAGCTACAAGAGCTAGAGGTGCAGCAACAATAGCTGGATTAACTAATCTATCTAGAAGGGGTGTACAAAGATAATGGAAGAAGCAGTGCAACAGTTTACAGTTGAAGAAGTAAAACAAATGTTGTTTGATGAGCAAGTTTCTGGTGATGATGCTGGTATATTACTTGCTATTGCATATCTAGAAAGCAAGTTTAAACACGGTATAGATGGAGATACAGACCCTAATGATAAAGGTTTGTGGCAAATAAACCCACCACAGTTTTTTAAAGGACAAGAACCAGACAATATGGTTAAGAACTTTTATGCAGAACAAGGCGAAGTTTTATCATTAGATGAGTTTACAAATAAAGTTAAGTACGACATAGACTATGCAACTAAGTTTGCAGTACACATAATGGATTACAGAAGAAAGAACCCTAAGTCTTATGGACCAGACCCTTTTGATGCTTGGACTACATACAAAGAATACATAAAACCAAACATGAAAAACCTAGGAACAGGAGACCAATTAATATTTAAGAATGGTTTAGATGCAGAGATTACAGAAGCTATAGGTTATATTAAAAACTATAATGATATAGATTTTGTAGAGACTACACCTACTACATCTAGTACCACTACATCTAGTACTACTACAATGCCACCTACTACAACTACTACTATGCCTAAAGATACTCAAATAGATACAACATCTAGAAGTCAAGGCATTACTAATATGTTTGGACAACCTATTGTAAATGATTTCAAAAGTAAAACCAGAGCACAAGTAATACAATTACTAGAGGCATCTGTAAATGAACAAAGAGGTAGAAAAAATTTACCAAAGATTAGCAATGATGTTAATGTCAATACAGATTTTGCACAGTTATCTGATGACCAAAAAACAGTCTTAGATGTACTAAGAGGTTTTTATGGCTCTGACTAAATTTGATAAAACAAAATTAGATAAAGATGGTCTTTACTACAGTGAGTGGTTAAAAGAAAACATTGCAGAAATAAATTATAAAAACCCAGAAGCTATGAAGATAGCCAGGGAAGCTGCAACAGATGCGTTAATTGTAGAAGTAAATAGTATGAAGTCTGATAAAGAATGAGTGATGCACAATACCAAAAATATATAGATGGTATAGATGAAGCATTAGCATCAATAAATATAAATCCTAAATTAGTTAGGCTAAATATTGCTACTCAAATAGTTGGTGCAGATGCTATACATCAATTTTTATATTCATCAATATCAAGAACAGAGTTAGAAAAAATAGGTACACAGATAGACAATAGATTTGATTTTATTATAGACATCTTAGATAACCATATAACTACACAAAAAACTACAGACTTGGATTTCGGAACAAATTGGCATCAGATAACAAAACAAGAAGCAATAGGTAGTTTAAACAGTGAAAGATTTATGAACAAACTAATTGGAATTGCAGAGTTTGCAGACGAATTATTTGTAGACCATAAAGCATATCAATTAGAAGATTTTAATGATTTACCTGTATATTTAAAACAGTTTGTACTTCATCTATCAGAATTTATAGGTCAAGTTAAAGATGCAAATAGAATGGAAACTCAACAAGAACTAGATGTTATACCACAGTTAATTGCAGAGTATGGAATAGACGAGGCTGAATTGTCAAAAGACTTTTTAGATGATATAGAAAGTGTGTATACAAGAACAGATGGTGTAGATATGTCACCAGGTTTTTTTGAAAAATATTACAAAAAAGGTGCAAATGCTGCAAATATATTTACACTTTCAGTAGAAGACACATTAGTAATACCTATAGAATTAACAAGAAATTTTGTTGTAGAAAGTATAAACAATAGACAAATATTACAATTACACTCTGCTTTGCAAGACCCAGATACTGGTCCTTATATTCAAAAATTATTAGATGATGTAAAATTTGAACCAACAAATCAAAGTTCCTCTGGTGCATTCTATGGTTCATTTTCAGATACAGTAGATTTAATATCTGATAACGCATGGTATGGAATAAAAAATACTACTAATAGATATGTTTCCATTTTTAGAAATAATATAATTAATTTTATAAATGGAGATGTGACAGGTGCTTACATACCAGACGATAATGCAAAAACTTTAAACAATATAGTAACAGCTATAGACCAAGCTCTAGAAAATTTAACATTGACAATACAAGATATAGCTACTGGGCAGGAATTTGGAAGTGTAACTACTTATGATATTAAAGAGTTAGAAGCAGCATTAGATAACCCAATAGGAACAAATTTAATAAACATGATGGAACCTGGAAGTCCAATGCAAGCTCAAGCAGATTTACACACATGGTTTCATAACCCTGCTTCAACTATAAAAAGATATGGAGATACTGGTTTTACTTTGTCCGATAATGCACTCAAAGCAACAGGTGCAGTATCACCAGAGTTTATAGAACAAACACTTGAAATAAGAAAATTAATTCCAGGTTTAATACCAGAAGTTCAACAAACTTTACAAGAAATGACAACTATGTTAAAGCCAACTATAGACAATGCTTTTTCTGTGTTTGAAATACAACCACCTCCTCCAAAAAATATGTTTCATATTGCACCTTTAAAAACTTTTTTAAATTACAAAAATGCAAATAACAATGTTGATGTTAAGTTTTATAATTTTAATACATCCAAGTTTGAAGATATGGGTATATTCGGTATTATAAAATCTGGTGTAAATAAAACACCACCCGATACATTAATTGTAGAAGTAACACCAAAAAAATTAGATATGATAGAAGATGTTATAGATTTTATTGGTAACTTACCAGAACAAGCTGGAACTAAACCAGAAATAAAAAAACTTATTGCAGAAACACCAGCAGATATTGCAGAGTATGTAGATAAATCTAAGTTACCAGAAGTAGAAAATGTATTGAAAGACCCTAAGATTGGTAAAGCTATATCAGAAACATCTTTAGATTTTGCCAAAAAGGCAGGGAAGTTTGGTTTTGGTGGAGCTATGATTTCACTTGCTCCTGGGGATTTTGTTATTGAAACAGCAATTAGAAAATTATTACCAAGACTAGGATTAGCTGCTATATCAGCACCAGCTCTTGCTGCATACACTGCTTATGAGTTAGCACTTATGGCAGCAGATGTAGGAAAAGCTACTGCAAAAGCAGTACAAGAAGGCGATAATGAGACTTGGAAAACTAAATGGTGGGAAGGATTTACAGAAGATACATATTCAGATAAATATTCTGTAGGATATAAGTTGACACAAGAAATACATAATCAGTTATTTGATGAGGTATATGGTAGAATATCAACAGAAATGTTACCAGGAAATAAATAATGGCAAAATATTATGATTTACTAAAACAATTAATTGAAGGACAAATAAACAGAACACAGTACGAAAAATTAGTATCTGATAGAGATAAAGCAGAAGCAGCTAAGTCTTTACCATCTGACGATAAGTTGTTTAAACTAGCAGAACAACAAGAAGCTAAACAAAAAGCTAAAGATGAGCTTATATCTATGCTACCTAAAGAAGACCAGGAAGCAATGAAGCCATCTATAGATACCATTATTGAGAATATATCTATACCTAGTGATGCAACATTTACTCCAAGTTTTATACCACCAGGGTCTACTGATTTAGATTTGCCTAAAGAGATTGATAAAAAAGATATAGACAATACATACACAATCTTCGATATGTATGGAAACGAAAGTGCTTTTAAAGGTACCAGTGCAGAGTTTGCAGAATTTATGACTGGTAATCCTAAGTACTACGCAACAATCCAAGATGCTAATAAAGCATTGTCAAAGTTTTACGCATCAAGAGGTGATGATGATGCAGGTAACGGAGCTACCACTGCACCTACAGCCACTGGTGCACCAGATAAATTGTACTGGGGTAGATATGATAATGGTTCATGGGCTACATCAACAGAAGCAGGTAAACCAGAAGGGTTTTCTTGGGGATGGGAACTACCAGAATTTGCAGGTGTAGGTCAAGATGACTTCTCATCTAATAAATCTTTACAAGATATACTTGGACAAGTAACAGATGGAGCTAGTACTGGTGGTGCTACTGAACCTCCAGTTGTTACTGGTGGTGAAACAACTACAGACTTAGGTCGTATGGGTTCACAGATATGGCAAGATGCAACTGGACAAAAGTATTTAACATTCGCAATACCAGGAACAAATATGTTTGTTAGATATGATGTAGATGATGAGCAACTCGGTACTTTTTTTACTACTGGTATGCCAGGTGTTAGACAGATTACAGATGATGCAGAAGATTGGAACAATTCACTTTTACTAGGGAACTATAGAGAGATACAACCAGGAATAATAGAAGGAACATCTAATCCTTTTGATGCTATGGTAGATAACTTTGCAAAGATTAAAAAAGTACAACCATGGATGGAAGAAGATGAACTATATTCTTTATGGCTAGAAGGTATTGTAGAAGACAGAACTATAGCTGACTATGAATGGCAAGGAACAGAATGGTGGCAAACACATACACAAGAACAAAGAGATTGGTTACTCACTTCACAAGGTCAAGACATAGATAATTTACCAGCAGATGCTAAAGCATTTTTTGATAACAACAGAATTAGAGCAGCAGAAATACTTAGACAAAACGGTGTATCAAATGCTGATGAAGTTATAAATGCTGATGGTGATAGTTTGGTAGAGTTTTTTGCAACACAGATTACAACAGGTAACTGGACAGAACTAACATGGGCTAGACAGGCACAAGGTTTAGGTGACCCACTAGCAGGTATTGAAAGAGACAATAAATTAATAACTTGGTTAGAAGGAACACAAGAGTTACCAGTAGAAACTACACAAGCTGGATATGCACAAGTAAAATCTTTAGCACAGAAATGGTTAGGACCTAACTTTGCAGAGTTTGAGAATGCTAACTTAGATGAGTATGCAGGAATACTTAGGAACGCAGAGAGCGAAGCAGTAGGTATAGCTATGGTAGAAGATAAACTTAAGAACATTAGAAAAGCATTATTTACTACTGATTTGTACGAGGAGAACTTAACATACGAAGATATAGCTTCACCTTGGCGTAACTATTCTTACCAGTATCTAGGAGAGAGAATGGATGAGACATCAGCAGAGTGGTTAAATATATTAAAAGCTAATGACCAAGAGAAAATAAATACTATTCTTACGGAGTACGGTTTAAACAATGGTAATCAAACTATGTTTGATAAGGTTACTGATGGTATCGTAGAAGGTATTGCAGCACCAGTAGTTAGAGGAATGGCAACATAATGGCATTAACAGCAACAGCAAAACAAAAATTATTAACAGATGTAAAGCTAAAGTTTGGACAAGAGTTTCCAGATGAGTTGCTTGATATTTATGTACAGGCTTTTATAGACACAAATCAAGATGCTAATGAGGCTGTTCTTATTATGAGACAGTCACAACAGTATAAAAATTACTTCCCTGGTAATGTAAACCCAGATGGTGTATCTGTTAAATACACAGAACAAGAGTACTTAAACTTAGTAGATGCTTATAAAAGAAAGATAGAAAGCATTGGATTAAATGCTGAACTAATACTTACTAATGAAAGAATAGAGACATTAGTTACTAATGTTGTTAGTAACCAAGAGTTTGGTAATAGAATAAATGCTGTGTATGCACAAGTAGTTACAGCAATACCACAAGTTAAAGAGTTCTATCAAAGAAATTTTGGTAAAACATTAACTGATGCAGAGATTATTGCTAGTGCTATAGACCCTAACATTAGTGCAGGACTTTCATCTGGTGCTATAAACGCTGGTGAAATAATATCACAGAATATAACTAGAGCACAGATAGGTGCAGAAGCATTACTCGCTGGTACAGATATAAGTATTGAAGGTGCAGAAGAATTAAGACAAGCAGGTCTTACAGCACAACAAGCTAGAGCAGGATTTCAAGTAGCACCTAGTCTTACAGAATTAGGACAAGCACAACAACGAGGTGTTACAGCACAAGATATAGTAGAGGCTACACAGCTTGGTATAGCACAACAACAAGAACGAATAGGTAAACTTGTTGCACAACAACAATCATTAAGCTCTGCACAAGTAGGTGCAGTAACAACTAGAGAAGGTTCTGTTACAGGTTTAACTGAACAATAACTTGCACCACTACATATTGTGGTATACTAAATACGACCCTATACCTAGGTCTGGGGGTTAAACTTGACCTGGAGATATACGAACACTGTCTTGATGCCTACTAACAAGACACGGAAAATAAAAAATAAGTAGTTGTTATCAGAGCATTACATAGATGGCTCTTGTAACAATATTATTTATAGATAGGAGACAGCAAATGTCAGAAGAAATTAACGATACTGATAGTTCAGTTGGAGAAGACAAGAATTGGAAAGCAATTCGAGAAGAAAACAAAACTCTTAAAGAGGAACTGGTAAAGTACCAAGTCCAAGAAAGAGATAGTTTGTTTAAACAAGTTGGATTAGACAGAACTAAAGGCGTTGGTAAAGCTGCAGATTTGATGTACGAAGGCGATTTAGAGATTAATGCTTTAAAAACATTTATCACTGAGGAGTTCGGAGAAGAAGTTGTTAGTGGACAACAAGACAGTATTCGTAATACAGTTAACGAAGGTCAAAATAGACTGGATGCTTTACAGCAATCAGCACAAACCATTAATGCAGCTCCTTCTGTACAAGAACAGATAGCCCAAGCACAGCAAACTGGCAGAACTAGAGACAGTATTGCGTCTAAAATGGCAGCTCTAGACGAGCTCAAAGACAAGTAGTCTAGGAGAAAAGCTCCTAGGCATAAGATTATTAGGAGAAAATAATGGCAGCTATAGGCTCACCAGACCCAATCTCTGTAGCAGAGATTAATAACTTTACAGGTGAACTCTTTAAAGTTGGTGCTAGAAGGACCCCTTTACTATCCATGGTGGGTGGTTTAACAGGTGGTAAACTTCTAAACTCTCCAGTTTTCCAAACCCAAAAAGTAGACACACCTACAGTCAACTCTTATACAGCAGTTGCCGAAGGTGGAACACCTGCTTACGTTGGTAGAAGCAGAAGTTCTGCAATAGACTGTGTACAAATCTGGAACCAGGGTGTTAAATTAACATACTCTGCTCTAGGTTCAACAGGCTATTTGAACTCACAAGCTATGGAAAGTGGAACAGCAGCATTTGAAGGTTCAAACCCTATCAATGATGAAATGGCATTTCAAATTGAAGAACTACTTAGCAAAATCGCAAGAGAAGTTGAGTACGAATTCTTTAATGCTACTTTCAATGATGGAACAGATGGCAACCCAAGAGAGATGCGAGGCATCGCTGAATGGGTAGCTACTGGAAATGGTTCATCAGCTTTCGCACACGATAGTGCAGGAGATGGTACAGGTTCAGCACAAGCATTAGACTATACAGCAGTTTCTGAAACATTGAAACTTATGTATGATGCAGGTGCTCCAATGCAAAACACAGTCTTGTTCGCAAGACCAGGTTCAGTTCTTGATTTAAACCAAGGACTTGTTGCACAAGGAAACCAGAAGATGGCAGTGTTACCTAGAGATAGAAATATCGCTGGTATCAACATTGACACCATCATCACACCATTTGGAAACATGGGATTAGTAGTGAACGAATTTGTTCCTGCTGACCAAGCGTTCATCCTTGACCTTGCATACCTAGATGTAGCATTCTTAAACATCCCAGGTAAAGGTGCAGTATTCGTAGAGGATACAGACAATGATGATGCAGCAGCAATCTCAAAGCGTGTATACATGGAAATTGGTCTTGATAAAGGACCTGCCGAGTATCATGCAGTTATCAATGGCGTAAGCTAAAATATAATATTAGGACTTAAGAGCAGTGCCACCACACTGCTCTAAGTTCTGCTAGAATTTATATAATAATGAGCACAACTATAAAAGATTTAGTAGATAGAGTTTACCGAGAATACTTAGAACCTAATGATGACATACAATCATTTTCTACATTAAGAATAGATATCACAGATACAACTTCAACAACAGTAAGTTACGAAGCAGATTACCTAACTACAGAAGAAGAAGATGCTATGGGTGCAGGTGCGTTCATAGAAATAAATCAAGAGATTATGTTAGTTGTAGCATTAAATACAGCAGACGAAACATTAACTGTTAAAAGAGGTGCTAGAGGAACAACAGCCACTACAAATACAGCAGAAGATTTAATAAAAATAAATCCACCTTTTATAAGACTTAATGTTTTTAACGCAGTTAAAGACCAAATAGAAAATTTATATCCTACACTATTTGCTGTAGAGACACAGACAATATCAACAGCTACAGGTTATGTAGCTTTGACTGGAGATGATGACAACAGAATTGTTGCACCACTTAAAGCAGTGTCACAATATACATCTATATCTGGAGACGAAACATCTGTACAGTTTAGAGGTGTAGCAGTAGAACTCATTGATGTTCCTACAAGCGTTACAGCATCTGGTAAAGTAGTACAGTTTTCTGGTATAAGTAGTGGAGTAAATGTACATTGTACATTCAAGAAAAAGTTTGGAGAAGTAGCTACTGAAAGTGCAACATTAAGTGATGTAGGACTAGAGACAGAGTATGAACCAATTATTATGGCAGGTGTAGCAGCACAGATGATAGCTGGTAAAGACATACCTGCAGCTACAACAGAATACATTAGTGATGCTATACAAGCTAATGTATATCAAGTAGGTTCTTCTACTAACATAAGAAACTCATTGCTACAGTATCAGCAAGTCCTAATACAACAAGCAAGAAAGGACTTAAGAGCACGATATCCAGAGCCAGTTAGTTTAAACAGCGTGGTATATCCTAGTGCCTAGAGTACCAACTACTGCAGATGTAACAAACCCTCAAAGAAAAGGGTATGGTTTTCGTTTAGATAATTTATTATTTAGAACTGCTGTATCAACAGATAGACCATTGACTATTAGGACTGCAGATTTTCCTAATCAACAAATAGATTTAAGACAAAATCCAGAAGATATAACAACTAATATAGGACAGATATTTTCTCGTAATGATTTTTCTGGAGGACAAGGGTTAGATTACGCACACAAAAGAACTAATGTAGAAAAAGATACAACTAGATTTTTTGACAGTAGAGGCGTAGATGTTTTTAATGCAGATACAGAATTATCGTATGAAGTAACTTTGCTTCACACAATGGCTGATAAAGGTGTAACTTTTACTGGTACAAAAAATTATCTTGCACAAACAACTAATGGTTATCTTTATGTGACAGATGGAACAACAGTTTATCAATCTACAGATGAAGGTGAGAACTGGTCATCTATGCCTTCTACTAATGTATCTTATGCTATACATGGTATTGCAGCTTTTGGTAATAATTTATTTGTTGTAACTGGAGATAGTGGAACAAACAAGCAACTTATTTCTTATAATTTAACTACTGATACCTGGACTGATGAAAGTTTAGGTGCTGTATTTACAGGATACTTTACTGGTATATGGTTTAAAAAAGGTAGACTTTTAGTTACAGGTAAAAGCACAGAAGCAGAATACTTATGGGAGAGTGCAGCTTTCGTACACAACTTTAGTGGTGATTTTCAAATAGCTGATGCAATAATAACTACAGAACCTACACATGAATTTACAGATATGACTGATGCAGGTGCAGTAATACTTGCGTGTAGTACTGATGGTAATATTTATTCTTTAAAAGATGTGAGTGGAACCTTACAAGTATTAGGTCAATCAAGAATAGGTGACGAAGAAGTACACAGTATTAATGCTTTAGAAGGAATAATTTTTTATGGTACACAAGAATATGGAACAAACATTGGAAGATTATATAGAAGTAATCTAACTGTTGCAGACAATCTATATGTACTCAATGATAGACAACTGATAAAAGAATGGGATGATGGTGTATTAACAGCACCACACGCTATGTTTGCTACAAGAGATAGTATCTTCTGTGGTGTGCAAGAAAGTTCTAGTGAAGTTTACTTATGGAGGTATTACTTACCAACTGCATCACTTGCTAGAGATAAAAAATTAACAGGACAAGGTATTGTTAGTGGGATTAAACAAGCTGGTGGAAAGATTATCGCTACTGTTGAGGGTACTAATGGTGGTATAACTAAAGAAACAAACTTGTACGAAGATACTGGTTACATAGTTACACCTAATATAGATTTCTTTACATCAGAAGTTAAACAGTGGGTAGGAACAACTATTGAACATAACGAGATAGTTGATACCAGGAGAATACAATGTTTTATTTCTACTAGACCAGAAACTATTAATGATGAGAATGATACCAGATGGGAATTAGCTAACGATAGTACACAAGGATTTGGTGGAGATGAAGTACAGATTAACAGAAACGCAAGATACTTAAATATGAAAGTTGTACTACAAGCTACTGATGATAATACAGGAACACCAGTATTTAGAAGTGTATCTGCTAGGGCATTACCTAGACCACAGCTAGTGGTAGTAGATATACCTGTAAATATATCTGACCAATTAGAACGACCTAACAGAAAAAGGTTAAAGGTTAGAAACCTTGGAGAAGCAGTGTATCAAGAACTAAAACAAAAAGAAGGTGACAGCGTTACCTTACAGTTGTTTGACCCTCAAGAAACTATTAGAGGAGTTGTTGAAAGTGTTGCTTATCCTGTGATAAATGATGCTAATATAGGTTCTGTAACCCAATATTGTACTGTTAGAATAAGAGGTGTAAGAGCAGAAGATGTTGTATCACAATTTACAAATACAGCAGGAATTGGAACATTAGGAGTAGTAAGATTAGGATAATATGACAGCACAAGAAAGTAAATTAAGTAATGGATATGAGAGTACTATTACAACTGCATTGACTGCAGACGCAAGTGGCACAACAATTTCAGTAGACGCAGCACCTACAGATAGCACAAATACAGCTATCTCTGGAGCTGTAGTAATGTATTTAGTTTTAGACCCAGACAGTGCAAGTCAAAGAGAGTATGTAAAAGTAACTAACATATCTGGAACAACACTAACAGTTCAAAGAAATATAGATACTGGTGGTGGTGGACTTAGAACACACAGTGCTGGTGCAAAGATTAGACAAACTGCACAAGCTCAACACTTTGATGATATACATGACAGAGTAGATAAAGTTATAAGCACAGATGGTAGCAGTTTAAACACTTCTACTGGTGTGGTAAAAGATGAAGATGATTTAGTATCTGATAGCGATACACACTTAGCTACACAACAATCTATTAAAGCGTATGTGGATAGTCAAGTAGCTAGTAAAGATGACTTATCAGAACTTACTGGTACTACTGATGATGTTACAGAAGGAAGCACAAACTTATACTTTACTGCTGAAAGAGTAGATGACCAAGTAAATACATTACTCACAGCAGGTTCTAATGTAACTCTTACCTATGATGACGCAGCAGGAACTTTAACAGTAGCTGCAACAGAAGATGATTTAAGTAACAACAGTACAGATGATTTAGCAGAAGGTTCTAATCTCTATTTCACAACAGAGAGAGTTGATGACCAAGTAGCAGCTTTGCTAACAGCAGGTTCAAACATTACATTAACTTATGATGATGCTGCAGGAACACTTACAATTACAGGTATTGAAGATGACTTATCTAATAACACAACATCTGATTTAGCAGAAGGTACTAACCTCTACTACACAACTGCAAGATTTGACACAGCTTTTACAGGTAAATCTACAACAGATTTATCAGAGGGAACTAACCTCTACTACACAACAGCAAGATTTGATACTGCGTTTAGTGGTAAAGATACAGATGACTTAACAGAAGGTAGCACTAACTTATACTTTACAACAGAGAGAGTGGATGACCAGGTAGATAGTCTATTGACTGCTGGTACTAACATCACACTTACCTATGATGATGCTGCTGGAACATTGACTATTGATGGTACAGATACAGACACAGTTTTAACACAAGAACAAGTAGAAGATATAGTAGGCTCATTAATAGTTGCAGGTACAAATGTTACTGTTAACTATGATGATGCTGCAGGAACTATAACAGTATCCTCTACAGATACAAACACACAACTCACACAAGAGCAAGTAGAAGATTATGTAGATGGATTACTTACTGCAGGTTCTGGTATATCTTTAACTTATGATGATGCTGCTGGTACATTAACAGTTGAAAACACAGCTTCAACAAGTACAGAAGAAGTACAAGATATTGTTGGAGAGATGATTGTTACTAATGGTTCTCATACCAATATTAGTTTTGCTTATGATGATGCAGGAGATGGAGCAATAGATGCTACTGTCACACTACCAGCATCAGATGAAATTGTAGATGCAGATAATGACACAAAGATACAAGTGGAAGAAACTGCTGATGAAGATATTATTAGATTTGATACAGTAGGTGTAGAGAGAGCTACATTAGCAGGAGCACTAGACCTAACAGATGATGGTGGTGCGTTCATTCATAGCCAGACACAAGCAGGAACTTATACTATAGACACAGATAAAGGTACTGTATTCGCTGGACCTATCACAATCACAGGAACAGTAACGAATAATGGTACATTGGTAGTTATCTAATGGTAACTGTCAAAGTAAACACAATAAGCACAAGCACAGG
>JAAHTH010001889.1_pt1 | contig 17099 bp, 20 predicted proteins | sample 6116091 | NCBI WGS metagenome assembly JAAHTH01 (sample SAMN13939990, study PRJNA603662) | sponge metagenome | isolation source: marine sponge | host: Mycale hentscheli | place: New Zealand | collected 2006 | reverse complement strand
TCATTTTCTTCCCTGTTTTCTTACCTGCCATGCCCCCACCGCCCGACATGTTCTTACCGTTACCCATAATACCTCGGGTTTTGCTGGGGTTTCGTTGGCTTCTATCACCTTTCTTCATCATATTCTCCAATCTGAGTTACTGTTTTTAGTCCTTCGGCGGTATGCCCTGGACATCGGGTTGTTATCATCGGACGTCGAGTCCGGTCTGTATCGGTAACCCTGTGCAAATTGCCGAAAGGCATCGGCGCCGTGTGACGCCCAGTTGTGCACAGGCTTGGGTTTATAAACCTCGTTCTTATCATCCCACTCATAGCGGTAATTTTCAAGGGCTTTTATACCTTCTTCGCACCGTGTCTTATCAAAATAGCATGATGCCATCGCCTGCCTGGATAATTCAATGCCCTCATCAAGGGATTTGATACGCTCCACGACCCGTGCGGGTGACAACCCTAACTCCTGGGCCACCTGCTTCCGGGTCAGCTGCTCAGACTGGGTGAATTCGATCTGACCCATGTCATGAGGGAAATAGTGCGTACCATATAAATATTTGTGAAACCGGTTGTTACGGTCCTGCAACAATAGTCTGGCAAAGTGGGGTAGTGATTGATTCGGTTCCTGATGATAATCAATGAACCGATTCTCCGGGCCAACCCGTTGATGAAACCAGATACTGGTCATGTCTCGCCCGATGTCCCAGAACGTATTCACTTGGGACGTCGGGATGTAAGCCACATTGCGTAAACGTCTCTCTTTACGCATGTCATTAATCTGTTTCGCGTACACCGCACCGTCGATGATGCCCCTAAAGGCTTCAGCGCTGGTGCTCGGGTACTCCTGTGTCATTGTGACATCACCTTGCTCCTGTCGTTTCTTCACGTACCAGTTCTTCTGTTGTGTCTCTAACGTGATGTTATGATCCTGTTGAAGCCCTTCAAAATAGTCTTCATTTTCTATCGTCATGCTCACGTCGGTATCCAGTTGGTACTCCGGCGCTCTCCACCAGGGAAAGAAAAAGAACTTATAATCCAGATCTGTCAAGGCTTCCTCACCCAACGCTAGCTTCTCGGCGGCAACACACTTATGGTAGAAGTCCCCGTGTGCCCCTTCAGCAGTGCTTTCAATGAACACGAAGTTGCCCGGGGCCACAGTATTGAGAGAGCCACTACGGATCTCCTGTGCTTTTTCCGGGTACTTGGCGCATAGTCTACCATACTCCGAGATATGAAGGTACTGTAATGTGCCCGATCTCATGGATGTACCAACACGAATACTCGATCCATTACTAAAGGAGAGCTCATTCGTGTTGTCATTCTTTGCGGGTATCTCCTGCTTCAATGCCTCAGGCAGGTTGTCATAGGCAAACTTAATCTTATCATTAAAGAACTTCTGTGCATCTTCCCGGGTGTGGGCAATAACCCCTGCGGACACCCCTTCATTAAACAGACACGCATCCAGCATGAACAGCTGAATCATCGTGGTGATCCCCCGTTGTCGGGCTTTCAACACGATGTTGAGATAGTGCATGTTCCAGAACAGCTCAGCCTGCTCGGGCCATGGCGCAAACTTTCTTCTCGCGCCGTTCTTGTCTTTCACATAATACAGATGGGTCAGACGCAACCAGGGGGTAGACAGGATCTCTTCCAGGGTGAGCTCCTTTGCAGCTGGCTCAATGCTCGGTGTATTCTTTTCCGTATTTTTCCGACGAAGGGTGGGCACTGGGTAATCCTCGACTGGTGTTCATTATCTCCCCAAGCACGTCGCCAAGACCACCATGCTCCACGTGTCTGACTTCGCGCCACAAGGTAGGCTGTCTACATTTCAACCAGAATATCATCGCGGTCACGTTGGGCTCAATGTACTTCGGCCCTTGTGGTGTCTCGACAGTGTGGCCCATGGCGCGTTCATATAAACTACGCGCCACCTTTCCATCCACCTCTATCTTCTTTGCCAGCAATGCCTGCTCGAACTCCGGGTGTAACTTCTTCCATCGTGTAATGGTGTCAGGGTTGACTTTAAACACGGCGGCCAGTATGCGATCCGTCGCACCTAACAGGGCCAGCTCCGCGGCCTGTGCTGCATACTCCTCTTTATATTTTACTTTATTGTTAATCATCGACATCCTCTAGGAATAATGATCGTTCTGCTGCCCGACGACGCGTCAGGCCTCGTAATACTTTACCACCGGCTTTATCCCATCGGAGCAGCTCCCTGGCTGCCCGCGCATATTGGGAACGGTTGAGCTTCATGCGTAAGGTGCTGCGCTGTAAAGCACCCGCACCCACATTATAAGTGAAGCTGACCAATGCGTCGAACTGATTACTATTCAAAGGGACATTAATCAATCGGCGGACCGCCTGTTCGGCATCGGCCACACCCATCAATAACAGGTCTGTGGCTTCCGCCTTGGTTACCCGGCTGTGGTTAGCCGTGACGGATTCACCCATGGGTGTGTAGGCAGATCCATAACCAATCGTCCACACACCGACCGGATCCTGATAAGGCTCCGCTGAGAAACCCTCAAAGGTTTGTATCAGTTGTAAGCCCTGGGCGCTGATGTGCATACTATCTTTGGAAACTCCGCTGACCAAACCAGAAACTGACGACAGCTGCCCATACGGCCTGGAGCTCGTCGTTCCAGATGAGCCGAAACTCTTCCTGTGTCATGTAATCAAAGGACACCAGTCCTGTCAGGACGGCAATCTCAAGGAAGAAACAGTAGGTGATGACCGGGCGGACGGTGGAACCTAGGTTGACCACCCATTGTGAGGATTTACGGGTGATGGCGGTGTGGGACTTCTGGATGGCTTCTGCCTCGCGGATATCCGCGTCGACATTCACTTCACGGATCTTCAACTCTCCAAGGCGCTCATGAAGCTCCATTTGTAATTTAAATAAGTCAAGCTCATGCCTCAGATCTCGCTTATCCTCGAAATAGTTCAGTATCTTGGGAAGGAAACTTGTGCCAAAGCCTAAAAGGCTACCGAAAAAAGATAACATGGTCAATACCGGTCAGGGAGAGGAGCTATATTAATTTAACCTTTCAACAAAAGCAAGGGGTATTGCCTTTATTAATACAAGGCCGTTAGTATTAATAATGTTAATACCTTTATAACACCTGATTTAGTTAAATATTAAACTAACTAGCACTAAAAAGCGTGGGGCCCCTGCTATCCCGTATATCGACTACGTCACCCACGCACGGGAAATAAAAAGCTTATGTATCAATACCTTACAACGCAATTCCGTGCGTAGGTGCCGTACGTAGGTGCCCTAATATACCTACGTACGGCCTACGCACGGAAATCCAAATTAACCCTCAAAACAATAATTAACTATGATGGGGCTTTAAAAACTTTCGGGAATGATAGCTTTTTGTTATCGTTGTACGTGGGTCGTGCGTAGTGTCTTTGGGGCACCTACGCACGGGACCCACGTACGGAATTCCCTTGTAACTTACTGATATTTAAGCTTTTTAGCCCCCGTGCGTGGGTGACGTAGTCGATATGTGGGATAGCAGGGGCCCCATGCGTTTTAGGGCAAATCAGGGAGTTTCCCCCCTGACAATGATAGTTTTTAGCTATCGTCCGCTCTAAGGCTTTTGAGAAAATCTATGGCTCGACTCTCTACGGGGGGTTTGTCGGGGTTCAGTGAGTACAGGTAGGACCGATTAACGCCCTCTCTATCTCGCACCACTTCCTCACGGGTAAACATCTCACTCAGGATGCCTTGCACATGGCGTATATTGCTCCTGACTTCTTTGGCCAGATCTTTGGTGGTGAGGGATTCGACGGACAGACAGGCGCGGATACGATCAGCCACAGACTGTTCTTCAGGGGCTTTCTCGCCGATCAGGTTCCACCCGCTCATTGGGCGCTCCATGCGCTCCATTTCGTAATCGCCGCCGTCACTTTCCCGCGAGGTGACGACGAGACCGCCTGTCAGGCCGTTAGGGATGCTTTTAAGGAGCCAGATGGTATCCACTGACCCTGCAATACCCTGAGACCCGCTAATACTGTTAAATTCGTTCTCTGAGGACGCCTTGCGATTGTGGTGGAGCACGACCACGGCAATGTTACGCAAGCTGACATAATCCCGTAAGGATTTCAACCCTTCATAATCATTTTCATAAGCGGTCTTCCCGCCGGCATGTTTGTCATGGTTTTTCACGGCCTGAAGCAAATCAATCACCACCAGCGCGCGGCCATTCAACCCGTCAGGTCGATCCATCAGCCACTCATCAATCTGGTCTTCCAGGCCTTCACCGATGCGCGCTGACAGGCTGGTGACGCCCCAGATGTTGGTGGCGTCCCGTTCATCAAATTTCTTGATGTGTTTCGTAAAACGCTCCTGACTGTCTTCCAGCGCCAGGTGCAGTACGGGACACCGGGTCGTTTCAAACGTCCCAAATAACGGCGTTCCGGACGACACCGCAGCTGTCAGCTGCATGGCCAGCCAACTTTTCCCGGCTTTGGGGTCGCCGGCGAGGATACACAGCCCTTTCGGCAATAGATTATCCACGTACGGTTGTCGGTAGGGGAAGTCCAGTTGTTCCATGTCTGCCAGCAGCATGATATTCCACTTCGGCGATGCTTTTTCGACCTTTTCCGCCCCTTGACCCATGGCCGCGGCCAATTGGAGTGAGGTTTGTTCCGGTTCCGCTTCGGGAGCGTGTTTGCCCGCGCTTTCCACTAGGGTGTTCACTTCCTTTTGACCAAGGGGGTCTTTTAGGGTGCCATTCAATGCGGAGACGGCGGCACGGATGGCGTCCACGGGCAGGCCATTACGACGCAGCGCACGGGCCGCTTTGTACAGGGCGTCGTTACGGCTCCCCACAGCCACCTCACGCACTTCTGGCGCTTCCTCATGGTCCTGGTAATCCAGCAGCGTTGCGATCCATGGCGGAAGGAAGGCGGGCTCCTGTGGCTCACCAGCAAGGGTGTATCCCCCCTTGGCCGTGGTGGACCCTTCGCCGATGACATACCCCCCTTCACCGCGGGTATCCAGGCCGGGGCCCAGCTTGCTCACGCTGTTCCGGACATTGTCTTCATTAATAAAGTAATAATGTTTCCCGCCGGACGGGGTGTTCACGGTGTAAGTTTCCGGTAAGGGCCCGTACTCGGCGCACAGTTCGCTCAAGGTGTCAAAGCCACCGGGTTCTTTATCGACGTCCAGCACGATCAGATGTTGCTGGAAGAATTCATTCCATCCACAAAGCACCCCGATATTCGCATTAACATCCGGGGCCCACAGGTGGGCGACTTCTTCAGGCGTGCGGGCCTGATTGTGCGCTTCCTTGAAGGGGGCTTTGGGGCGTTTATCCCCGGGGCGACAGGGAAAGATCGTGTAGCCCCGGGCGATGGCGGTTTGCGCACTGGCGCGCAGGTCGTGGGTATTATCCATGGTATTTTCTGATGAAGTATTTAAGGTTAATGTCAGGATGATGGGTCAGGGTAACGACGGGCACTTGCTTGTCGTCATCACGGATCCGACGTTGGCGGATTTGTTTGGCAAGGTCCACCATGCGATTAAGGATGTATTCCCTGACGGTCCGGTAGGATGCTTTCAGGCCTTTATTACCGCCTTCAATGCAATGCATGTCGATCGTGATCTGATCCCACACGTAGTAGTCGTCTTCATGTTCATGGGAGAAGCACGGTAGGTGCAGGTCCGCCTGGGTGTAGCATTTGCCCATGTAGGGATTATCCTGCGGCACCACGCCGTAGCCGAACGTAAACCCGTTGGGGTCGACGGCCCAACGGTTATGGGGGTCCATGTCCTCTCTAACGTCGCCGTACAACCACAAACCGGATGACCACACCCCGTCATGGGCATACAGATGGTTTTTGCCTTCGGTGGGGGGAAACAGGGCGTCAGGGTTATTGACGTGGTATTTATTTCGTTTTCTCATGGTCATCACCGTTTCATTTTGTATCGACTGCCGCGGTTAATATCGGCAGACAGGGGAAGGCCCTGGGCCCACTTGGGTGGTGTACTCATAATGCGGACCACCTGTTCAGACACGTCTTCCGGATCCTCGATGACTACTTCATCGTGGGTGTGCAGGACGACGGCCAGATGGGCTTCGTCGAAGCGGATCAACACATCCCGCAACAGATCCGCACACATGGCCTGGGTAATGTTCTCGCATAGCACGCCATACCATAATTTATAGCGAGGCCAGGTGGATTCCCCGGCTTTGGGTGCCCAGTTGGCTTTCAGGGCCGTCAGTTCAATGTGACTGTCTTCCGGGTCCCAGGGCGTGGGCACGCGTTCGAATTTGGGTGCGACATAGGACAGGTACCGCCCGCTGGGTAATCCGCACCATAAGGCACCAAGGCCGTTATGGGAGCGGGGGGTGTGCCAGTAGGAGACCCGCCCGGCCGAGTAGGTCCGGTTAGGGTTGGCCATGGCGCTCCAGGCGGCATTCTTAAGGGCGTCCCAGAAGGGTTCAGCCCATTGATTCGCGGCGCGCCATTTCACCTGTACTTCTTTAGCCTCATCATCACTAATGGCCACGCCGTAGTTTCGGGCCATGGCCTGGAACGCGCCCACGCCGCCACCAAACTGCAGGGCCAGCTCCGCCACTTTACCGATTTGCCGGTCGGTCATGCCCATGGCCGCCGCGGTCCGTTCATACACATCGGGCGCATCGGGGTTGGCATCCTGCTCTTTGAAGAGCTGGAGTTTTTTCTCGGCATGGGGGGATTTTGACAACCAGGGGCAGCCGCGGCTTTCCACGTTTGACCAGTCGGACCAATGGAGTTTGTCGCCGGTGATGGTGGGTCGCAGCATTTTGGCGAGCGTATGAATGACTTCGGAATCCTGCAGATTGGCGAGGGAGTGTCGGGCTTCCTCAAAATCATCCACCGTATCACGCACCATGTTATGCGGCTGAATGCCGTGTGCACTGAAACGTCCGGTGCTGGCGGCACCGGCAAACACGTAAGCGCCGTGAACCCGTCCATTCACTTCCCGTTGAACCATCCGGGCGTATTTCGCGGTGCTGGACTTGTTGGCGAGCTCGGCGATTTGGATCACTTCAACGGCCTCATCACTTAATAATGAGGGATTGGATTCATACGCGGACATCAGACGTTGACGAACGGTTTTATCCAGGGAGAGCTTCCCCTTCGTGGTCATAATGCGTACGGCTTCTTTGGTCACGCGGCGACCGCCGAAGTTGTCAACACCCTGCAACCAGTTTTTTACCCGTTGATATTGGGTGGGGCGTTCAACGGCCCCGCCGGTGACCCGGGCCATTTTTTCTTCCAGTACCTGACGCTCGGTGTTGCCCCATTTCAGGGCTTCGTTGGCAAACGACACATCAACGCCGATGCCGCGGTCATTAATCTTTTCATTAATGTGAAATTCGGCCACTTCCTGTTTCAGGAAAGGGCGTAGATGTTGCAATAAGGAATGCTCAACCCGAACATCCTGCTCGCAATAGCGGATCATTTCACGCAACAGCGTGGGATCTTCATTAAAGACAGGGTTTTCTGGCGTTCCCCCCACCGGGTAGGAAAGCAATCGAATCAACGCCTTGCCGCGGGCGTCTTTCTTTTGTCGTAAGTTGAGGGCTTTCGCGGCATTATCCAGGGAACCGGGCAGCCCGTTGGTGCGGGCCAGCGCGGCACTGCAAAGCCAGTCGCTCACGAAGGTGGTTGGCCATTCATAGTTTTTTGTGGCCACGTTAGCCCAGATTAATCGATCGAACTGACTGTTCCAGGCGGTGTATTGCGCGGGGCCGTGGGCCCAGGGCGGCGCGGCGGGGGACTGTCCGATCGCGGTGGCGACCCACGTCGGCCACCAGGTGTGTATTTCTTTATCCAAGAGGTAGCTGCAGCAGAGAATATCGGTGGTGGGGTCACTGGCGTAGCGGTAAGCGCCGCCGGTGGAGATGTCGCACCCACTACGGGTTTCGAAATCGAGACTGATTTGATGCATGGTTTGACTCCTGCGGGGATCAACTACCACCGCGGTAGGGTTAAAAAAAGGGACGTCCGTGTCCGTAAATACAACAGAGGGGGTTAGGCCATTTGACCGGTTAACGTCAGGTTGTCAAAGCGGTTAATTTTAAACACGGGAACGTACGTTTTTCTTTTGTGTTTCCGATGCATATAGTGAGTAGCGGTCAGGGTAACGATGGCGACAATCAGGCTCTCGTTGGCAACACCCTGCCCCGCGATGCTTTGGGCAAGGGTGTTTAACGCGTCAACGCCGCCCTTCGTGCTGGTTTTGTAGGTCAGCTGTAAGCCTTTATTCTCCCCCGACACGCATTTTACATCCGCGGAAATCTGTGGAGAGATCCGGTGTTTGGATTCATCGGCCGGATTACAGAACTGCAACGCCAATTCATTAACGGAATAGGGGACGCCGGCGGGCACCATCAATTCAGCCCCCGCTTCACCGTCGTACCATTCCATCAAACCAAATTGAAAACTGTGTGGGTTGACGGCCCAAAGGCTGCACTCGGAGAGTTCGATGCGGTCCGCACCGTACACCCAACACCCGTCACGAAAGGAGAGATAATCATTTCGGCTGCCGGCGTCGAAAGCATCCGCGGATCGCATTAAGGCCTGGGGATCAAAAAGGTGCTCTGCGCTAAAGATAGTGATGTCTCGGGGTTCTTCGGTTTTAGTTAGCTCATTCATTTTAGGTTTCCTGTTTGGGTTAGGGTTAGGGTAGTTTAGCTTGATTGGGTTCGGCAGGGTTTGCCGGACTCGGCCATCACGCCCAGTTTGATCAGGCGTTCGGTCAGTTCTGCGAGGTAATCGGTGAGCTGCCTAATCGCGCAGGTATTCAAACACTTCGGGTCTAACGTGACCGTTGGCGGCGCGAGGTATTTCATTTGTCCTTTTAGGTTATCGGCAAAAAGGGTTTGGTAGATGAACGCGTCACTGTACACATGAAGGCTGTCTTCGGCAATCACATCCTGTTGCGAACGAATGTCGCCACCCACGGTGAGCGAACCTTCCACACAGTCCTCTCCGGTGACGAGTAAATCTTCTACCGTTAGGCTTTCTACGGTTAATGTGTCTGCGGTAATATCTTCGGTAAACCCTACGGTAATCTCTTCGATAGTCATATTTTTATTCCGGGTTAGGTTTCGTCGGTGGGTTCAGGCGCGGGGGCCATAATACCGGCTTCGATTAAGTTACTAATAAGGTCCTCAAAGGCAGTAGTTGGATCAAATTCTGGGTTTTCCGAAGGGGGTGCCATATAAGATATAACCGGCCTATAATCATTGTTAATCATGCCGGTCACCTTCAGGTCGCCCTCGATGGCCACGTTGCCACTGCAGGCGAATTCGGCGGCGCGCACACCACCCCTAAACCTCGCACCGCCGGTATTGAGGAGTTCGCCCAGGATGGTAACGGGCCCGCCACTCGCAGTTAAGTAGCCGTCTTCCATGGTAATACCCCCTTTCAACGTAATATCATCCCCGCGTATCGTATCCGCATACAGGGTTTCTGTCCACAGTTGCCCGGGCGCTGAAAACGGCGCGAAACCACGGGGCTCCCCACATTTAATGCCGTCGACATACAGCGAGTTTATATAGGCCGAGTCATGGACGGTTGCGCGTGTGGCGATGGTGTCTCCAGTGACGGTTAAATTTTCTACTTCAGCGGCGTTAGTGACGATTAAATTGTCAGTCCTGGTTAAATTGTTTATCGTCGCATCGGCGGCAGCCAGCGCGTTGATGGAAGCCGATTCATAGACTTCTAAACGTCCGGTCACCGCTTCTCCGAGGACGTTTATGTTTTCGACTTCGGCGTTTTCGACGACGGTTAAATTTTCTATGGTGGCGTCTTCCGCGACGGTTAGGATTTCCATGTTAGTGTCTTGATTGACATTTAAATTTCTTACGTTAATCTCAGCGGCAGCCAATGTGTTGACGGATGCCGATTCAGGAACGTTTAATCGCGTGGCCACCGCATCTTCAGTGACGGTTAGGTTTTCTACCCTAATATCTTCGGTAGTTTCGATAGTCATATTTTTATCTCTTAAGTTGGTTTAATGGAAAAGCGATATTATCGCCTTGTAAAAGTAAAAGCAAGGATTTTTTCATTCCCCTGCTTTCTCGGCTTTCTCTCGTCGTTTCTTCAATCTTTCCAGTCGTTTTATCGAGAGGGTATGGACGGGGGGCTCCGATCCACCTTTGTAGAGAGGTAGACCGGTTTTTTCCTTTTTCCCTTTTCTGGCAGCCATCCTTTCCCGGCGGAGCTGTCCTTTCCGGATCATCGGGGGTAGAAGGGGTTTGCGATTGATTAGGTAGAGCTGTCTAATTTGCGCTCGCAGTGGGCAATCACTCATTAGTGATGTCCCCCCATGACAATGGCAGATAAGAAGGTGTGGAGCACCCAAAAGAACCCTTTCCAAAAAAGGTATATGCCAAAGAGCATGAGGGATATTTTAACGACCCACACCGAGAATACCCTGATGCGTATAAAAGTAAGGGTCAGGAACCACCACAGGCGGGTGAGTAAGCTACGTTCGTTTTTCATTTCAGTTTTCATTTTCGTTTTGGTTAATGTGTTTTAGTGAGGCCATTATATCACCTTTTAAAAGAAAAAACTACAGATATCGGTAATAATGGCTAAAATATTCACTGAAATATTCAATAACCATCAATATAAAGGCGAGAAAGGATAAGAAGACGGTGACCGCCGCGACGACGGCGATGAAGATGACAACCGCCGCAAGGACGATAAGGAAAGGATTTGATTTCATTTTAGGATTCCTGGTTAGTTAACATTTTTGAAAGGGTGTTCGACGAACTGGAAGTAAAGGCTTCTGCCTCGATTGAGGGGCGGGGGTCATTGTCACTCACCACGGTCGTGCCGTGAGGGGTTTTTTTCACTAATGATTCCTTTAATACGCCTTTGCCCAACAGGGCTTCCATCTTCGCGACAGAAATGAGTTCCATTTTCGTGTTGTATTCCGAGGATTTCAGTCCCCGCCGCCGAGCCCACATGCGGGCCTGCTCTTCATCTTTCCAGGTTCGAGCTTCCCGGTGAACCACGCGTTTCAATCCTTTGATTGGCGCCCCGGCGGTAAATCGTTCACTGACGTATTTTTTAATGGCTTCGCACCAGCCCGTGAGGGAGATCGCTTCCATATAATGTTTCTTGATGGTTTCATCGGCCTCGAGGGCCAGGGTGGCTTTACTTTGTGCGGCCGGAGTAACGGGTTTGGTTTGCCCTTTTTTAGTTCCTGACTTAAAGATGGAACCCTCTACAGGCACTTTTTTTAAGGATGCGATCGCGTCCGAGCCGCGCTGTGACCACGCCGGGCACACCGGCTTGGCGGGGCAGAACTGGCACCATTTCCCACAGGTCAGGGTGCGATCCCCCCGGTCCTTCATCTTCTTTGCCCAAATCAGATTGGCGTGGAAGTGACACAGTTCTTCATAGGAATATTGCGCGTGGCTGGCGATGTCCGACATGGCCGTTTCCGCTTTTCGCGTCCGGTATTGATGGGCGGGCTGAACAATGTACGCATCAAACATTCTGATGCCTTCTCCCATGGTGAGGTCGTAGAACCACTCACTTTGCATCGCGGCCGCCATATAAAAGCGTAATTGACTGTTGTTTTCGGCGGACACAACGACATTGTCACCAAACTTCCAGTCCACCACGCCGGCGGATTTTCCTTTCGTATAAAGCACATCGGCGGTACCAAAGGCGCCCGCCAACTCGCCCTTAAATTCCACCTTTTCCTCAAGCCAATACTGGTCCGGCTTGAGCACCTGCTCAAACCAGTCCATGGCGGGCCTTATCTTCATCAATATCAGATCTTCCGTGAGCTCGACTTTAATGGGATTACCCTCAGCGTCCTTGTCGTCGAGCTCGACCACATCACCGATTAAGTCGCGCGGCTGTGTGGTCGAATCCGGCTTCAGTAACTCTTCCATAACATAGTGGAGTGCCGAACCCCGATGCGCGGCTGAGGACGCCCCGCTGGCAGGGACCGAGCGTCCCAGGGCCGAGGCACCCAGACAATTAATGTATCTTTCCGCGCTACTGCCACCAACGAGGGATGAATGATTTGACATTTTTTATTTTTCCTCTTGCATTTATTAAAAGACTGGTGTATTATCACTTTAATCTTTCAAAAACACAAGTACTATTTTATGACTACCATCAAAGACCGCGAAATTTTTTTAAAGCACTTCCACCGTCCGGACGCCGATGGGCGGCCGTTAGCAGACAGGGAGTTGCGCTTTATCGAACTGAACCAGCTATCCCAATTGATCGACCTGGAGCTAGCGACCCGCAACTCCCGAAGCGTGCTGCGCCGACTACATAGTCGTTTAAGCCGTTTACGAACGCATCGGGAGCGCGAGGCCCTTCTAAGAGGGGAAAGCGGTTGGAAGGTAAATCATAAAGAAAACTTATAAGTCAACCAAGGTAATTAAAATGAAAAATAAAATGAAGAATACGGCCTGTTCAATGTTAATGGCGGGAATAGTGTCCTCAGGCGTCGCGTTAGCCCAGGACACGATCACCCTCTCCCCCGAGGCTCATTCGGCCGCCCTCGGCCCTGTGTTATATTGTGATAATGCCACCAGACCCGACACCCTGGCGTCAATAGGATTATGTAATGCCCTGCTAGTGACTTCCGCCGCCTGTAACCCGGAAATCAAGGCGCAGTTGACGTCGAAGATGGGGGGAGATAGCCAAGTCGATTTTCTAAATAAGGTGCTTGTCGCAGAAATGTACTATGCAAACCACCCGCAGGGCGGCATGGCGACTTGCCTTACTACCATCCTGCACGGTATTCTAAACGCCCAGCTGTATGCATCCAACCACACTATCTAGAGGTGAAATCATGAAACACAGTCAGGAAATTTATTACCCCAACCCGTTAGATACCGGACTCCTTGACGCGAGACAGTACCAGAAGTGGCTTCGTGAAAAAGAGGCCCCTCATAACGTCGTCGAAGAATTCTTTATGCAGGGCCAGGAAGCCCTTGAAACGCTCGAAAAGCGGTACACTAGTCTGCTTTCCCGCCTTGACGATAAAAACATGAGCGAACGGGATAAAACGATTAACCCCTACCTATGAGAAGAAGAAAAATGAGCGCACAAGCTAAAAACATGCAAGGTATTGCAAAAAGAAACGCCGAGCGAAAAAAGGAATTCAATGAATGTAGAGCAAAAAGAAACGCCAGTCTTGAAAAGAGAATGGCCGAGTACATCCAAAACACAACTTCTCAGGAGAATTCCATGAAAACCGAAAACAGTATTTTTACCCGCGCGGCCAATAAAATTAAAAAGGTCTATGACCGCGTATTTGGCGATTTTAGCCGCTTTCACCGTTTCGTGATCGGGACCATTATCGTGTTCATCTTAATCGCCCTCATGAACGGTTGTTAATATCATGAAAACCGAAAACACTATTTTTACCCGTTTTATCCGCCTAATTAGCGATCCTGGCAACATCTTCCTGGTGTTCACGCTGACCCTTTTTATCGGTGTTCTCATCTACGGGGCTAAATATTAGGAGCCTTTCATTATGATAAGAGAAGCATCCCTTGAAAAATGGCTTAAAAAAGTGGTGGATCAGCGAGGCGGCCGGTGTATCAAACTGGTCCGCAGCATTGGGATCCCCGATCGTCTGATCCTCTTACCCAAGGGGAAAGTGGTTTTTATTGAGTTAAAAACCCCCCTTAATGATTTACAGCCTCTCCAGATATGGTGGATGCAGCAGATCATTAACCTCGGTTTCGAGGCCGCCTGCCTTAACAGTAAAGAGGCCATTATTAATTTATTAAATCGGATTGAAGAAACATGAGATATGCTAATCAGTTTTTAGAAGAGGTACTCGACATCCTGAAAGATCGCGGTACTGTTTACGACGTCCCGCGGCACACCATGGAGAACGTCGCCGCGCGCTGGTCGTTGACGTTAGGTATTCCAATAACCGCTGAACAGGCCACGCTTTGCATGATTGATTTGAAGCTGGCGCGCTTAAGCCGCTCCCCGCGGCATGAAGACAGCGCTCGTGATGTGGTGGGCTATGCAACAATCTTAAATGAGCTCGTTAAGGAAGCCTAACATGCTCCCCCCGATGACCGCTGACCAGACGCGCGCCGTGAACTTCGCCCTCGCCCGGACAGGTTGTAATCTGTTCGCCCGTCCGGGTAAAGGGAAGACCCGAATCGCCCTGGAGTGCATCAAACGGCGCGGTGGAAAAACATTGGTCGTCGCGCCGTTATTCCCGGCCGTCACCACCTGGCCGGAAGAAAACCGGAAATGGGGGTACGATTTTGACATGCGCATTTTGCGGGGCAAAGAAAAGAAAATGGGTCCGGAAGCCGTGAGTGTCATTAATTATGACGCCACCCCCTGGTTAATGACCCAGGATCTGTCCGTGTATGACAATATCATCTTTGATGAAATTCACAGCCTGAAAAACCCCGGCAGTAAACGCTTCCGTAAATGGCGAACCCCCTCAAAGCAATTTGCCTTTCGTTTGGGTTTGACGGGCACCCCCATGGGGAACAACCTGAAAGACCTGTGGGGAGAGATGTTCATGGTGGACGCCGGGGAAACCCTGGGGCCCACCCTGCACGGGCCTAAGGGGTTTATGTCGCGGTTTTTTACGCGCCACCCCTACATTGATTATTTGTGGGAGCCCCGGCCAGGCGCGCATGAGCAGGTGATGGAACGGATTAAACCCCGTGCACTGTCGCTGGACTATTACGAGGATGAAATGCCCGAACTGATTCATCATGTCGTGCCCATCACGTTGCCACCCATGGCGCGAAAATGTTACGAAGAGATGCAAAACGCGTCCCGCATGATGGACACGGACGTGGTCGCCCTGAACGCGGGGGTGAGAAGCATGAAGCTGCGCCAAATGGCCGCCGGTGCGGTGTACGATGATAAGGGCGACGTCGTGAAGATTCACACGGCGAAACAACGGGCGTTGAAAAGTCTGATCGATGAGTTGCAAGGGGACCCGATTATGGTGTTCACCCAATTTGGTCATGACATCACCGCCATTCACGACGTGCTAGGGGATAGCGTGCCGGTGATTGATGGAAAAACCAGCACGGACGCGCTGATCGACCTTGCCAGGGAGTGGAATAGCGGCCAGATACCGGTATTAATTGCGCACCCCCGCCGCGCCGGCGTGGGGGGTAACCTGCAGGCGGGCGGGCGTAACGTCTGTTTCTACACCCTGCCCTGGTCGCTGAGCGACATTGAACAGGCCATTGGCCGCGTGTGGCGCCAGGGGCAAAAACGGGATCAGTGTATTGTCACCTATTTGTCGTGCGTTGATACGAAAGATGAAACGGTGACGGACGCCGCCGCCATCAAGAAGCAACACCAAAATCAGTTATTTAACCAACTATCAATATCATGAAACCATTATTTAATAGAGCCGTCTTTTTGAAGGAACAAACTCGTGTATACGTCTACACTCGCCGGGTGATTAAACGGGACATTGCCCGACAGTATAAAAAAGTGCGTCGCATACTCATCGCCATCATTAATGAGCTTACCGAGCGCCGTGGGATCATTTCATGTGCCGGGGGTCCATTAACCCTTCTGAAAGAGCATCATCGTGCGCTAGATAGGCTCATGGATCAATATAAAGAGGCTATTTCTGTCTATCAACAGTTATTGAAGGATCTGACCTATATTGTCACCAAGGAAAGGGAATCCAGATACGAAGAGGCGAAATCAAAACCTGTTAATTAAGTTTTTAAAGACGCCAGTCTACACGCCGGATCCAACCGGTAATATCTCCCCGTCACTCTAAAATGCTCCTCTTGCAACTGATCCAGACTGCGGCGGAGCGTTTTTTTATCCACCCCCTTAGTCACATTACATAACACCGCCTGTTGAGCACGGATCTCCGCGGCCAGGGTGATCCCCCAGATATTAGCCAGCATTTCCGCGTTCCCGATGGATCGATCTGAAACCAGTTGTATATCATGGGACATTTCTGTCCGTAAGTTATCGAGGTCCGTAAACAGGGCGTGGTTCATGTAACTCCAGCTCGCATACCAAACCAGCGCCAGCACCACAATCAAGGTGTAGGGTTGCGTTTTATGCAACTCATTAATTAAATTATCGGTGGGTATTTTTATCATGATTTAATCCTAATCAAGCTTTGATAGCACCATGTATGACCCTTCATAAATAATACACGGGTTGGTGGTAATGCTATTGGGCGCCCATTGAAAATCCAACGTCCCCCCCGAGGTGGTGTTCGCCTGAAACGTGCACTCCACCAGGGGTGGTGGTGGGAAATTATTATTATTGGTGGCGTGAATGTACGTGGTTGAGGAGTTGGGGGTGATGACCTCTACAGGCGCGGTGGTGCGCGAACGGTTGAAGCTAGGGGAAAATAACACTCCGCGCGGGAGTACGGGGTCTTCACTAAACATAAGTCGCCATTGAAAATCGGCCTGGAACCGTATATCCCCGCGCAGCACGATCTTTAATGCATAATATTTACCGGTCTCCAGGTTATACCCATTAAGTTCGCCGTCGTTGGCGAGGGTCTTGGTGCTGCGGCGGTCCTCGCGCGTCGTTTTTAGTTTCACGATCCCTTGCACAACGCCTGAGTTTGCCAGGGTAAGGGGGGTAACGACTTTAGTGTTATCCGTCCCGGTATTCACTTCATCCTGTGTCGCGAGTTCTGCCAACCCCGCCCGGGTTGCTGTCGCGGTACGCCCAGCCAGTGTTAGGGGGGTGACGAGCTTGGCGTCATCCGTCCCCGCATTCACCTCAGTTTGCGTGGCAATCGTGGTACGCCCTGCCAATTTCGCGGGCGTAATGAATTTAGTGTTGTCCGTCCCCGCATCCGCTTCCGTTTGCGTGGCGATCGCGGCGATCCCGGCCAGGGCTTCGGTGGCATTGATGCCGGGTAGTAACCGCAATTCTCCGACCGTCGGGACCAGCCCAAAAACCCGGAAAATGGTCCCATCATAAATAATAAGGTGCATTGCCCCGTTCAGGATCTGCCCCGCAGCGAGTTCTACACCGAGCGGATTTCGTAATGAGATAGGCGACTGACTATTAACCGACAGGGTGGCCGGCCCGGTATTGGTGTGGTTCGCCCTTAAAATATAGAGCCGC
>JAAHTH010001309.1_pt1 | contig 17100 bp, 10 predicted proteins | sample 6116091 | NCBI WGS metagenome assembly JAAHTH01 (sample SAMN13939990, study PRJNA603662) | sponge metagenome | isolation source: marine sponge | host: Mycale hentscheli | place: New Zealand | collected 2006 | reverse complement strand
CCCCCCCCCCCCCCCCCCCCTCCCCATAACTCCGTTGTAAAGTTCCAGGTAACGACTCTTGGCACCCCAACTGTGATGGGTATTGATGACTGGGGTTCTAACGTGTCTTTGGAATGTGACAGCCTTTATGAAGAATTGTTATTGATAGTTTCTCAACCTTTTTGGGGCAAGTCTTTTTTATCCGAAGGAGGAATTATAAACGCTCTCGGGGCAATAGAGATCCAAACATTCCCCAAAAAATCAGACAACGCCGGCCGCGATAGCTTTTTTCCAACAGGAACTTTAAGAAACTTCATTGAGCCAACCTACGACGTACAAAGGTATATGGCACAACCAAACTTTGGCTATTCACTAAGCACTGATTTGCTCGATAACGACTTACTCGTTTCAGCTGGTTCGCCATACTACTCAGGTTCTCTTTCAGCAGGCGGCGCCTCCCACGTTCTTTATAGCTCTGCTTCTCTTCAAGATTACAAGCAGCACGGAAAACTATTTGGCTTTCCGATAGGTGACACCTACGATCCTTCTTACTGCGCTTACACGCCACCAGGTTTTTATGGAGAGGCGACAGCAAGAATCTCGTTCTCTTCATCGGTCGCAGGCCCTATTACATTAGAGGAAATATTCAGAGAAGCTAAAATTGAAGACACGGTTATTTTAAATCCGGATCGCCAAAGAATCACCACCGGGTCCGCCGTAACTTCTTTGACAGATCTACAAGAAGCTTCAAAAATGAACGTCTCCTCATCACTGGCTCTGTTTGAAAGAGTGATCAATCCAGGAGTTGAATTTAATATATCGGAAGAAGGCTCCGTCACAACTGCTGATAGGGCAGTCCCGTCTTCCAAGGATTCTGTGCGATGGGCAATTTCAACAAGATATGAATGTCCAGTTGTTAATGTTTCTTCGAGCGAGTATCACAGCAATTATACTTCTTTTGATCCTATTGTAAGCGCTTCTTTCCTTGAACTTGATGCCGGCAGTCTTTCGTATGAAGCCCCGCAGAGCACATGGACAAGTTATAGCGACGAGCAGAGTCAAAACAAATACAGATTTACATTGAGAGATTCTTTCGATTTCTCTGATGTTGATTCTACTACAACAGGATCCCTCGTTGATTTGTGCGGTTTCACACCGGGAACGAAAGACGTGGGAACGCTTGCAGACAACAAGGTTGTCACAGAGGCGATCATGGTGATACCATATACCGATAGGGCCATGAATCGAAAAACTGTCGAGATAGAAGAAGGAAAGCACTTCTTCAGGGCTAACGCTGCAGAGATAAAACGACAGAAAAAGTCTGTTGAAGACAAAGGATTCGCAGTGAGCGAAGATAACCCAGTCACGTCCATCTCGGAGATGTTAAGTGGAATGAAAAACTATGTCGTTCCCCCGCAATATAACTTTTTAAAATATAAAGATGTCAAGCCTTTTGTTGCTTACTTTCTTGAGTTTGAACACACACTTACTCGAAGTGACTTAAAGGACATTTGGCAAGGAGTCACACCCGCCATCGGAATGAGCCCAGAGACGCAGGACGTTGAGATTTCTCACGACTTTGACAAGCATAACCTATTTCACAACGTTGACATCCCTAACGATATTAAATTCATGGTCTTCAAGGTCAAGAAGAAAGCAGAGTGGAATTACTACAATATTACTACCGATTCTACCGATGACGACCGCTTCCGCTTTGATTTTCAAGGAAACGGACAGGTAGAAGTTGTTCCAGAATATAGTTACAACTGGCCATATGATTATTTTTCTCTCGTCGAGAGAGCGAAAGTGGATGTGGACTTTACTTTTGAGAAGCCCGAGGAAGATGAATAATGGTTTTTTATAACAAAAAAGAAGAAGTGATTGAAGTTCGACTTACGTCTTTTGGAAAGACTCTATACTCCAAAGGTAAGCTCAAACCTGCTTATTATGCATTCTTTGATGACGATGTGATTTACGATTCTACTTACGGCGCCTCCGGAGGAGATGTAGATTCTCGAATCAAAGACACTCCTCGCCAAAAAGCACAATATACAACCTCGACAGTCGAAGACACAAAATCTTCCAGAGTGGAAGAGTCTACGTTTGAAGACCAAAATGCAATCAAAGATCTCCACCCAGGCGAACGCAAGAGCATCCTTTTTGAGGAACAAAAAAGAAAAGATTCAAAAATGCCTATTGGTACTTCCGGCAATGAAAACCAATACTATCCAGCTTGGCAAACATATATGTTGCAGGGAGAAATAGAATCTTCCAAACCATACATTGACATGACAGCCACAGATGGTATAATTAATATTCCACAGATAGAAGTTCAACAACGATTATTTACTTCCAAAGCAATAAGAAACACAGACGACAATTCTGCCGTCTATGGATATACATTCCCAGATGGAAGCAGTATTACTCTCGAGGAAGGAGAGGATGCAGAGTTTCTACTTTTTCTTCAAGAAAAGAACACATCTTCCGACTCAGAGAATTTCACCATCGAGGTGTATGAGATCGAAGAACAGGGAACAAAAGAATATCTGAAACCATTGAACTTTTTAAAACCATACGTCGTCGACAAAATCGTCGATGGCATGATCATTGAAAATGAAGAAGAACCAAATCCAGATTTTAACATCTCCGACAACCCAGCAATGACTGAATACTATTTTGATATGGAAGTGGACGAAGAGATTGATTCAGAAATCATTAGAAAGGCAATCGCCAACGGCCGCTTCGCTGATCTCCGCGACTTAGAATCATTCGCAAACAGCCGCCAATTTGGTACCGGCGATGGCCGCCGCATGAGACTTGGCACATCGGCGAGTGACATCTACGGCTTAAGCCTCGATGAAATTGCAAAATTGAACAAAGAGGTGCTAGAAAACTTACAAAGTCGCTCTGGAACTCAGACTGACTTATACGACGAAGAGGACAAGACTAATGAGTGTGATTGATGAAATCGGGGATCTGATCCCTAACGTGGAAATTGATACAATCGTTCTTGAGCCCACCCGCGTCGTGCTCTATCTTCATATTGACGAGTACATATATCAAAACGGCATCGGAACTTGGATTACCAGAGAAGATTATACGAGCCTTTTAAAAATCCGCATTGAGCAGAATATGACTGGCCCTAGCGGCGTTTCAACAACTTCAACAGGGGTCGCCGAGCAGCTACCAGCGAGTCAATATCGCCTAAGTTTAGATTACATCACCGATCCATCCCGTCGCGGCCGTATTCAAGAAATTCCCTATCGCATGGTGATTGACAATTTCAACTATGAGAACATTGAAGACTTAACTTTCTCTGCTTATACAGAGATTTCAAAACAAGACCTGTCAGACCGAATTAACTTTTCCGCTGTTGGCTTTAACGGCATTCTAGGAGACAAGAGTCCCGTCGAGATAATGAAAAATGGCCAAGTAATTTCCCGAGACATAGGGTACTACCTTGGTGAAGCCTTCTACACAGGTCCGAAAACTCAACTAGAAAACGGCCGCTGGGTGACAGGAGTTGAACAGAACGAAGAGTCGGAATTTCTCACAGTAAGAAACATTCCAAACATAAAGGTTTTAGATTTCAGAGACATTCAGGATCTCGGACAGCAGATTAACCTGTCTCAATCGCCATCCTTCGAGGAACCGGGCCTTGCTGAGTCATCGTCTTATTTTTCTAGCCTCTTTTCCACCCGCGACAAAGAAGACAATTTAAGATTTGTTTTTGCATTTGATTATAAGGATTATTACTCTGACGCATCTCTCTATGGGAAGCTTTTTGACGAAATGTCCAATCGCTTGCAGGACAGGGTTTTGGTAAACTCTTCTGTGTCTTCTCTTGTTCTTTCCCGCAAAAGAGTGGATGTCGGCTTCTCAAACCAAAATGAAGAGGAAATTGTTATGAGCGGCGAACCTTCTGGTGATCGTTTCCGCGACGTCTCTGCTCCATATGGCGCACTCAAAGAGGAAGAACTTAGTTTTCAAAAAGGTGTTCTCTTCACTCGTAGCTTTTCGGGAACAGACAGAGATTTTAAAAACATCAACACAGGAATATACAAATACTCTGCAGAGATGACGATAGATGATGGCATGTATGGATTCCTCACCTTTCAGGAAGAAGACTTAAAGGCGTCTAAAAAGCTTTTAGAAGAATATATTACACAAATTTCAGACACAAAGAATTATAATCTGGCAACAGACGTCTACAACGAAGAATTCATTGTTAAACTCAATGAAACGTATGAATTTCAAAACCTACCATACATTAGGGCTCTCATCTCTCTTACAGAGAATATTTCCTTCTTAACTCCTGGTTTAACAAGGGAAGAAGTTAAAAGAATCATCAACACTATTAGGTTTATGTTGAGTCCCCGAACTGGAACCAAGGCCGGCGTAGAAAGAGTAAATTCTTACTTAAAGCAGGTTTTGGCAAAGATTAGAAAAATTAAAGAACTCGTGGATGACAATAGTCCTAATTTTAGCGCACCCGTTCCTCGTGGCCGCACCGTCTACAACCTTAAACGAACGTTCACTGAAACCTTTTCTGCAGCCAACAGTTTCCATCACGGCGTGGCCTTTCTTTCTCCGACAGAGATCGTGGAATTAGATGCAGCCACCGGCTTGAAAACAATCGAAGGCCTAGACTTTGAAGCTAGAATCGAAGACGAGAGTGTTAAATTCTTTGGCTCAAAAGATGCCACATTCCAACTCAACGTAGGCCGCCGAGGAGTCACAACATCTGCTAAGGAATCTTCCTTTGGTTTTCTGACTCCAACCACTGTACGTCTTGGCGAGAAATCTTACGTTCTTCACGGAAGCAAAAAAACCTCAGCAACCGGAGACAGCACAGTCATCTCTCTGTCAACAGAGGGCGACGACGTACTTAGAGAGGTCATGGCGGGATTAACAAGGCCGCTTATATCTGGATTATCAATGGATACGCTCGACATTACGCCAGATTCCGATCCTGATTTTTCTCCGATTGCAAACATTGACGAGATACAAGTTGACGATCAAGCAAAAGACGCTATTAACAACTTCAACAATTCCCTGAACGCGCACTCGGTAGATTATCAAAACCCAATAACGACAGCAAATGTCCAAGGCATCGATTCTGCAAGTCCGGTTCAAAAGTCTTCCAGAGCATCAGACACCGAAAAAGCAAAGATCAACAACCTCAGTGCAATGGCTCGATACACAGACGTCAATACACCAGATCTAGATAACACAAAGATTACCCCCGAAGAGCTTAATAGGAACAACTCTGGCCTCACAACAACGACGCTATCTACAGGCGATACACTTCTTATAACAGCGTTGAATGGCACAACACAGAACTTAACAGTGAATGACTTTGCAGAAATTCCAAATCATTTTAAAGCACTTTTTACGAACAGCACATCTCTCGGAGACGCCTTCTCTAAGATTGTTGCCGACATTGAAAACGGATTTAACGAAAGATATAACCTTCTTTTGGGTTCTATGGCTCGTATCAAAGTGTTGACAGGGTTTCCAAAGTCGCCATTTAGTGGGAAAACATTAATTAAAGCACCAATCTTTGCTCCGCTTACATATGAGTTATATAGACAAAACGCAGGAAAGAACTTATTGTGCAAGCTTGAACCTTATGAAAATGCTAAGATTGGTTTCACTAGAAGCAACAATGCCAGTATTTATAATGAATACTTTATTTTAAGATCCCCGATTTTATCTACAATTTACGGCGATGACACAAGAAATAGTTTACAAGCAGACTTGGCCTTGGCAAACAGTTTGCAAGACTTGCTTAGAATTTACGAAGTATACGGAATCGATCCGGGCGATGTTGGTGCTGATGACGATGCTGGCACAACTGACGAAGATACTTGTGCTGCGATCAGCGACGAAAAAGTGGTACAAAGCACTTACGGGAGAGTAAAATGACATTTGCAAAAGCGAACAGCCTATTCACGACAAAGAGCACCTCCAAGATCAGCTCAAATCAGAGTCTCTCGGGCTTCATGACCAGTGTTTCACAAGGGAGTGTGTTGAAGAATCCATCCGCTCCTGTCGCTAGAAACAATCAAGCCAAGGGATCCGGGCAAGAAGTCTTTGTTAACAACGGCTCTTTTGGCGCAGATCCTTTGCGAAACGCATTAGGCTCTTCTTGGTCCCTGTCCGAAGACAGTATTGCACCAGCCAATTCAGACCAAAACTTCACTCCCACAGTTTCTATCACTGCCCACGAAGTTTCCGCAGATCTTCCCAACTCAACGTCCCCTGGTAGCTTTAACTTTGGCGGCTTTGTAGAGCATATCGCATTGTCTGGACTTCTTAGCGAGTTAGACCCAGCAGGAATCTCTGGCCAGCGACCTTATCACGTTTTCGATATCCCTGTCCCAGCATCAGCTGCAGCCGAGACGACATACAACTTTTATATACAAGAGTACGAGGATCTTCTCGGGAGAACAGAAGAAAACGAAACATCCCTCTTGGATGTATATGGAACAATTTTATCTCTCACGAGAGTTGACGGAAATGCAGAACTTAATCAGGCTGCACTCAGACTCGCCAACGGTGTTTCTTTAACAGAGGAGCTACAAACACCACGCCGTTTTAGCCAGCCAAGCATTCCAGACGAAAACATTACGACGTTCTTCCGAAGATATTCTACTGAGCAGTTGTTTCAAAATTCTAAATATGATAATGTTATCTTTCCTGCCGACCGCTTGATTGACGTAAACAGTTCTTTTGCAAACTCCAGAGACATGTTTCCCTTCTACGCAGGGTTCGACGTTACAATGGCGGAATCCGGCGAAGTTTGTGACAATCTAGTTTCATCCAGATTTGCTAATGTGATGATGAGAAATGTGGCATCAACGTTAGATTCCGGCGAAGTCTTTACGAGAGAAGAATTTTTGAGAAACAGCACAGAAGGAAACACTAACGCTAGAATTAAGACTTGGGATCTCATTGAACTCCTAGATCACCTAGATCCAGGATTTGTTAACAAGTCAGTTGTTCTCGGAGACGAAATGGATTTAGCGGAGACTTTCCCAGAAGAGTTTAGACAATTCGCTACAACGATTGACAGGGTAGCCTTCTTGTCTAACTTACAACAGACAGTGCAGAACAACGCCGTTGATTTTATGGGCATCAACGCAGGTAAAAACTGCTACACAGAGGTCCTTATGTACCGCGTTGCAAAGTTTAGAGAAGATGATTTCTCAAACCCATTTCAGAACTTTTTCTTTTTTAATACCCCAGACATTGATACTTTTAATTTCCTCGATTCGCAGGTTAAGCCAGGTCTTGATTACTTTTACAAAGTATATACATACTCTATTGTAATTGGTTCGGAATACCGTTACGGTAGAACGGAGAAGACCCCCGAGCTTGACATCCAAAACCTTCTAGGTGTCGAGATAGAGAACAATGTTTCTTTGAAGATCGTGGAGAATCTTGTCCAGACAACGCAAACGTTCGTTGCAAGCCACCCACCGATCTTTCCAGAGGTGTCCTTTCGCTCGTTTATCGGGGAAGAAAGAAAGATTCAACTTCTCTTTCAAGACAGGAGCGACACTATCACCGCACTCCCCGTGGCACTCAATGCCGCTGAAGTCGAAAGAATGAACAAACTAAGGACAGCCCAAGGTAAAACACTTACAAGTGATCCTATAACTTTCAGTAATGATGACGGCACTAAGGTTTACGAAATCTACAGAACAACTACTCCGCCAGAAAAGGTCTTAGACTTTTCTTCTCGCCTCTGGCGCCGAGTTACAGAGGGTGAGATCCTGGACAAGGTCACACCTGATACAACCTATTACTACATGTTCAGGAGCGTAGATAACCATGGAAACGTGTCCAACCCATCACAGACTTTTGAAGTTACTTTAATTGGTGGTGTTTCACCGTTCCTCATTATCAACGAATATGTTTATCCAGCTGCCGAGGAAGATTCTTTGCAGAAGGACAAGAAGTTCAAGCGCTTTTTACGCATCCGCCCTGCCTTGCAGCAGCTTCTTTTAAAACGTACATCAGAACTCACTTCGAAAGGTAGTTCTGCTGACGTTTTCAACGCCACGCTCGGTATTGCACCAGAGGGAACATTGTGGGGAAAGAAGTATAAAGTCAGGGTCACATCTATCGAGACGGGCAAAAAGATAGACTTTAATATTAATTATGATTATAATTTCGAACACAGAGACGAATAATATTTAAAAAACCCGTCTATTTAGTGTAGAATACTATTTATCGTTGGAGGAAATTCAAAATGGCATTTTTAGATAATAGTGGTGACATCATCATCGACGCAGTTTTAACAGACACCGGTCGTTACAGACTCGCAAAAGGAGACGGCTCTTTTAGCATCGTCAAGTTCGCCCTCGGTGACGACGAAGTTGATTATGCCCTCTACGATGCATCAGCAGCATCCGGTCAACGTGATTTGGAAATCATGCAAACGCCCATTTTGGAAGCGTTCACAAATAACGGCTCCTCCATGAAGAGTAAGCTGGTCAGCATTCCAAGAAACAACATCTTGTACATGCCTGTCTTGAAATCCAACAACAAAAAGCAAGACGCTCTTAACGATACATTAGATATGTACGTTGTGGCTGTTGACGAAAACACAGAAAACAGCACCAACCAGACAGCAGCGACTCCTTACTTGTTCGGCGAGAATGTCACAGCAGGCAAAGGACTTCGCATCGACCAGGGGATCGACAACAACGCAATCTCCCCAAAATTTTCTATTGAGTCCGATTTACTCGAAACGCAATACATTATCGAGATTGATAATCGTTTAGGAAAAATCGTATCTCAAAACGGACCAACTGCAAGGGTAGCATATGTAGACGATGATAACATCGCGTCCTACTACTTGACTCTGGGAACCGACCCTTCTTATGTTCGCGAAAACACAAACACCTCCGATGCCGGCGAAGTTATCGCTGGCCCAAGAGGAACAACGTTGAGTCTAGCAATTCAATCATCGATTGAGCTAAATTCCAGCTCCTACCTTTTCGAACAATTGGGTGGAACTACAACAATTGATGGCGACTCAGGCTTAGGAACGGTAATGTATATCGATACTACTGTTCGAATTCAGGGTGCAACTACCGGCGCTTCGGTCGATTTACCAATCAGATTTATTAAGAAATAGAGGAAAAAAAGATGGCAACTATTTTTAAAACAATTTCAGGTGATAATATCACATCGACAAGAACGCTTCTTCACGAGAACGTCCCTGTAACGGGAACGATTGTGTCGGGTAGTACATACAGCGACGAGAATATTAAGAACTATTCGCACGGCATGTTCCAGTCTGTTTATGACTATCCATACCTTAGTTCTTCCGCAAACCATCTTTTTGACTTGTCCTGCGGATACTTCACTGGCTCTGGCGCCAATGACGCTGCAAACGAACAGAACAGCAAAAAAGTAAACGTATATGGTCAAATGGCTCAGGTCCTTGTTGGGCATGATGCCACTGGCAATGTCATGGCGTTTGATCGCGATGGCGATTTATCCTCGGGCGACAAGATTAGCGAAGCATATTTCTTGAATACATCGCGCCTTCTTTCAAAGGACGAATTCAAGAAAGGAGCGTTCCGCTTGACACTGCTCAAAGGCACGTATGCAGATCCAGAAGACGCCCCTGCAGTTGTCGTAGGCGATTACGGCGCCGCAGCTTCTCATAGGTCAAACTCCCCAGCTGGCGAATACGCTGTGCTTTACACTTCTTCCGCAGAAACAAACTCTGAGTCCGGTGTCGGCCTTCTTTATTACCAAGCAGGTGTTTGTGTGTTAACAGCTTCTGTTTTTGGCGCATCCGCTCAAATGAATACTGGCGGCACATTTCCAGAAGCAATGCTTACCGGAGATACGATTCAGAACAACGCCACGGCGATTCGTCACAGATTTTCTAATCTTAGCTTCAATAATACGATTGAGCTTAACTCTACGATTTACTTTTGCCAAGCAAACGCAAACGAATTTAATTACAGCTCAAACCAAACTTATCTCACAGGAAGCAAGATTCGAGTAAAAGACGTATCTCAGGACAGCCCTTCTGCATACATCACTTCGGTCGGTCTATATTCGGCAGATAACGAGCTTTTGGCAACAGCAAAAGTTTCAGAACCTCTCAAGAAAGACCCATCTTCGACCCTTACACTTCGAGTGAGACTTGATTACTAGGCGTCTTTTCCGACAAGGAGGAACAGATGTCCTTTTATAAATTCGAAAAAAACGATCTGTTGTTAAACAAGGTTCGCTCAAATCCTGAAAACAGAGTATACATCGCTCAAAGTGCATCTTATTTTAACAACTCTGGTGAAGCAGGTTTAAAGCCTATTCCACACGTTTCGGGTAGCTCTCTCATTGTTGAGAAGAATTCTTTCAATGCAAGGCCGCTTTTCGTAACAAATGCAGAGTTCACTGGATCCTCAATTACGGGAAGTTTTGAGAAAGATTATTTTCTTAATTCCAACGCTGTTATCTCTTCCGACTATATTCTTTCCGGCTCAGGAGATAAAAAATTATCAGCATTAAAGAACACGCTCAATTTCTATAAAAAGAACAGCCCTTCTTATGCCTTCTCTTCGTCTCTCGGAGACAAAGCAGGACAAGACATGATGCTTGTAAGTATCCCTGCGGTAGTATATGGTTCATCTATTCAAGAAGGCACCGTTGGCTTGAAGTTCTACGTTACTGGGACCTTGGCTGCTGAACTTACAGACTCAAGAAGAAACGGAGAGTTGATACAGACAGCTGGCGCAGACGCTGGCAAAGTTGCCGGCGTGGTGTTGTACAGGGAAGGGTTCATGCTTTTGACAGGTTCTTGGGCTCTCGGTACTCACACAGAAACATATCCCGGCGGCCCAGTAGAGAACCCTCGTTGGAAGTACTTCGGCACACAGGACGCTACACTGGCTAACTCTACTTTTGAGATGTCTTTTAACGGCACAACCTACACGCCAACCATGACAATGTTTGCGCATGCAAATCGCGGGGAAGTAAATAATTCTAATAACCCGACATTCGTTGAATCAACTGCACAAAAAATGAAGTCGTCGGGGTCATTCTCGTACCTTGAAAGTGACAAACAACAAATCAAGAATGTTGTGTCCTCGTCTTTCCAAGAGTCAGGTTCGTTTGAGAAGACAACTTATATCTCTTCTGTTGGGATTTATGACGAAGATAGAAATCTTATCGGTACCGCTAAACTTGCAAACCCACTTCGCAAGCGGGAAAAAGATAGTTTTACATTTAAATTAAAAATTGATCTTTAAGAGTCAAAGAGCTTTTCAACTAATCTCTTGTAGCCTTCGATGTTATCAGGATTCTGCATAGAGTACTTGTGCACGAGTTCCTTACTAGCTTCTAGTTCTTTTTCAAAGTTTTCTTCGTGAGTCTCTATAGCGATTTCCAACTGTTCCGCACCCTTTATCGAGTCAATCTCGGGATAGAAATAACCCGCAGAACTAAATTCCTCGCTGTTGTGTACAATTGGGTATCCTAGTCTAAGAAGTTCTAGTGGAAGATAGTTTAGACCATTACTTATGTGGGTAAAGACACTTGTCCCCATCTGTGCTGTTGTTGTCATGAAGGGAGTGCTTCTTCTAGACTCAAACCCACCTTTTTCTAACAAACCTGAGCTAACTATATAATCTATGAAAGACTTGTTGGTGCTAATTTTTTTAGAATTCAATACGACAATTTGTTCTACTAACTCGGGCCGCCTTTTGTTTAAGTGAGCCACAATACTAATGGGCAAAACAGAAGTTTTGAGATAATTTATGTTTGGTTCATGTACGGCTATGTTTTTAATGTTTTTTTCAGGAGTCCACATGGGATCACCATTGAATTCTTTGCACTTCTCGTCAAAGAAAAGCGGATCCCAAATGTAGGGGCAGACTTCAATATCTGCGTCGCAATAAGTTTTGTACCAAGGGATGTTTCTTTCAAAGTGTGGGCTAACCCAAACCGCGTCAGCGTACTTGTACCTTCTGAAATTGAACTCCATTCTGTCTGGATTTAATGCCATAGCTTCGTTGAACATTTGGAAGAGGTTTCCGTAACTAACGTTGACAATTTTGGTTCCGTTGTTTTTTGTTCGTTGAAGGATTTCTCCATCTGCGTAACCAGAGACAAAAAAGATAGCATCAAATTTACTATAAGTTTCTGCTAAATCTGTGCCATATTTTTCCAATTTGATACCTTGAAATGTTTTGACACCTTTTGAAAATTTGTCATCAGTCAATACAAGGTAGGGATCAAACCCTGCTTTTTTTAGAGATTTTGCAAGAAATACAACGTTCTGATCAAGTCCGTTTGACCATAGTTTTCCGAGAGAACCCATTGTCAAGCCTAGTTTCTTTTTTGTTTTTTTGGCCTTCGAACCTTTCTTTGTTTTCTTTTTCTTCGCCATGTTTATAAATAGTTTAAGATAAAACCAAAAGTGTGATATAATTCTAGTATGATCTGTGGACTCGACATTAGCACCAGCATCACCGGCGCAACCGTACTTGACAATGACGGAAATATTGTGTATAATGAAGCTTGGGACACAAGAAGATTTAAAGATCACTTTGAAAAAGCAAAATTTATTAGAAGCCAAATTTCTCTAATGTGTGAGAAGTTTGAAAACATCGAGCAGATATACATTGAACAGACTTTGCAATCTTTCCGCAGCGGATTTTCTTCGGCAAAAACACTCTCCTCTTTGAGTAGATTTAATGGAATTGTCTCGTGGATAATCTACTCTCTGACTAAGATAAAGCCAGAATATATATCAGCACCCTCCGCAAGAAAAAGCTGCGGGATCAAGATTCCGAGAGGCAAAAAGGCCAAAGAAGAAGTTGTTGAGTTTTTACTTGACAATGAACCATTATTCGTGGTAGAATATACAAAGTTTGGAAATGTTAAACCTGAATGCTTTGATAAAGCAGACAGTATAGTTATAGCAAGAGCGGGTTATATTTGTCATCAGAAAAGAAAATAAAGATTCTCAAGGAAGTTCTCGGAAGTTTCTATGTCGTTGGAGGAGAGAGGCTATTCAAATGCCCAGCCTGCAATCACCACAAAAAGAAACTTTCAGTCAACATCGAGAAAGACAACTTTAAGTGCTGGATTTGTGACTACAAGTCACCAACCATTTATCGACTTGTGCGCCGCTTTGGGAACTATGAACACAAGAGGTTGTGGGAGGAGTTGTCTGGTCGTCTAGATCACTCTGCAAAGAGAGAAGACCTAGCTGAAATAATCAGGAACCTCGGCGCAAAAGCAGAAGAAGAACCTGAAGAAGTGTTAGAGCTTCCGAAAGAATTTAAAACACTGACTTCAAAGGCCAATCCACTAACCTCCTTTAAAGCGGTCAAATACTTAAAGTCCAGGGGTCTGACAAAAAATGATATAATAAAGTGGAAGATTGGGTACTGCGGCTCGGGAGAATATGAGGGAAGGATAATTGTACCATCTTTCAGTTCAGGTGGGGAACTTAATTATTTTATTGCCAGGAAATACACCGACGCTTTTGGTCACAACTATGCCAATCCAAACATTTCCAAGGACATAGTCTTTAACGAACTGTGTTTAAACTGGAAAGACGACTTGGTTCTTGTCGAGGGCGTCTTTGATGCGATTGTTGCAGAAAACGCAATACCCCTGCTGGGCTCTACAATCAGAGAGGATAGTAAGTTATTTTTAAAGATAGCAAGTAACAACACGCCCCTCTATATCGCCCTTGATCCCGATGCGGAATCAAAGGCGATTAAACTAATCGAGAAGCTCCTGAAATACGACTTAGAGGTTTACAAGGTCGATGTATCAGGATATGACGATGTCGGCTCAATGCCGAGAGAAATTTTCAAGCAGAGAAAAGAAGAGGCGGTCCCCATGGACACTTCACTTTCCTGCATAGAACAAGCACTAAAAACTCTTAGTGCGATATAGGAAAAACAAAAATGGTTAGAATTGCTCACATTAGTGATACTCACATTAGAAATTTAAAATTCCACAAACAGTATCGAGCTGCTTTTGAGGATATGTACTCCCAGCTTAAGAAGTTAAAGCCGGATTACATTGTTCATTGCGGTGACATTGCTCATAGAAAAACTGACATCTCGCCAGAGTTGGTGGAAATGACCACAGACTTTTTAAGAAACCTTGGCGTCATTGCTCCAACTCATGTCATCTTGGGCAACCACGATGGGAACTTGCGTAATGATAACCGTCAAGATGCGATAACTCCTATTGTGGAAGCAATGGAAGACCCAAACATATTCCTCCACAAGTTTTCAGGGGAAGTGGATCTAAACAAAGACATTGTACTAAATGTCCTCTCTGTGTTTGACAAGGACAATTGGATCACAGCCCCAACCAATGACAAGAAGATCAACATTGCTCTTTACCACGGCAGTGTCTCAGGTTGTAAAACCGAGACAGGCTTCATGTTGGAACACGGTATTGACATTTCAATTCTGTCCGAATTTGACTTCGCCCTTCTTGGTGACATCCATAAGACTAACCAGAAGCTTGATCATGAAGGCCGCGTTCGTTATTGCGGTTCGACCATACAGCAGAATCATGGAGAGACCAATGACAAGGGATATCTTATTTGGGATATTAAAGATGTAGATAACTTTGAAGTCACTCATCATCAGATTCTCAATACAAACCCCTTTGTAACGGTTGTCTTAACTCCAAAGGGTAAGATACCAAAGAGCTTGGAGATCCCTTCCGGCGCCCGCATTCGTTTGAGATCTCTTAACCAAATCTCAGTTGACGCCATGAGAAAAGCACAAAGCATCGTGAATACGAAGTTTAAGCCAGAGTCAATCACTACGCAGAACAACGTCAATGGCGTCGTTGGCAGTGTTGATGATGCAATAAGGGAAGCGCAAGAAGAGGATTTGAGAGATCCCGTTGTTCAAGAGCGTCTCATTAGAGAGTATCTCAGGGACTTTGACTTACCAGAGGAGATGTTGCAGGAAGTCTTAAACATCAATCACCGCATGAACTCTCAGCTCGGTGACACAGAGGACATGTCCAGGAACCTTCATTGGAGACTTAAGAATCTTGAATGGGATAACCTGTTTAACTATGGTGTTGAAAACAAGGTCGATTTCGAAAAGCTGTCCGGCGTCGTCGGCATCTTTGGAGAGAATTATTCTGGAAAAAGTAGTACCATTGACTCTCTTTGTTACGCATTGTTTAATAACACTTCTAAGAGTGTTCGCAAGAGCTACGACATAATCAACCAAAACAAGCAGGAATGCAGAGCAAAAGCGGTTATTGAGCTCTCCGGCCAGGAGTATGTTATCGAGAGAAAGTCGGAGAAGTATGTCAAAAAGCTTAAGGGTGAGATCTCTAATGAAGCAAAAACTGATGTCAACTTCACAGTGACCGACGGCACTGGCCAGACACACGAGCTGAACGGCACCACTCGCATGGATACAGATCGAAACATCGCCAAGTACTTTGGCACGATGGAAGACTTTCTTTTAACCTCCATGTCCTCTCAGACAGATTCGCTAACTTTTATCAAAGAAGGTAGTACTAAGAGGAAAGAGATTTTAGCTAGGTTCCTTGATTTGCTTCTTTTCGAAGGCAAGTATAGACTTGCAAATTCGGAAGCATCTGAACTCAAGGGGCTCGTCCGCGCTCTCGAAGGTCGCGACTATGACAACGAGATCGCCTCAGCTGCAGCAGACTTGATAAGAAGTGAAAACTCCTTAAAGGAACAGAAAGGGAAGTGCGGCTCTTTACAAGAAGAGACTGACCTTCTCAAAGGTGACATCTCTCTCATAGAAGAGCAGGTTGCATCTATACCAGCGGAAATCATTGATGCTGAAAAGACTAAGAAGTTGCTTTTGTCGCTGAAAGAGGAGAAGAAGAATCTCAAAGAAACACTAGACACTACTGATTCCTCATCTAAATCGGAAGCCAAACTTTTGGAGAAGATAAATGATTTTCTCTCCTCCTTTGATTTGGAGGAGTACAAGAGGAGAAAAGAGGACATTTCTTCCTTAGAGTCTCAAATTGTAAGGCTAACTTCCGAGGAGAAAAGTGCTTCTGAGAAATTGAAAGTAGCTACAAAAAAAGCTTCTCTTCTCACGGAAGTTCCTTGTGGTGACAAATTTTTGCATTGCAAGCTCTTGAAAGATGCCACCAGTGCAGAAGGAAGAATACCTGTGTTGAAGGACAACCTTTACAATATCACGTCCAGAAGAGAACAGAAAAGTGAGGAACTCCATCTACTAAACCCAGAGATGACGAATACTCGAATCGACAAGTACGAGCAGCTTCTTCTTAAAAAGAGAGAGAAAGAAAGAATCATCTCAGAGTCCAAGATTCTTATGGACAAGTTTGCTTTGGAAATCTCTTCCAAGGAAAGACACATTCAAGATCTCAAAGATGACCTGAATACTTATGAGAAAAACAAAGACGCAATTGAAAATCTTGAACTTCTCTTGAAGGATAAGTCCAGGAAAGAAAAGAGGATTAAAGAGCTCGACAAAGGAATTCAATCTTGTGAAGAGCAGGTAATGGAACTCTACAAAACTTATGGATCCCTTGAAGAGAAGCTTGCAAACCTTGAAGAGAACCGAACACTGATGTTTCAGAAGCGAGAAGAATTCGCAGCTTATGATTATTTTCTTCAGTGCATGCACTCTCATGGAATCTCTTCTGACATTGTCAAGAAAAGACTCCCGGTGATTAATGCTGAAATTACAAAGGTGTTGTCAAATGTTGTTGATTTCGAAGTTTATCTGGAAACCGATGGTCGAAAGCTTGATGTTTTCATTAAACACCCTAAGTTTGATCCTCGTCCAATTGAGCTTGGCTCCGGTGCAGAGAAAACCTTAGCTGCCATCGCCATTCGTTTAGCTCTCCTTTCTGTTAGTACGCTCCCTCGTGGAGATGTGTTTATCCTTGACGAACCAGGAACAGCACTCGACGAAAACAATATGGAAGGTTTTAGCAGAATCGTCGACATAATTAAGACACAGTTCAACAAGGTGATATTAATCTCCCATTTGGACAGCCTCAAAGATGCCGCAGATATGACTATTGACATAGATAAGAAGGATGGTTTCGCACATATTAATCAATAGCAACTAATTATAT
>JAAHTH010000534.1_pt1 | contig 17100 bp, 17 predicted proteins | sample 6116091 | NCBI WGS metagenome assembly JAAHTH01 (sample SAMN13939990, study PRJNA603662) | sponge metagenome | isolation source: marine sponge | host: Mycale hentscheli | place: New Zealand | collected 2006 | reverse complement strand
GATGTGGATGGGGTTTACACCACTGATCCTCGCTTGCTGCCAGAAGCAAGGCGAGTCGATTTGATTAGCTACGACGAAATGTTGGAATTGGCCAGCCTTGGTGCAGGGGTCATGCACAGTCGATCCATCGAGTTTGCTAAAAAATTCGGTGTGCCCATCCATGTGCGCAGTAGCTTTTCGGATACCGAAGGCACGATGATTGTGGCGGAATCCGAGTCTCAAACGCAGCCGGTCAGCGGAGCTGCCATGACTCCGGACGAGGCCAGGGTGACCGTGATTGGTGTCCCCGACGTCCCTGGCAAAAGTCAGCAAATCTTCTCGGCTATCGCGGCCTGCAAAATCGCGGTTGATATGGTGGTTCAAAATGTAGGCAAGAAAGGACGGGCAAATGTCTCATTTACCGTGCCGAGCGGGGAACTCGAAGCGACCCTCGACGCCGTTCAGTCTGTGATGGATGCGGTTGGTGCGGATTCGATAACGCATGACAATCAGGTCTCCAAGGTGTCTGTGGTTGGTTCGAATATGGCCACGCAAACCAGCGTCGCTTCCCGCATGTTCCGAGCATTAGCGAACGCGGGGGTCAATATTCATATGATCACGACAAGTGAAATTAAAATCTCAACGCTGGTTCCCAAGTCACAGGCGGCACTTGCTCTGCGAGCAGTGCATGAAGCGTTTGACTTGCACAAACGTCCGCAGGATGCGCAGTCGTGGAGCGAAATCAAGAAAGATCGTGATGAGAAAGCCGATGTAGACACACTGGTCAGTCGCCTGAGAGATGACGCGTTGGAGGCACTTACTTTGACTGGAATCTCTATCACTGAAAAACAGGCTCGTGTCACGTTGCATGGTGTTCCGGATGAACCAGGAATTGCAGCTGATATGTTTGAGACGATCGGTGCGGCAGGTATCTTCATTGATATGATCGTGCAGGGATATGACGGTGGTGGTGGTTCCACAAGTGTCAGTTTTACTGTCGATGACACTGCATTGCAGGCGAGTCTTGAAGTTGCCCAGACCATTCTCGAAAAACACGGCATGCGTGATGTTCAAGGTGGCAAGGACATTGCAAAAGTCACGGTCAGTGGTATTGGATTACGAAGTCATACTCACGTGGCAACGATGTTGTTTCAGCAGCTATCCGAGGATGCGATTAATGTTGAAATGATCAATACCAGTGAGTTGCAAGTCAATGCAGTGATTGACGCCAAACGCGCTGTCGATGCTGCGGAAGACTTGAAACGGGCATTTGCAGATTCCTTGCTTTGAATTTGCCCATTTGGCTAGTGATTTTTGGTTAAGATGTGGAAGTCAAATTCCATACTCGACCGTGAGTTACTGATGCCTATCCTGATTCGCCGAGCTACTCTTGTTTTGATGCTCGGTATCGTTGCCGGTCTGCTATTTACCGATTCGTTGCGTGCCGCTGATACTGCTGGTGACCGAAAGTCCGATCCGGCAACGCTTAGCCGACCATTCAATGTGCTGTTCATTATCTCGGACGATTTGACCGCCAACGCGCTGTCCTGTTACGGCAATACCGTTTGCAAGACTCCAAATATTGATGCCTTGGCTGCACGTGGTACTCGGTTTACTCGTGCTTATTGTCAGGGGACTTATTGTGGCCCGAGTCGCGCCTCGTTTATGTCCGGCTACTACCCACACGCTACGGGCGTGCTTGGCTACAAGAATCCGCGTCAAGAAATTGGTGATCGTGCCATGTGGTCCGAGCATTTTAAAAACAATGGTTACTATGCCGCCAGAGTCAGCAAAATTTTTCATATGGGTGTGCCCGGTGGCGTGCTCAAAGGTGGTGATGGTCGCGATCATGATCACGGGAATGGCGCCGATGATGCTCGCTCATGGACCGAGAGATTCAATAGTCTGGGACCTGAGTGGAAAGCCCCGGGTGAGGGTGAAACTCTTGAAAGTAATCCAAATGGAAAACGTCGTGTTGTGAGGGGTAATACTTTTGTCGCTGTTGAGGCGGATGGTGATGATTTGGTGCATTCTGATGGCATGACATCAAAAAAAGCTGTGGAATTGCTGGGGCAAAAGCGGGAAAAACCGTTTTGGTTGGGTGTTGGATTTGTACGACCTCATGTGCCATTCGTGTCACCTCGAAAGTACTACGAGCCGTTTCTGCCCTACTCGTCGATGACGCTACCAGAAAAACGTTCGGGTGATTGGGATGATATTCCGAAGGCGGGTATCAACTACAAGACAAGCGTCAATATGAAGATGGACATTCGACGTCAAAAGAAAGCTGTCGGCGGGTATTATGCCTCGGTGGCATTCATGGATGCTCAAGTTGGAAAAGTGCTTGACAAACTTGAGCAGGAGGGACTCAGGGACAACACCATTGTGATCTTCACCAGCGATCACGGCTACCACTTGGGGGAGCATGATTTTTGGGCCAAGGTTTCCCTGCGTGATGAGTCGGCTGGCGTGCCTTTGATCATTTCCGTGCCAGGTAAAAAACCAGCGGTTTGCGATAGCTTGGTCGAATTGCTCGATCTCTATCCCACCGTCTCAAAATTGTGTGGCTTAGCAGTGGAAAAAAGATTGCAAGGCAAGGATATTTCAACCATGTTGGATAACCCGAACGTTGAGGTTCGTGATGCTGCGTTTAGCGTTGCACCGATGCGAAAAGGCTTCCTGTTGCGGGAAGATCGTTGGGCTTTCATTCAGTATGGTGAAGATGCATCGAGTGGGATGGAGTTGTTTGATACCGTGGCTGATCCACTGCAGTTTGATAACCTTGCTGAGTCAAGTGAGCATCAAAACGTAGTCAGCAGGATGCAGGCCAAGCTTGCTGCCAAACTTGCCGAAGTGCGGGCAAATGATTTGTGAAAATCAATTATAGATTCGATGTTTTAGCATTCTTCACTGGGATCCTGATTAGCTCGCCATGTTGAGGATCAACGATTCATCTTGGTGTTCCTGGTTTGCGCTGCATAGCATTTGATTCAGCAGTGGGAGCCTTAGTGATGCATCAACGTTGCCTTCGCGGATGTTGGTGCCTGGCACTTTTGATTTACGTGGGGTCATGCGCCGGGAAGGACTCTGCTAAAGTGTTATCGTGAATGTGGTCAGCTGAGTTCCGGTTCCTTAAGCAGAGCGATTCATGACGAATCAAGTTACGATTGAAGACACGTTCGCTGAAGCCTTTCCCATGCGCGGCACGCGGCTGGTCATCACCGCGGCAGATGCAGATTTGGCTGGCATTGCCGCGGGGGAATTTTGCGGGAATGCGTCCAGTGTGATTGGATGTGATGCGGAGGCTGGGATTGAGGGGCCAGTAGCAAGCGAAGACACGTTAGACGGTCGCCCCGGTATGTCTGTGTTAGTGTTTGCTTTTGATCGTGAATCGCTTGAAAAGGCGGTCACTGCTCGTGTTGGTCAGAACGTACTGACTTGTCCTACGACAGCCTGTTTCGCAGGCATGCGGAGTGAGTTGAAAAAAGATCGGATCAAGGTTGGCGCGCAACTGCGTTTCTTTGGCGATGGTTACCAGTTCTCAAAAAAGCTGGAGGATCGACGATTTTGGCGTATTCCAGTCATGGACGGTGAGTTTCTATGTGAAGATGTCGTCGGCACCGTCAAAGGCATCGGTGGAGGAAATCTGCTTATCTGCGGTCGGTCTCAAGGCGAGGCGTTGATTGCTGCACGATCAGCTGTTGCAGCAATTCAATTGCTGCCGGATGTGATCATGCCGTTCCCTTCAGGGATTGTTCGTAGTGGTTCCAAGGTAGGATCAAAATATAAGCCTCTAAAGGCAAGTACCAGCGAGAAATGGTGTCCCTCTTTGCGAGGGCAAACCGAATCTGCACTTCTGAGAGACGAGCAGGCTGTTTACGAAATTGTTATTGATGGCTTGTCAGAGCGGGCAGTCGCATCAGCGATGGCCTCTGGACTCAAGGCAGCTGCCAAGTCCCCGGGCGTCACGCGAATATCCGCAGGAAACTACGGAGGGAAGCTGGGGCCCCATCATTTCCATCTGCACCGGCTGGAGTCAGGATCTCAGCCAGCGAGCTGATTCTTGCGGTGGAATCGTTGATTTGGCACCCCGGGTGCCTCGCGGATGAATGGTTCTGTGCGGCGTACGTGCAAAAAACCGCGGCTTTTCTACAAGACTCGTTTGTGTGGGGTGATCATGATGTAAGAGGTTGGTTTTCGGCGACCTTGACAGTGAGGTCAAGGATCGAGTCAGGCCCGACGCACGCATGCTGCATTGGCCAAATGAGTCTGGCCGAATGAGTCTGGCCGAATCGAGCTCGATTAGCATTGCAGCAAAATTGAGCACTTACTTAAACTCGTGGGCCCGTCCTACTACCGAAAACGAGTCTGGAATGTCTGCGAAACGTTATCTGTTGAACCCCATGCGTACGGCTAAACAGGGCGTTCATGTGAATGTGGGAAAAGACGGGGACGAATATATTGAAATCACGACCACTTTATCGATTCATGCCGACGACATGGCTGACATTGGTGTATCTGACGGTGATCGTGTGTTGGTCAAAACTGAGTTTGGCGAGGCCGAGTTTGGATGTCAGACAGCCAAAGTTCCGGCGGGAATGATTTTTGTCCCCTATGGTCCACCAACATGTCAGTTGATGGGGGGAGATACCGATGGCACGGGAATGCCAACCAGTAAGGGGTGGGAAGTTGAAATCGAACCTTTGGCTGGGGCCGAACCAGAAACTAACACGGAGTGAAATAGAACCATGAGCCAGGACAATCATATGAGCGGTGAAGATTCCCCTCATTTTAAAGTGCCTCAGCAGGGTGACGAAGTTGTTGCTTGGCAGGAGGTTGAGGAGGGACGTTTCATGCCACAGCGTGTTCGTGGTAGTTGCCAGGGACGCGCCCTTGGCTGAACGTTTACCGTGCCGTCGTCCAGTTCGGATGACATCGAATCCAATGTTGATGACAGCGATGATGTCACTGTTGATGTCAGTCGCGATTTGAGCGTCCGCGAGACGCCCAACAATGAAACCACCTTCTGACGCTATTGCGTTGGTAATCTATCTGCCGCCTTCATTTATTTTTCGGAAAACCTGATGGATTTGAAAGTCATTGATCATGCAACGTGCACCTTCTGTGGATGCGTATGTGATGACATTCAGCTGCACGCGGATGAAGAACGCATTCATCAGGCCAAGAAAGCTTGTGTGCTCGGGAAGGCATGGTTTTTGAACCACACTGCGGAGCGAAAGTACCCCGACGCTCTGATCGATGGGAAAGAAGCGACGGTAGATGAGGCGATTGCCGCTGCAGCAGAGCATCTGTATCAGGCTGACATGCCGTTGGTCTATGGCATGAGTAACACAACTTGCGAAGCCCAACGCGAGTGTGTTGAGATGGCCGATCATTTGGGAGCCTTACTTGATAGTCATACTTCGTTGTGACATGGTCCTACCGAGATCGCTGCCCAGTTGGGCGGCAAAGTCACATGCACTTTGGGTGAAGTCAAGAATCGTGCCGATTTCATCGTTTATTGGGGTGGGAATCCTGCGGAGTGTCACCCGCGTCATTTCACCAAGTACACCTTGATGCAGAAAAGTAAGTTTCTGCCACGAGGGCGAAAAGATCGTACGATGGTGCTGGTTGATATCCGCGAGACGAAAAGTGTCAAAGCATCCGATATCTTTCTGCAGGTTCGGCCTGGCAAAGATTTCGAACTGATCACTGTTTTAAGGGCAATGATCAAGGACCGACCGATCAGTGAGGCACAGGTTGCTGAGACTGGATTGACGATCGAGCAGTTGCAAGACTTTGTTGCCAGAATGAAAGCTGCCAGGTACGGTGTCTTTTTCTTCGGTATGGGGCTGTCGATGACACGTGGTAAGCACATGAACTCGGCTGCCTTATTGACACTTGCCGCGGAGATGAACGCATTTACGAAGTTTGTCGCGATGCCGATGCGCGGGCATGGAAACGTGACCGGAGCTGATGTCATCATGCGTTGGCAAACTGGCTATCCGTTTGGCATTTCATTCAATCGGGGGTATCCACGATATAACCCCGGCGAATTTTCGACCGTCGATGTATTGGTCCGGGGAGATACCGATTGTGCGTTCATCATTGGGGCAGACCCCGGCGCGACCATGCCCAGGCCAGCAATTGATCATCTTGCTAAAGTCCCCACAATCGTGCTTGATCCACATGTGACCCATACCAGCAAGTTGGCACGGGTGCATATCACCACCGCACCGGCCGGGATTTCGGCGCCTGGTACGGCTTATCGAATGGATGAGATTCCGCTGCCACTGCGTCCAGCACTGAATTCTCCCTATCCGTCCGATGAAGAGGTCGTTCGACGAATCAAAGAGACGCTATTGAAAAAACCTGACTGGATGGGTGAACGACCTCAAGTGCTTCATAATCAGATTTGATGCGTGGCGGAATTTCAGCTTGTCAGAAAGGTGGAATCCAGCGCGTGATCGATTTTGTGAGGCATCCCTGTAAATGTGATGACCCAGTTTGTTGGTAACCGGAGAACTTGAAAGGCTTCATATCGCATGCTCCGAATCACTGGTGGAACTATTTACGATCCAGCCAACGGCATCAATGGCGAGGTACGTGACTTGTATGTAGAAGATGGCAAATTTGTGTCGTCTGTGACGGGTGGTCGTACCATTGATGCAACTGGTTTGGTAATTTTTCCTGGTGGTGTGGATGTACACACCCATGTTGCGGGTGGGTCGATCAATTTTGCTCGGGCCATGACTCCTGAAGACCACCGGCGAACTCAGGCGTTCATTCGCAGTCAAACCCGTCGCAGTGGGCTCGGAGGAATGGCACCTACCACATTCGCGACAGGTTATCTATATGCAGGGATGGGGTTTACCACCGTCAATGAGGCCGCTGTTCCTGTGCTTTCGGCGCGTCATACACATGAAGAGATGGCTGATATCCCCATCGTCGACAAGAGCTGTCTGGTTCTGATGGCCAACAACGAGATCATGCTCGACTTGCTTGAGGCCGGTGAGTATGAACGAGCGAAGCACATCGTTGCTTGGCATGTTTGGGCAGCCAAAGCGTACGGCGTCAAGGCTGTGAATCCCGGCGGCGTTGCTGCGTGGAAGTGGGGGAAAGACGCCAATCAATTATCGGAACCCGTGGAAGGTTACAAGAATACGACGCCCGGATCCATCGTCACCAGTCTCGCAAAGATTATCGATGAATTGGGGTTACCGCATCCCATTCACCTCCATTGCAATAACCTCGGAGCCCCAGGAAATGTCACTACGACCCTTGAGACAATGAAGCATCTCGAGGGCCATCGAGCTCATATGGCTCACCTACAGTACCATGCCTATGGTGGTGATGATTGGGATACGATGAAGTCGGAGGCCGCGCAGCTTGCTGAGTACTTCAATGCCCACCCCAACATGACCACTGATGCGGGTGCGGTTCTTTTTGGTGACACCGTCACGATCACAGCGGATGGGCCATGGCAGCATTTACTCTATAAGTTGACCGGCCGAAAGTGGGGAAACCTCGATGTTGAAAACGAAACGGGATGCGGTATCGTCCCCTACTCATATCGCCCCAGTAATCTGGTAAACGCAGTGCAATGGGCCACGGGGCTGGAACTCTTGCTGCTGATTGATGATCCATGGCGAGTGTTTTTGTCAACCGATCATCCCAATGGCGCCTGCTTCTGGAGATATCCCGAAATCATTCAACTGCTGATGTGTGCTGATTACCGCAAAGAATGCATGGCTGGTTTACCACCTGAAATCATGAATCGGATCACGTTGCCTGAAATCAATCGTGAATACACCTTGTATGAGATAGCCACGATCATGTCCGCCGGGCCTGCACGTGGTTTGGGGTTACATCAAAAAGGAAATCTTGGTGTCGGAAAAGATGCTGACATTGTCATTTATCACAGCGACAAAGATATTGCGAGAATGTTTGGGCATCCACGTTATGTGATCAAGGGAGGTGAGATCGTGATTGAGGAAGGCGATATTCGGGAGACTCCTGATGGAAGTGAATATCTCGTCAAGCCCTCCTTTGACCCCGGCACTGATGAATTCCTGCGACCTTTGTTTGAAGATCGCTACTGCATGTCGTTTGAAAACTATCCCGTTGAAATGGAGCGGATTGAGCGAGCCGAATTTCAGCAATGCATCAAAACCGAGTGATGTAGCGTGAATGGATCTTCCAGGCAGGCAACGCTATTCCAGAGAGTTTCATCCGAATGAACAAAATCAAACTTACCCTGAAAAAAAATCCAACCGTGGTTCTGGAGGCTGAAGTGATCACGCCAGATTACTTTTTGGAACGTTCCAATGAAGAAATCTGTGCGAGTGTGGTTTACCACGGGAAGCGAGAAAGACGACTCGACGAATTCTTTGATGTCGAGGGCGAATGCAGTGACTGCATCGAAATTCATGGTGATTTGCATCGCGTGCGTCACGTGGGCCGTGCAATGACTCGAGGAGAGGTGACCATCCATGGTGATGTGGGAATGCACCTCGGAGCACTCATGAATGGAGGGACCATTGAAGTTTTCGGCAACGTGGGTGATTGGGTTGGCGGAGAAATGAAAAAAGGAAAAATCCACGTCCATGGCGATGCTGGCCAGCAAGTGGGGGCTGCTTATCGCGGAAGCATGATGGGCATGAAGGGGGGAACCATTCTTGTAGATGGGAACGCCGGGATCGAAGTGGGAATGCGCATGCGGCGTGGCATGATTGTGATTGGCGGCACCGCGCGAGATTTCGCTGGATTGCAGATGAAAGGTGGCACCATCGTTCTTTGTGGCGGTGCTGAAATTCGGACCGGTGCCTGGATGCAACGCGGCACTATCATCTCGTTGAAAGACATTGCACTGATGCCAACGTTTGCGGAAAGCGGCATCTATAACCCTACCTTCCTGAATGTTTACTCGCGGCACCTGAATGAGCTCGGAGTTCAGCTGCCATTTGCTGAAGTGGATGGCAGGTATCGACGCTTCAGTGGTGATCAGGGTGTGCCGGGTAAGGGTGAGATTTTGATCTGGGAACCGGCTGTCTGATCGACGAGGGACTGGAATGGAGTTCCCCGGGAATGGAAGAAACCAGTGTAAAAGCAGGGTGCAGGCACTGCCAGTATGTACACACTGGGCGCAGCAAAGGCACCAGGCTCACGTTGGCTCGCTGTGTGCAGAGGCGATCAGTTAAGAATGCGTAGCAGTTCGACCTTGAAGTGCAGGGTGGCATTCGGGGGGATTGAGGGGGGATTGCCGGCTTCACCGTAGCCAAGTTCTGGTGGAACTTCGAGTTCGATCATGCCACCTTCGCCGAGCAACTGCAGGCCTTCCGTCCATGCGGGAATAACTTTTGAAAGTGAGAAACTGGCTGGCTCTCGCATGTTGTAGGAACTATCGAATGTACTGCCATCATCGAGCCAACCGCGATAGTCAACCTCGATCTTGCTGCTGGGCACCGGCTTTTGCTGATTCGATTTTCTCAGAATTCGATATTTCAGGCCAGACGCAGTTGTCGTGAACTCGGTAGGTGCATCGTCATCAATCAGCATGGGGCCAGAAGGTCTCGAGCATCCGGCAGCTGAGATTGAGATGGAAGCGATCAGCATGAGGCTGGTGAAAGTTGTCATTCGTGTCATTTCACGTCTCTGAATTCTATTTCAAAAGTGTTGGCGTTTGCGATCAATCAGGGGACCTGATTGTTCGTATTTTCGAGTTCGTTGATTGCCCGATTTGCAACACGGACAATGTACTTGTTGGGTTGGTCTTTGAGCGCTTTTTTCAGTGTCGGCAACGCGGCGCGGGCTTGTTCGTCCATTTCGTCTAAGACGATGGCTGCGGCAAGGCGTCCCCATTGATGCTCGCTGGTAAGTTCCTGTTCAAGAACTCGAATCGCTGCGTTGGTGGCGCCAAGTTTAGCAGCAGCACGTGCCGCTGCAATTCGTACACTGGGTGATGCGTCAGTTAATGCATTCTCAATGGCTGACAGTGAATCTGCTGTAGCTGAACCAATGTTGCCAATGCCAGTTGCCGCCCAGTAGCGGACAGATGGATCCGGGTCATTCAACCCCACGGCAAGTTTTTGTAACGCACTGGGACCGTTGGATGCTTCTGTGGCCATCTCTACAAGCCTGCTGAGCGTTTGCCGGCTTCCCGTGGAATTATTCAGAATTTCATAACGTGAGCCACTGTTCTGTTCCTGAATTTCTATTTCTGCCTCCGGGATCAGGCCGATATCACCAATCTCGTTTTGCCACGCGGCCAGAGCGGCCCGCATTTGCTTCAGCCTTTCCTGCTGTTTCGGATCTGCGGCTAAATTGTGGATTTCCTGAGGATCGTTTTTCAAATCATACAACTCTTCAACAGGTTTTACTGCAGCAGAGAATAACGCCATCGCAGGCGGCAAGTTGCCGCCTGCCTCCGCTTTACGAATCTCTTTCATCGTTGCACCCTTTTCCGGGGTGTTCATGTATTGATAGTACGGTTTGAGTGGTTCGAAATTGCGGATGTAACGATAGCGTTGATCCCGGACGCTCCGGATGATGTCGTATCGTTCATCCATGCGGTCTCGTGCTCCATAAACATAGGAACGCGGAACGCTGAGGTTCTTACCGAGGAATGCGCGCCCTTGGGTTTGTTCTGGAATTGGCAAGCCAGCAAGGTTCAGGACGGTGGGACCAAAATCGATGGAACTGACGAGCTCCGGACCAATGCTGCCTGATTTACCTTGGCCATCGACACGCAGAGCTTTTGGGATTCTCACAATCATCGGAATGTGGGTGCCCGAGTCGTACAGCCAGCGTTTCGCACGCGGTAGGCCGACGCCATGATCGGACCAGAAAATGATAATTGTATTTTCATAAAGATCAGCATCCTTGATCTCTTGGATCAGTTCTCCCGCCCAGGCATCCATCGCCGTAATCAACTCATAATTGCGTTTCCAGTCCTCTCGTGTTACGGCTGTATCTGGATAGTAGTCAGGCAGGGTGGTGAGTTTGTTGGGATTCTGCCGCTGATCAGGCGTAAGATTCGCGGTCACTGATTTGTATTTGGACTCACTTGCGATGCCTGACTCGTGGCAACCAGTGAAGTTGAATACCGCGAAGAATGGCTGGTTCTGGTTCTTGCGGTTTTTCCAATGGCCTTTTTTTACCGAAGAGTCCCAGATGTTCGCAGCGGAAGGGGTCTTGAACTGATAGTCAGTCTTACTGTTATTGGTGCAGTAGTAGCCAGCTTCCCGGAGGTACATCGGAAACGGCTTTAGCCATTCCGGCAACTTGGCATTGCAACGCATGTGGTGCGTGCCAATGCTGTTCTGATACATGCCGGTAATGATGGTCGAACGGCATGGTGCACAAACACCAGCAGCAGTAAAAGCGTTCGAGTAACGGACTCCCTCGGCAGCCATTTTGTCCAGGTTGGGAGTGATCGCGTGCGGGTCACCATAGCACCCCAAATGCGCGCTTATGTCCTCGCAGGAAATCCATAGGATGTTGGGGCGTGTTCGTGCCGAATCAGTTTCGTCCGCTAGTACGGGGCATGATTGAAATACAGGGCTTGCCTGAAAAATGGCTGCCAGTAGCACAGCCACTACTGGAAAGCAATGAACCAAGTGGGGTGCCTGGGGTGATCGAATGTAGGTTCGCATGTCGCAGCATTCAGTGAAGTCGTGTTTCTGGAAAGTGAGAACGGATGAGCAATACTGCCAATGGCTGCCGTTCGCCATTCATCATTTGGCAGTTGGTTTTTTTTCGGGATGAGCGAAAATATCACAGTTTGGCAGATCGCTTCAGTCGACCCGCTTGATAAAACAGAGGGGGCAACCCGAACCTGCGATCATCAGTGCTTTCTACCGAAGGGCTCTCTGACGATCAGTATAACAGCAGGTTGCCATACTGTTCTGGCACTGCGAAGGTTCTGTTCAGGAAATTGAATTCGAAAATCCTTGCGTCAGTTGGCCATGGATCGAACAAAATTCGGGTGATGCATGCCCGAGTTTCAAGTATAAACTGTGCTCAGGTCGATTTTGCTGTGTGGAACACTGTTGTGTTTTGTGTGCATGTCTATGTCAGTGCGTCGGCCGGCCAACCAACCATGGGTAGATCGGTTTAACATCATGCGTTTTTTGATTTCAGTAATTTTGCTGCTCGTCTTTTGGGAAGTTCCCGGTTCGGGCCAAGTGATTGTGGCTCACCGTGGTGCATCGTTTGATGCACCTGAAAACACGATTGCTGCTTTCGAACTGGCGTGGCAACAAGGTAGCGATGGGGTGGAAGGTGACTTTTATTTGACCCGCGACCAACAGATTGTTTGTATTCATGATCGTGGGACATCGCGGACCACGGGTGTTCAGAAGTGGGTTGAGGAGTCGACGCTGGCGGAACTTCGCCAATTGGAGTACGGGAGCTGGAAAGACAAAAAATGGGACGGTGAAAAAATTCCAACCTTCAAGGACGTGTTCAATTCCATTCCCAAAAATGGGCTGTTTGTGATTGAGCTGAAGTCAAATGCGAAAATCGTCCCTTTTCTGGCGGCGCAGCTGAAAAGTTTGGATGCAACTAAAATCAGCCTATTGATAATTAGTTTTGATAAAGCAACCGTGGCCGCCTGTCACGAACAGATACCTGAAGTTCGTGCACATTGGTTGACTAGTTTTCGTAAGAATGAAAATACCGGAAGGTTCCAACCCTCAGCCAAGGAAATTGCAGAGGTGGTCAAGGATTGCGGAGCCGCGGGAGTTGGAATGAAGGGGAATCGACAAGTAATTGATCAATTGTTTATCGAGCAACTCAAGGAATCTGGTTGCAACGAATTCCATGTTTGGACAATTGACCAACTTAACGATGCTGCATATTTCCAGAGTCTTGGTGCCTTTGGAATCACAACCAACAAGCCTGCGTTGATTGGAACGATTCGTCGCAAAGGCAAATAGTAATCAGGAAGACGTGACTTCGTGAGGGCTCTCGAGGCGTAGTGTGCCTCGCACTGGTCTGCTTTGCAAAGGGACTACTGCTTAAGCTTGGTACTGGCGTCGGCCTTTGATCTGTTACTCGCGTTTGCGCCGACAATCGAGGCGATTTTTCCAGCGATTCGGTTGACGCTGCCTTTGCCGTCAGGATGCAGGCGGTTACTTAAGAATAGAAATACCCGATCGCTGTCAGGATCAATCCACATCACGGTTCCAGTGAATCCGCCGTGACCGAAAGCTGAATCAGAAAATTGGTCTCCGCGATTGCTGGAGTAAGGAGAGCGATGGTCCCAGCCATACGTTCTTGTACCAATGGTCTTGGAGTCACGCCGCACATCACGTGGTTGGGTCATCATTTTGAAAGTTGCTTGAGCGAGCGGAATGGATTTCTCACCCTTTGCAATACGCAGCATCTGTTGACCGTATCTTGTCAGATCATCGGCCGTTGAAAACAGACCTGCATGACCAGCGATTCCCTGCAGAAGGTGCGCCCGTGGGTCGTGGACTTGACCTTTGAGCCATTGACCGTTGCGTTTCTCCGTTGCAGCGGCTCGTTTTATGAGATCAGCCGATGGATTGTAGGTCGTTTCTAGCATGCCAAGCGGAGCAAATACGTTCTGTTGGACATATTGGTCCAAGCGTTGTTTGCTTACACGCTCAACAAGCTTGCCTAGGACGATGAAGCCGACATCGGTGTAGGCAAACTTCTCACCGGGGTCTGCTATCGGTTTCAGGTCACAGATGTTTTCCCACGAGGTCTCGATTCCATCACGGTAATCACGCAACGAATTGTCGGGGATCAGACCACCCATATGAAGCAGCAGGTCCGAGACGGTGATTTTGTCTTTCCCATGCTTCCCAAACTCGGGTAGGTAATCCGAGACTTTTTGGTGTTGGGAAAGCAATCCGTCGCCAATCAGTTGCATCACCGATGTGGCGGTTGCGACGGGTTTGGTTAACGATGCGAGGTCGAAAACCGTATCCAGTGTCATCGGCTCCGGCGTCGGTTCAATTTGGCGTTGCCCAAAAGCACGACGGTATAGAACGCGGTCTCGGTCAGCAATCACTACCACAGTACCCGGCATTTGCCCCTCTTGGATACCTTGTCTCACAATCGACTCAATGGCATCGAAATCTGGCTGCTCTGCCAATGCTGCTGGATCATCTGGTTGCAAAGGGGGGCCAGCAAAAGATGAACCCGTGATGCAAGCATGCAAAAAAAATACCGTCATCAAAATGCGTATGGGTGCTGTGTGATTCATCATAAAGCTTGTCATCAGGCTGGCGTCACATGGAGTCAGGTGGCAGTGATTTCGATCGTTGCGTGCAGGGAGCACCAGAGACCGGTGATCCTTCAAGATAAAGGATCACCGCTTGTGGTGTGGGTTTGAGAGTAGATTTCTATCACTCAGTCTCGCGGATTGGGAAAACACGATAGGGGCACCACTGCCCTCGCTTGAGGCGAACGATTGCACGTACTTGCCCGCGTTGGGTCATTGCCACAACTTCCGTGATCTCTTGATCTGCGTTTTTAGTAGCTGTGTTGTTTTTAGTAGCTGTGCTGGGTTTCATTTCGTCCAGGCAAAGACCATGGCCCAAACGCGTTGCATCTTCGTCAGTGACTTTCACGCAGGGCAGGTGTTGTACGGCGAGGGATACCGGCAAAAAGTGGGGTTCAAGATCATCCTCTCTGAGTACATCGATCGACACGGAGTTTTTCAATTGGAAGGGTCCGACACCAAGTCTTGACAGAAACGACATGACAGCGGTGGAACCGGCATTGATGGCCAGGTCAATTCCGAGAGTGCGAATGTAAGTGCCTGAACCACAGACGATGTTGAGGTCCACCTCGGGGAATTCATACCGAGTGATTTCCAACGTATCGATTTGAACTCTTCGGGACGGCATTTCGAATTCTTCACCAGCCCGGATTCGTCGATAAGCTCGCTCGCCGTCGACCCAGATGGCTGAGTGTGCTGGGGGAATCTGTTCGATCTCACCAGTCAAGTTTCTGGTGGCCCCTTCCAGTTGGTCACGGGTGGGGATGGGGAGGTCAGGAAATTCAGAAATTTCACCCTCCAGATCTCCGGAAACGCTCGAAGAGCCGATTCGGAAGGTTGCTTGATAATGTTTGGGTTGCTGTTGTACATAGGGCACCAGGCGTACGGCTGGCCCCACATCCAAGACGAGCACTCCCTCTGCCAGCGGGTCAAGAGTACCGGCGTGGCCCACCTTGGTTTTGCGTGGAAGACGCCGCTGCACCACATTCACGACATCGCGCGAGGTCATGCCACGGGGTTTATTGCAACAGAGAAATCCAAAGGGGGGCACGATAAGTTCAATCCAGTGGGGAATCGCAGAATGGTGATCACGGAGGTGCTGTTGTGTTCCGAGTATTTTAGATAGCTTTACATGGGATCGATCGAGACACAATCACGCTCTGCTTTCCCACCAACTGCTTTCGTTTTAAGATGCTACTGGCAGCGGCGTTGAGTCAGCGAATTGAGACGACCAGGCTGGTAGTGAAATCGGAGCTGCATTTCTCTGCTGTAATTGAACACTGTGAAGCGAGCGCAATTGATGGAAAAAAAGGAACGTCTCCTGCTGGAAGGTGAGCGGTTTAGCGTACACCAGATGGAATTGAATGGAAGCGACGGTCAGGTTTATCATCGGGAAGTGATCCGTCACCCCGGTGCTGTGGTCCTGCTGCCTTTGGTCGATCCCGAAACCGTTGTCCTGATCCGGAATCATCGTGCCACAGTTGGTGAGACCTTGCTGGAATTGCCTGCGGGAACTCGTGAACCTGACGAATCACCGACGCAGACGGCGGCACGCGAATTGATAGAAGAAACGGGATATCGTGCCGGCAATCTTTTTGAGATGTGTGAGTTCTATTCTGCGCCCGGAATCTGTGATGAATTAATGCATCTTTTTGTGGCGACAGATTTGACTGCGGGGCAACATGCACGCGAAGCTGTGGAGCAGATCGAGAATCAGTTGGTGCATCGCGATGAGATCCGCCAATTGGTCGCTGATGGTGGCATTCGAGATGCAAAAACTTTGGTGGGCCTGTATGCCTTTCTGTTTTCAGACCGCTTGAATAATAAATAATCGATCACCATCCTCCCCTGGTCTCCAGGCTATTAACTGATTGGCATTGAATCATCATGAATGAATCACTCCCTCGCCGTTGTATTGTTGAGTTCTTGAGCACGTTTTGCCTGGTGTCGCTGGGTTGCGGTGCCATGGCTGTTGAAGCACGGACGGGGGCGTTGACCCATGTCGGGGTCGCCATTGCGTGGGGGCTTGTTGTGATGATCATGATTTATGCTGTCGGTAGTATTAGTGGAGCGCACATGAATCCTGCAGTGACCATTGCGTTTGCTGCTCTTAGGCGTCTGCCTGTGAAAGACGCGCTGAGTTACGTTCCATCGCAATGTTTGGGAGCCTTGGCTGGTGCGATCGCCATTCGGGCGACTTTAGGAATTGATCAATCCATGTTGGGCAGCACGAATGTTCAGTTGGGTTTGGGGCAGACCGCAGGACTGATCATCGAGTTCGGCTTGACCTTTATTGTGATGTTCGTCGTGATCGGGGTTTCCACCGGTGCCAAGGAAGAAACCATCACGGCAGCTCTGGCGGTCGGGTCGACCATCGCCTTGGCTGCGATGGTTGCAGGACCGTTGACCAAAGCATCGATGAATCCAGCCCGTAGCTTGGGGCCTGCGGTGATCGCTGGCGATGTCAGTGAGTTGTGGCTGTACTGCGTCGGGCCGATCGCTGGTGCTATCGCTGGTGGATTTACAGCGCACGCATTGCATGCCGGGCGAAACCAGTTGATTGATGACACCTGATTTGATCTCTGGCAACCAAATTTACTTCACAAGCCGCCAGCAGCGATGAATCCTGCGGTTTCGATAGTCTTCGGGAACGGTCTGTTTGGAAATCTCGTGAATCTCTTTCAGCGGTAAGGCCGTCTCATCAAATTTGAAACGTCGGAAATTGGTTGAGAAATAGATCACTCCGCCAGGCTTCACCAACGGTAGCAGTTCACCGATCAGAGGGATCGCGTCCTTCTGCACGGTCCAGTCGTTTTCTGTTCGTTTACTATTGGAAAACGTGGGAGGGTCCAGCACAACAAGGTCAT
>JAAHTH010001888.1_pt1 | contig 17104 bp, 15 predicted proteins | sample 6116091 | NCBI WGS metagenome assembly JAAHTH01 (sample SAMN13939990, study PRJNA603662) | sponge metagenome | isolation source: marine sponge | host: Mycale hentscheli | place: New Zealand | collected 2006 | reverse complement strand
CGATCAAAATCAGGCTGAGTTTGCGCTTTATGATTTGCGAGCCGATGTCGGGGAAACAACCAACGTCGCGGAGCAACATCCCGAAGTCGTTGCCAAACTGATCAGGTACGCCGATGAGGTTCGCAAAGACCTCGGCGATAAGTTAACTAAAACGACGGGCTCGGGAGTCCGGCCCGCTGGACGTGCGTCTGCTAAATAAAGCGGTCAATGAATCTCGGATCGAGAGGAATGTCAGCGACTTCAATATCTGCAATCAAGTCTTGATGAAGTTTCGAGTTTTTGTCCATCATCAGTTGTCCAATTTCAGCCCAGGCTCTTTGAAGTTCGACCGAAGATTCTTGTCCCTTAAGTCGTAACGAGGCCTCGAGGTCCAAAGCATTGGCAATTTTTAAATACTCAGAGTTTGGCTCATCCATGGAGAGGGCGAAACAGAGTGACGCGAGATTGTGGCAAAGTTGGTCAAAGACCCCGCCCTCATCGCCGAGAAGAAATGACTGATCCATAAACGACTTCTGGTATTTGGCAATGATCAAAAGAATCCGCCGTCCAAGAACACGGTTTCTTTTTAAAGCTCGTTCGACGTACTTTCTCTTTAGCATGAATAGGTTACTCACGCCATTTAAATTTCCAGGGGACGGCATGAATGAGCCCAGAACCGTTTTGGCGACGAACCACCCAAACTTCGCTTTCTCCCCCAAGCCAAATTTTCCATTGACCTCAGCAATTCCGATGGGCACTAAATACTGACTCCGAATATTACGAGTCATTGCATTGGGTGCTCCCACGTCGGAGAGAACAGGATTCGGACCTTCGTAAACCGTGGCAATGGTGAACTCGTGCATGTTCTCACCGATATAATTTTCAATCGGATTTTCGGGCATTCCCTGAGAAGCTGTTTGAGCGTCGGCTCGGGTATATTTCCGCCGTTCATCCGTATGGACGGAGCGCCCACCCTGAATTTGATAACAGTTGATCGCTGTTTCCAAAAGCGTCTTGGTTGCGTAGACCTTGGCAATCATTCCCTGAGTCTCGTCGCGGACTCCATTCGCAGCAAGTCGGAAGCAAAGATCGCCAAGTACTCTTGCAGCAAGCCCGTGCGTCGTCGCTCGTCCAATCCAGGTTTGAATTCGCGGAGAACTGCCAATTGGCTTTCCAAAAGTGCTGCGGAAGGATGTCCACCCCCCGGCATTGGGCTCCCCTGGTTTAAAAGCATCCTCGGCTGATCCATTGGTCTCAGGGTTGGTTTCTGGATCGTTAATGAGGTGGGCAAGCAGTTTAAATGTTTTAGCTGCACTGTTAACACCAATGCCACCCCGCCCTTTTGCGAGTGAGCTGAAAGCTTGAGCCAGTCCTTTTCCCGGAGGGCCAAGAAGGCAGTTCTTTGGAATCGGGCAATCCATTAATCGGAAGCGAGCATTCCAGAGGTAATCGAAGGCAGTAAGATCGTTCCGCTTCATTCGAAAGTTTGCGTTGTTGGTCGGCGGGACTTCAAAAATGATCATTCCGGAATCTCGGCCGGGTTGGGTGTCATGGCCTTCGAGCTTAACCACCAATACGCAGACGCCTCCATAGATCACATTGGTGATTGGCCATTTTACACCGTTAACAATGTACTGGTCCCCGTCCAAACGAGCGGTCATTGACAGCTTACTAGGGTCTGCCCCGACCCCAGGTTCGGTGAGAGCGAAAGAACCAAGTAGTTCACCTTTGGCCATCTTGGGCAAAAAGTACTCTTTCTGTTCGGGCGTTCCAAAATCCAGGATGGGCGTTACCGGGCCAAGGAAGTTGTGAACTTCAAACATCACGGCGAGGTCTGGATGAACAAACGTCAACGCCCGAAGTAACGGACCGAGGTCGCCAAGTTTTGCGCCACTACCCTGGTACTCTTCGGGAATGGCAAGACCAAAAAATCCTCGTTCAGCAAGACCAGTCAGAATGTCTTCCCGGAATAACATCTTTTGATTATCAAAAAGTGTGTTTTCTTTTTTCCGGTTTAGAAGGAACTCCAGCGATGCACCCATCACTTCAGCAACTTTTTTCGAAGGTGCAAACGTACCGGCTTCAAACTCGTGAGCTTTGCCTGTTCCGAATAGTGAAGCGATCGTAGGAGCTTCTCCTGAAAATTGATTCTCGGCAGTTTGGTCGGCATCATCGAGAGTAGAGAGCGCCGCAACTTCGTCTGATGACTTGCCTGCCTGCTGGAGAATCAACGCCATTGCGTCTTCTCCACCAGATGAATTTTGGTTTTCGTCAGGTTGGTTTTCGATTTCTTTCAACATGGCTTTTGAACAACTTTAAAGTGAGGAAAAGAAAAAAGAAACACGTACAAATTCGAACGAAGCATCAGAAACGTGGGGGCAACTTTGTCGGTCTCCAACGATAACCGAATCCGTAAATATCTTATAACTTGCGGCGATCGACGGTCCAAGAGCTTATGGTTGAATCACGGGGAATCGACTGATTTCAGATTCGATCGTCCATATGCTGAACTAATATCTCGGGGGAGTGCGATTGCTGTGATCGAGGTGGGGTAGTTTATTTGTCGAGTAGGGGTGGTTGGATAATGAGAATGTAGGGCCACAAAAAAAGCCGCAACCCAGAAGGTGCGGCTCATTGTTAGTTGTAATTTGAATTCTGAGATTCAATTACTTTAGACCCATGGTCTTAATAAGTCCCTCAGCGCCGGGGGTCAATTGGCGAATCTTCGCAGCAAGAACTTCTTTTTCTGATGACGAAGCTTTCTCTGCCCGCTTGCGGAGCAGCCCCATTTTCTTTTTGCGTTTGCGACGTCGACGTAGTTCTCGTTCTCTTTCACTTCCCATGGGACTTCCTGAATACTTATGCGGTTTAAATTTAAAGATGTTCTTGTTTGAAATCGTTGCTTCTGAGACCTCCTACGATACTTGAAAATCGAATTCCATTCAACGGCTTTGCAGAACTGGCTTTCAAAAGGTGCGGTGTCTTGCGGCAAGATTAGCTGGAAAAAGGAAAAAGCCCCGCGATCAGACGCGGGGCTTAGGAGTAAAGTCTCGATAAACACGAGCTTTGGCCAATTTCAAAGTGAGCGAGAGTGGTTCAGTTTTCTACAGTGCGCCGGGTTTGCCGGGGGCTTCGTCGGTCAAATTTGATTCATTCAAGATCTTTCCGATGCAGCTTTGTATGTCTGCGGTTCCATATTCGAAGCCGATGCATTCATCGAAGTAGGCGCCCGAGCAGCCGCAGCGTTCTTTGCTGCATTCGAACAGCCCGTGCTGGCTGAACTTACAGCTTTTGAATAGATGGCGGATTTTGCAGCCTGATTTGCAGTCGCAGTCCGGAGTGGCAGTACACCCGGCGTTGTGGCAGGCGTTGCTTTGCTGTGGCCAACCGAAGCAGTTACCAGCTTGGCTGTTGCACTTGTCTCCGAATCCCGTGAAGCGTTGTTTTAATTTGCAAGAGTGACCGCACCCGTTATCGCATCCCTGGTCGCAACTGGATGACTTTTGAAAACGGCCATGCAGCTTAGCACCGAAGCGGCATCCACCGGAGCATTCCTGTGCACCGCAGGAATTGCATCCGCCAACTGTAATACTGCAATCTGCATTGCAGTAACTCGCCCATAGTCCGGCTGCTTTTTGTTGGCTAATACCTCTTCCGCAATTCCTTAATCCCCATGTTCGGGATTGGCTACTGTGATTAACTGCGGGACCAGTGCTGTTGCATGCGCAGTCTTGGGCTGACGCCAGGCTGGAAAGCGAAAGGGCTGCTGAGAGAAAAAAGAATTTTAAAGCTGGTCGAAACATTTTAAGCAAACTCCTGATGAGTATTTTGGCACAACTGCCGTTAAATTTTTCCCTTTGATTCTGCATGCCTTGGGGTTGGCGCCATCGCGATAAAGAAGGAGTTTCCAGTCGCGCGATCATTCAGACCCATTTGAATAAACCGAGCGCGGTGTCTTTCTTCCCTGCCTCTAAATTTCTAATCGTCGCTTCGGCATGGGAGGGAAATTGAAAGCTGGCAGTTTTGAAAAAGTTTAACCTGACGAGCTGCAGTATTAGCGGAAGCACGGTTCTCAACTTTCGTATCATTAAATTTCATCAGACCAATCCCATGCATTGTTCTTGGTTTGGGGATAATCTCAGAGGAGCGGATTGTAACGGGGATTGGGTTAACGACGCCGAGGCAGCGTACTCCTGTTTCACGTTGGGTACATTTGTGTCGGTCAGGTAAAGAAGAAATGAGTTGAGTCCGGCGGTGGTTTGTGCGGTTGGCTTGTGTGGTTGGCTTGTTGAAGTGTTTTGTCGGAATGCCCTGTAAGTCTTTGTCGTGCCGATTGCATGGTTTGAACGGCAATCTGCCGATATGGCAAACTTTTCAGTGGGCTTAAGTCGATGGTCAAGTTAGCGTGAATTATCTTCCGGTTCGCACCGGTTCCTTCAACGAACTTAATTGGGACATTCCCATGGGTAGCTTTCGTCGACCATCTGTTTTAATCGTGGATTCAGACACTGAGTCATTGTTTGAGTTAGCCCAAACGGTGAACTCGCTGAAGATTGGAACCTCTAGATTCCAATTGTTAACTGCCGTCAGTGCTCAGCGTGCGATGAACCTCGCCAGTCACGTGACGATAGATTTAGTGATTTCGGATATTCAATTGCTCGACATGCAGGGAGAAGACTTGATTGATTCGGTCAGGTCGCTAACCGGTTGTTTCGAGTTGCCTGCAATGGTGCTCAACCGAAATCAGCATGTGGACGTGATTCGGCGCGTCAACGGGCGAGGTTCGGCATTTCATTTGAGGAAACCGATTGATCGAAAATCGTTTGGCGAATTGACCCGGATTTCGTTGTTGTCTACGGAACACGGAAAAGCGCTGGGCAAACCCGAGCCGGTTGCTTTGTCACCATCTGGACATAACCACTTTCCATTGCTTGATTCTCCGCGGGATGGTTTACTGAACAGAAATGAAAGTTCGGTCTTTGGTTAAAATTGAGTTGGATTTGCAGCATTTCAATCTTTGCTTTCAATTTTGTGGGATATGTTTAAAACAGCACTTCCATTGGGAATGGGGTAATTAAAAGGCGTTACTTGTTACAAATTGATATCCAAATTAGGATTCGGGCTGCCGGATCTGCCACTTTTTTCAAAACGAAGCTGAAATATGATCATCGGTGCCATTAAGGAATCTGCGTCGGGTGAACGACGAGTTGCCGTAACGCCAGACTCCGTCAAGAAATTGGTCAAGCTTGGTTATCAGGTCTTGATTGAATCCGGCTGCGGAGCAGAGGCAAATTTCCCGGATTCGTTTTATCAAACGTCCGGAGCTGAGGTTTTGCCTGATCGGGAAGCCGTGTTAGCCCAGGCAGACTTGTTGGTTAAGGTTAACGTCCCGCAGAGTGATGAGATTTCTTTATGTAAAGACGGTAGTGGGGTAATTAGTTTTGTATGGCCCGCAAAAAACGAAAGTCTGGTTGATCTGCTGAAGCAGCGCAACATTACCACCTTGGCCATGGATTGCGTGCCGCGTATTTCACGCGCTCAAAAATTAGACGCTCTCAGCTCAATGGCCAACATTGCGGGTTATCGCGCGGTAGTTGAAGCCGCGAACGAATTCGGAAGTTTTTTTACCGGACAGATTACTGCGGCAGGGAAGGTGCCACCTGCGAAAGTGCTCGTGATCGGGGCAGGGGTCGCGGGGCTGGCTGCAATCGGAACTGCGAAAAGTCTCGGAGCAATTGTGCGTGCGTTCGACACCCGCTTGGCAGTCAAAGACCAAGTTAAAAGTATGGGAGCTGATTTTCTGGAATTGGAATTTGAGGAGTCTGGCGAAGGGGAGGGTGGCTACGCAAAAACGATGAGCGAAGAGTTCATCGCTGCCGAAATGGCCTTGTTTGCCGAGCAAGCGCGAGAAGTAGATATTATTGTTACCACTGCACTGATTCCTGGACGCCCAGCACCTGAGCTGATCACTCCCGAAATGGTTGCGAGTATGAAACCTGGAAGTGTGATTGTCGATCTGGCAGCTCAAAACGGGGGCAACTGCAAGCTCACTCGGGCAGATGAAAAAATAGTTGTCGACGGCGTTACCATCATCGGTTACACCGATCTTCCAAGCCGGTTGCCTACCCAGTCATCCAACTTGTATGCGAACAACATTGTTAATTTATTGACGGACATGACCCCTGAAAAAGATGGTCAATTATCGGTCGATTTAGAAGATCAAGTAGTGCGTGGAACTTTGGTTACCTATCAAGGCAAATTGATGTGGCCTCCACCCAAAATTGCTGCTCCCAGTCCTCCTCCCAAGGTTACACCCGTCGAGAATGCTGAGCCAGCGGAAGAGTTGTCTGACAACTCTACAAACCACTGGATCCTGACTTTCGTTGCTATCTTGCTGGGTGGTGGTTTTTTATGGTTGCTTGGCAGTTACGCCCCCGCTGAATTTGTTTCACATTTGACAGTTTTCATGTTGGCCTGCTTTGTTGGCTGGCAGCTCGTTTGGAACGTCACACCGGCGTTGCATACTCCGCTTATGAGTGTCACGAATGCGATTAGTGGAATCATTGTGATCGGTGGGCTTTTGCAGATGGGAAGTAATTGGCAGAGTCCGAGTTCGTTGTTAGCGGTCGCGGCCGTTCTGATTGCGACGGTGAATGTTGTCGGTGGATTTTGGGTAACGCATCGAATGCTTGCCATGTTTAGAAAGCAGGACTGACGATGGGTACCGTTCCACAAGTTGCGTGGCTGATTGCTGCGGTTTGCTTCATTTTAAGTCTTGGCGGTTTGAGTCGGCATGAGTCGGCAAGACGAGGTAATTTCCTTGGAATTGTCGGGATGTTGTTAGCCATTGGTGCGGCGTTTTGGCAGGCTATTGAAAGTGAGCTGTTGGGCGGTTTGTCTCAAAGTGGACTATTGGTCCTCGCGTTTGCACTGGTCGTGGGTGGAATCGTTGGAGGGCTGTTGGCGGTTCGTGTTGCGATGACAGGCATGCCTCAATTGGTTGCAATTCTTCATAGTTTTGTCGGCTTGGCTGCGGTTTTTGTTGGGTTCAGTGTTTTCCTCCATGGGGATGGTGGTTCGGAATCGGCGGCAGGTGTTCAGCTGATCCACGATATCGAGATCTTTCTCGGAGTCTTTATCGGCGGTCTTACGTTTACCGGTAGCGTGGTTGCGTGGGGAAAACTCGACGGAAAGATTAACAGTCGTCCTTTGCTAATCCCCGGACGGCACGCAATAAATCTTGTGATGCTGTTGGTGTGCGTTCTCTTAGGAGCTTGGTTTATTCGACAGCCGGCATTTTCAAGTGAGCTTACGGCACTGTTAATAATGTTATTGATTTCATTTGTGTTTGGTGCCCACCTTGTGATGGCGATTGGTGGCGCAGATATGCCGGTCGTTGTTTCGATGCTCAACAGCTACAGCGGTTGGGCGGCAGCGGCGACGGGGTTTATGCTATCCAATGATTTGTTAATTATTACCGGAGCCTTAGTTGGCAGTAGCGGCGCGATTTTGAGTTACATCATGTGTCATGCTATGAATCGATCATTCTTGAGTGTTATTCTTGGCGGTTTTGGTACGGGTACCGCTGTCGCATCGGTTGGTGTCGACCGTGGAGAATTGGTGCACACGGCAACGACGGCGGACGAAGTAGCGGAGGCGTTGAGAAACGCCAAAGAGGTAATCGTGGTCCCCGGGTACGGAATGGCCGTAGCCCAGGCGCAGCATCCGATTAGAGAAATCACCGAATTATTGCAGGCCAATGGAACGAGAACGCGGTTCGCAATTCATCCAGTGGCTGGTCGTTTGCCCGGGCATATGAATGTCCTCCTCGCGGAAGCAAGATTGCCCTACGATCTCGTTTTAGAGATGGACGAAATCAACGAGGATTTTCCGGATACGGACGTTGTTCTCGTGGTTGGAGCTAATGACATTGTGAATCCAGGTGCACTGGACGACCCGGCAAGCCCGATTTACGGGATGCCTGTTCTCGAGGCCTGGAAAGCTAAAGAAGTTGTGGTTTTTAAACGATCCATGGGTTCTGGATATTCTGGCGTCGACAATCCGCTGTTCTATAACGAAAACACCGATATGCTGTTCGGTGATGCAAAAAAAAGTTCAGACGATATTTTGCAGGCGCTTCGCCGGTAAAATGGTAGATCTTCTCGCAGCAACGCGGGCTGAAGTTATGGCGATGGTTGTCTGGTGAGATGATGAATGCAGTAAGAAGTGATTTATACAATTAACTGGGATACCCAGTTGATTGATCAACCATTGGGCACAATGTTTCATTCAAAATATTGGCCCCAGAGAGGTTTGCTGATGTTTTGGGCTATTGTGAATCGGATGATCAGCAGTGCGACGGCAATGATCTGCGCGATGCAATTGTGGTATTGGCATTCGAAATTACCCGATCCCGTTCCTTCTCATTTTGACGAAACGGGACACGTGAATGGTGAGATGAGCCTATTCGGGTTTTATTGCTTAATGATTGTTCTTCATGTCGTGATGCTGGTTTTGTTTCCAGTTTTAGGAGCGTTTTTAAAAGTAATTCCCAATAGTCTTATCAACCTGCCGAATAAAGACTATTGGTTAGCACCGGAACGACGTGATTCGACTTTGCTATTTAATTCGACCTATTTAGTTGCAATTGGATGGCAAACCAGCTGGTTGCTGATTTTTATATTCCATCTAACGTGCGTGGTCGCAGTGGGAGATAGAGTTACGATCATGCCTGAATTTAATTATGTGATTGGCGGGTATCTAGCAGCGATTTTTGGTGGAGTTATTTATCTTTACTATAAGTTCCGACGACCGAGTGACGTAGTGAATTGAAAAGAGTCTGTTCGTCAACCGCACCAGGCATTTGGAAGAGTTAATGGGTTCTAACTTAGAAGTCAACGAAACTAAGGAGTTAAGGCTATGAATCAAAATGTAGTGTTCACTGGTGCCCTGCGAGACAGTTTTTTTCTTCGACAGAGATTTCCAACCATGTGTCTTGTGGTTCTTATGATTGCCGCCTTACAAGGCTGTGACGTAAACAGAAATGTTAGCGGTGAGATGCCGGCGAATGTGGATGAGGCTGTTGCTGAAGTCGTGATTGTTCAACCGGATTTAGACCGACCGCATTCAGTCGATAACGATAATTCAGCAGGTAGTCCAACCGTCGTTGTAGCGGGGGTCGAATCTGGCGATCACCAACAGGAAGAGGGTAAGTCACCCGATTTATCGAATCAGTTACCTGCTGAACCCGCAACTGATGCCGTGAAAGATCTTTCTGAGGATGATTCGGTATTGTCAAAAGCCGGCAAATTGGTCGGCGATGCTGCGTCCAAGAGTGTGAAATCAGCCTCCGAAGCCGGGCAGTGGGTTCAGGATACGCTGGGCGATGCAACGCAGTCGGGGACACAGTCGGCTGCGGACACATGGGAATGGGCTAATGAAACATTTGAGTCGCTGAAATCACAAGGATTAACCACGGCTCAGAGTACTTCTCAATGGCTTGGTCAGGACTGGAAAAATATGGAGTCCTGGCAGTATCAGATTGTAATTTTAGATGGTGAACCGACGGAAGTCGCACGTAAGCTTAACGAACTAGGTGAGCAGGGTTGGGAATGTTTTGAAGTCACGGATCTCACAGAGACTTCCACCAAGTTTTATTTAAAAAAACCGACATTTAGCTACTTACGCCAATTGCCCTTTAAAGACGTTATTAAGTTGGTGCCGCTGATGAACGCCGGTGAAAAATAACCGTTTTGGGCTGAAGTTCGAAGTCAATTCAACTCGCAAAGGTATTGGAACGTCTGCAACCCGTGCCCCGTGGAGCACCTAAATTGCGAACCCCCTGCTTTATGCTGCGAACACTAACGGAGTGATCGAGTGTGTGAATTGCGTTCAATCGACTGGATAAAAAACTACGGGTCGAACGGAAGTTCGTGCCCCATTTTATCCCGCTTGGTTGCCAGATACTTCTCATTGTGTTCGTTTACTGGCGGTAAGATTGGAACTTGATCAACAACTTTCAAATCGAATCCGCGAAGATTAAATGCTTCCGTCTTTTTCGGATTGTTGGTGAGCAGTCGGACCTGTTTAAGGCCGAGATCTTTTAAGATTTGGATGCCGACTCCGTAGTCACGAATATCGGCTTTGTGCCCCAGTGCGTTGTTTGCTTCGACCGTATCAAGTCCATCATCTTGCAACGCATAGGCTTTGATTTTTTCGGTGAGGCCAATTCCTCGTCCTTCTTGCGGAAGGTAAACGAGGACTCCGTGCCCCTCGCGAGCAATCATCTGTAAGGCCAATTCAAGTTGGTCGCCACAATCGCATCGGAGTGATTGGATGAGGTCCCCAGTGAAGCAGCTGCTGTGCATTCGAACTAATGGAGCGAGTTCCTGTTTGTCGGGCTCGCCCATCACAATCGCGATGGGTTCCTGAGCTTCGTGCTGGACACGGTAGGCGATAATTTTAAAATCGCCATAACGGGTTGGTAGTTTCGCCGTAGCTTCTTGTGAAACTAGTTTTTCACTCACCCGGCGGTGGGCGATTAAATCTTCAATAGTAATGATGCAGAGTCCATGAGTTTCCGCAATTTCCATCAATCGATCACGGGTCGCTCGGTTTCCATCGTCATCCAGAATTTCGCAAAGGACGCCGGCAGGTGCAAGTCCTGCCATTCGCGCGAGGTCGACAGCGGCTTCGGTATGGCCCGCGCGTCTCAGAACACCGCCACGTTTGGCTAACAGCATGTGTACATGCCCGGGTCTTTGAAATTCATCTGCGGACGAATTTGGGTCTGCGATGGCACGAACACAAACGGCACGCTCCTCCGCGGTGATGCCAGTTTTTGCAGAAATATGATCGAGCGGCGTATGGAAAGCAGTTTGGTTTGTTGAATTATTGTCCTGGTTATCGACCAATGGAGAAATTTTCAGACGGGCAACCGCCTCGGGGAGAATCGGCATGCAAAAATCGCCGCGTCCACTCATCACAAGATTGATCGTTTCTGTCGTCGCAGTTTCCGCTGCGCAGATAAAGTCACCTTCGTTTTCGCGCGCTTCGTCGTCGATAACAATGACCACTTTACCCTTTTTGATTGCTTCGACTGCATCGGGGATGGATGAAAACGACTTGTTCATTTTAATTCTTCGATTAAGTGAGCCAATGACGACGTTCGCGGAACGGTCGTGCGAGAGGGCGATTGATTCGCTTATTCTACGGTTCCCGCCCGATTCATGAAGTGCCGAACCGTCAAATTCGAGGCAGGTTAACCAGTCTGGGGTGGTGTCATCGGGGCGATTCATGTTCTGCGGATATTATTGACTCGGCAAAATCCGTTACAATCGAGGCATCGGTTGCTGTTCATCCATTGTCAACGTTGAGCATTGAGTTTGGTAATTCGCCAGTGGAATTATTGTTGGATTGACTGGTAAGCCGAAAATGTCCACTTTCTGGAAGGTTATTCATGTCTGTTTTGCTGATCCTTTGTCCTCTTTTCTGTTTTGTTTGGGGTGGGGTCACTCTGGAGGAATCCGTGCTCGAAGTCGGGACTTCAAATTTCCCGGTCTCCTCTGAAACCGGCTTCGGACAGTTTCCCGCGAGAATCCGACAAGAGGTGGAACCGAATGATGATGATTCTCCCCCGCGACCGAGGGTCACCAAGGGCTCCAAACGGCAGCGGCCGACCTACAAAAAAATGCGTAACGTTGTTTACAAAAAATTGAGCGACGGTGAGTTAAAGTGTGACATCTTCATCCCCTCGGGGACTGGCCCCTTTCCCGCAATTTTGGCAGTTCATGGAGGAGCATGGCGAAGCGGGACTAAGTTTACAATGCTACGGCATGCGTGGCGGATGGTGAGTGCTGGCTATGTTGTGGTTGCGATTGACTATCGCCATGCACCCAAACATAAGTTTCCTGCCCAGATTCATGATTGCAAACATGCAGTCCGATGGATGAGGGCGAACGCAGATGCTTATAAAATCGATGCGCAACGGTTGGGAGCCTTCGGTTATTCCGCGGGTGGACATCTGGTGGCCTTGCTCGGTACGACCAGTCCACGGGATGGTTTAGAGGGGGAAGTCGAAGCTTCTCTCGCCGGATTCTCCTCTCGGGTTCAGTGTGTCGCCGCTGGTGGAGCACCTTGCGAGTTCAGTTGGATCGCTCCGAACTCAAATACGTTGGTGTACTGGCTGGGAAAATCAAAATCAGCGTCGCCTGAAGTCTACCAACTCGCGTCACCTACGAATTACGTTACGATTGACGATCCCCCATTTTTTTTGTTTCATGGGAAATCGGATTGGATCGTCCCCTGGGAATCGTCGTTGAAGATGCATCGAAAACTGTTAGATGCTGATTTGATAAGTCAGCATGAAATTGCTCACGGGAGTGGTCACATGAGTACTTTTTCTGACATGTCATGGGTGCAGCAAGTAATCGTGTTTTTCGATGCGCAACTCAAAGAGACTCGCCTTCCAATCCGCAGCCAATTAGAGTGATAAGACTTAGATCATTGATTAGAGAAATGCCCGCGGCGCGTCACATCGTTGCTCCTTTTAATTGAATTGGGTTCCATGCCAACACTTGCCAGAGAAGAGTATATCGAGCAATCCTACTTATTTCGTGGGCTCAACAATCGGACTGAAAAGTCGGACCCGGTTCAAGTAGTAATGCGCCACCTGAGGGATGAGATTCTTAGCACCACTAAGTTGCCAATCGCGATCGATTTTTTATTAGCAGAATTGACGCACGTCGGCACGATGGCAACTGCAATGAGAAAGATTGGACATTACTTTGCGCCGTTTCAAACATTTCTTGTTGAAGCAGCCGAGGATGAGTCAGGTCGTTTTGATATGCGACGAGCTCTTTTAATTCTGGAGTATGAGGCAAAGTTTCGCGCGGAAAGCACTGATCCAATATCGATGTTTTTTTTCCAGTTTGAAACGATTTGCCAGAACCATTTGGATTACGACTATGGCCTACGAGCGATGGCAGAGGATGGAATCTATGACGACGTTTGGCGCCGGTGGATCTTGTCGATCCGGCATCGGGTTGGCCTGGTCGATCTGGCGGACCTGGTCTACGTCCACAGTGAACATTATCTATCACGGCGTAATAAAGGTAACCAGCTGGAAGAAATTGATGGAGAGGACGAGGTTCCGGAGATCGTCTTATTTGGAGAAAAAGAGGGGCGGATCGCACTGGCCAATCGTGGCAAAGAACCTATGTACTTGTTTTCTGCACTGCAAAGGCAGTTGAACTATCCCGCCGTTCCGCGGCCCACAAAGAAGGATCCGGTGGATGATTTGATCCCTAAAATGGTGAAGCAGATCGAACGACTGGAAACGCGGATGAAACTAATGGAAGACGAACAGCGGGATCGGGGGATTGATTTGAGCCAATTTTACAATAAGGACAAATAATTCCTTTGTTTATCAAAAAAACAAAGGAATTACTTTGTGTGAGGGGAAACCCGGAAAAGGCTTGTTTTACGGTCTTTTTCGTGTTTTTCGGATTGTAGGCACCGAGGATTGCCTTGTTTAAGGCAGATTGGGCGTTTGGCTCTAGCGGAGCAAACCCGTCAGGATAGAATTTCGGGTCGATCTCAAGGACGAACTTAGTGTGCGGCCGATGAGATTTAGTTTCGGTTTGCGAATTCCTAATAATCAATAAGCGTTGATGACCATGTCACTAGGACGTGAATGTATACCTGTTTTTAAAGAGGCAGTTCCAGCTGTTCTGCCTTCATTGTTGCTTTGCGACTTTGGAAATCTTGAACGAGAGATTGAGTTGCTAGAAGAAGCCGGTGTTGCCGGTTTGCATCTCGATGTCATGGACGGAGTCTTTGTTCCAAATTTCACTTACGGAATGACGATCATTTCTGCTTTGAGAAAGCTGACCGACTTGCCGTTGGATGTTCATTTAATGATGGTTCATCCGGAGAAATATATCGAGGCCTTCCGAGACGCTGGCGCTGACATGATTACAGTGCACGCCGAAGCGACCGAGGATGCATGCGGCTTAATCAATCAAATAAAAGAACTGGGGGTTGCTGCCGGTATTGCGGTAAACCCAGATACGTCTACGAAACAAATCGAAGCCGCGATCCCGCATGCAGACATGGCGCTTGTGATGAGTGTGCACGCTGGTTTTGGCGGTCAGTCATTTATTGAGCCAGTCTTGGACAAGTTTGATGAAATTCGTGAAATGCCAGGCGGTGACGATTTAATTCTGGAGATTGATGGTGGAATTAACGCGTCGACCATTGGTTTGGCAACCGAACGAGGAGCCCAACTCTTGGTTGCCGGCAGTGCGATCTTTAAACAAGAAGATTATTCCGTGGCGATGGAGTCAATGATGGCACAGGTTAAATACAATCAATGAGCGAAATCGAATTCAATGAAAGGCCTCGGATTTTTTTAGTCCGAGCAGGATCGACTGACCTTGACGAACAGGACCGAATCGTAGGGGCGCTTGATATGCCGCTTAGCCCGGAAGGCGAGCGCGAAGCGAGATCGATTGCGCTGGATTTAAAAGAGTCTGGGATCGTCGCAATTTTTTCAGCCGCTGGACTTGCTTCTCAGCAGACTGCCCGACAACTTTCGCGGTCTGGCGAGATTCGGGTACGGGTTGAGGAGAACTTTGTTAATCTGAATTATGGATTGTGGCATGGGAAAAGCCGTAGTGAATTAAAAGAAAATCAACCCCGGCTCTATCGTCAATGGCAAGATAATCCCGATTCGATCTGCCCACCGGATGGCGAGCCAATCGAAGCGGCACGCGATCGAGTGAGAGTGGTTTTAAAGAAGATTCTTCGGAAGCATAAAACTGGAGTCCTGGCGATTGTGGCCCCCGACCCTTTATTGAGTATCCTTCGGTCGGAACTTGAGGGAACCGAGGTGCGTGATCTGCTCGATCTTCGATGTGAGGAAAATGCCTGGTGTGATGTGGACTGGGTACCCAGTTCAGTTCTTAAATCCTGAGCTTAAGCACCCAAATAACCAGGCAAATTTACGGGGAAAGTTTCTTCTGTTCATAGATTAGATGTCCGAAATTCCATTGCTTGGGCTCGAGTAGCTTGGCTGAACCCTTGCGCGAGTATGTCGCTTACGGGTGTCTTTTAGACTGATTTTCAAGTAGGCCCAGCGCGATTTATGCTCCTTCTAAAAAATCCGTGCTGCCTCGGGTCTCTCTGCCGAAAAAATCGGGACTGCTAAATCCGATGGTGCGGAAGTCGGGGTGGCGAAATTCGTCGGTTCCGTGATGGAATTCACCGGGAATTCATCGCTCGTTGTTTGAGATATTGGGGCAACTTATTGCGTTGGATTTTTTTGTGCCCGGAACAGCGTTGTCCGTCTCGCTTGCGTCGTTTACCCGAATGCCAGAGTTATTCCCTGATCCGCTCTTAAATGCCGGTTCTTGAGGATTGGCTTCGTGCGAAGCCAAGTCTTTGTGTGGGATGACGGTCCAACGGAAGCCCTTCCGGAGATGCAAAAAAACAACAAAAAGAACGGTTTTTTATTATGGGGAACGATCCATGGGCGGGGATACGAATTATATTGACCACGCTATGGTATTCTGGGGGTAAAAATAGGTTTGGCTTGCGATAAAATTATTCGTTTGATACCTTTTAGTTATTAATTCGGCGATAGTAGGTAGAAGAATTTTATTTCAAATCGCTGGTTTGACTTTTGTAATGGTTTAAATCAGTCCATGGACGACAAGCAACGTGAAACTCGCCGATCTCATTATCGATTGAGATATCCGCCTGCGTCCCAACCGACCATTGAGATTGGTGATGTCACTTATCAGGTTGCTGAGATATCTGAGGCAGGTGCTCGAATCGTCCTGCAGGGAGCGTTCTCGGTTGCCCCTTCGGAAGCTTTTTCCGGCGATGTGAAGTTTCACGATGGCGAGACCATTTCGATCGAAGGCTTGGTCTTGAGAACTCACGGCAACGAAGTTGCAGTCCAGCTCTCCAAAGGAATTAGCATTAAGCGGATGTTGGCAGAACAGATATGGCTCCGAAAAGAATTTCCAATGTTCTTCGATTCCGTTGAGCGAGCGCGTGAACGATGGCGTCAAAACAAAACGCTTGACCGTAGTTAAGAATCGGTTCCAACTAGCAGGCCGTTGGAATGCGAAAGCAAAGCGGTTTCGCAGCAAAATGTTAGACCGGTAGACGACTTGTCCCTCAGTTTGGCCTTAACGATTTGAAGAAGCTGGCAAGAATTTCTGTGCAGTCTATTTTTGTCAGACGTCGGGAGTATGAGTCCTTATCGCCGCATACGGAGTTGAAGCGATGGTTCCGGAAATACTGATGGTTTTAAAAGGTGAGTGGATTGGGAGTTGCCGCACTTGGCTGGAGGCTGGAGTCCTCTCCGATGAGTCATCGATCCGGGGTGAGTTTTCCAGTGTCATGGACGGCCTTTGGTTAAGACATCATTATCTCGGTTCAATGAAAGGCAAAAAACGCGAGGGTGAAGAGTTGATCGCGTTCAATTCTGGTTCTAACGAATATCAAATTGCCTGGATTGATGATTTTCATATGGCCAACGGGATTTTGTACTCTACTGGAGTCTCCCAAGCTTCCGGATTTTCGGTGGTAGGATCGTACTCAGTTGGAGTTGGCGAAACGCCTTGGGGTTGGCGGACGACGTATCAATTTGGACTCGATAACCGTCTAAAGATCATGTCTTGGAATATTGAGCCCGACGGTACGGAAGTGAAGGCAATTGAAATCGAATATAAGAAATTGAAGAGTTGAGAGTCAAAATGCCAAGCAATCCTTAGCATCGGATTGTGCAAAGTTGTCGACGTGTGAATCGGTTTGAATTGGACCTGGTATGAGAGTCGGGGGTGGTAAAGAGTGGCTGAAGGAATCGTTACATGGAAATTAGTGGAATTGTTGATCTAGAGAGTTACCCACTTTTCGACCTCGAATTCCAGAGAAAATGTCGGATGACTTTAGATGGGGAGGGCTTACTTTCTTTAACTCAGTTCATTCAAAGTGATGCCTTAGCGGACATGCTTGCCGAATCTTTGCGATTGCGTGGGCAGGCTTATTTTTGTCAACAAACACATTCCGTGTATCTGAATTCGCCGGATGTCAGTTTGCCATCGAGCCATCCGCT
>JAAHTH010000056.1_pt1 | contig 17123 bp, 13 predicted proteins | sample 6116091 | NCBI WGS metagenome assembly JAAHTH01 (sample SAMN13939990, study PRJNA603662) | sponge metagenome | isolation source: marine sponge | host: Mycale hentscheli | place: New Zealand | collected 2006 | reverse complement strand
CCGGCGGTGACCGAACACTTGTGATTGGTCAGATCGCTGCCGTACTGATCACCGTAGCCTTTGCAGGTATCGGAAGCTTGGTGCTGCTGAAGTTACTCGACGTGACGATTGGTTTGCGTGTGCCCGCCGAAGAAGAGCAGCGCGGACTCGACATCACCGCTCATGGTGAAGAAGGTTACATGCTGGCGTAAGTTCAGCACCAGCTTGCCCAACAGCCCCAACTCCGTTGGTAAGCTTCGTTCTAGCAACCACCCACGCGGCCGTCACGTTCAACGTGGCGGCCGCTGTCATTAACGCTACAAACAATCGAATGACTTCGCGACTCATGAGGGCTGTGTTGTTGCATCACAAGCAAGCTCGCTCGTTTCGCAGGCATCAGCCATCAATCACCGCACAGATCAGTGCAGGATGTAGCCACGTTCTTCGTGCTCAGTCAGGTCAAGACCGCGAGTTTCCGTGGTGGCATCGACTCGCAGGCCGACAAGCAACTGAGTTAGCTTGAGAATCACGATGGTCGCGATGATCGTATAAATGGCCGCCGACGATGCGCCCACAAATTGGGTCCATACACTGCCTGCAATGCTGTAGCTTTCGTTACCGGCCTGATTTCCCCCAAACATTTCCGCAGCAAAAATGCCACAAAGGATCGTTCCAAGAAAACCACCGACACCATGAACGCCAAACACATCAAGCGAATCGTCATATCCAAAACGCTGCTTGAGTTTGGTTGCAAACACATAGCACAGAAAAGCAGACGCTGCTCCAATCGCCAACGCCCCTATCGGTCCAACATAACCTGATGCTGGCGTGATCGCGGCCAGGCCTGCGATAGAACCAGTAGCAGCGCCTAGCACACTCGGTTTCCCCAGTTGCCACCATTCAATTGCAAGCCAGACCAAGGTCGCGGTAGCCGCAGAAAGATGCGTAACGAACAGAGCCATCGCGGCGTCACCGTTAGCCCCCAAAGCACTACCCGCGTTGAAGCCAAACCAGCCAACCCAGAGCATTCCTGTTCCGGTGACGGTCATCGTCATGTTGTGGGGTGGCTCCAACTCTCGGGGATAACCTGAGCGTGGGCCCACCATGATGCAAGCCACCAAGGCCCCCAAGCCAGCCGTCACATGAACGACGATTCCGCCTGCAAAGTCCATGACACCCATGTCGCTGTAAACACCCCCGCCCCATGTCATGTGACAAATCGGGACGTACACAACCAAAAGCCAAATGCTGGAAAAAAGCAGGACCGCAGAAAACTTCATACGTTCAACAAAAGCACCGACCATCAAGGCCGGTGTGATAATCGCAAAGGTCATTTGAAACGCTGCGAACAGAATTGTGGGAATCCCGCTTGCTGGTTCACCATCACCACTGGTGACAAACACCGAAGAGCTGTCGATGCCATTCATCATGGCAGCATCCCAACTACCAATGTAGCGATTCACAGCCTCGCTTTCGGGTGTTCCGAACGCAAGCGTGTAGCCACAGACGACCCAGATGATCGACATCAAGGCAGTCAAAACCAGACACTGCATCAACACCGACAAGACATTTTTTTTACGAACCAGCCCGGCATAAAAGAGCGCCAGAGCTGGAATCGTCATGAATAGCACAAGGGCCGTCGATGCGAGCACCCATGCTGTATCACCAGTGTTAACGATTGCCTCCGTTTCGGCAGCGGAGGCTTGCGTACAAGACAAACCTCCGAGCAAAATCAGTGAGACGAGATTAAATACAATCCGAGGAGAGAGTTTCTTCAACATAAGTAAATCGATCCTTTAAAGTCACTTGTTATCCGCCAAGTTCAAGTGCAGAACCGCAAAATCCTATTACACCACGCAACAATTGTGTATGAGGGGTGTGAAATCTGGAGGCGTTGAAGTCGCTCTGATGTGATATTTGATCCCTTTTCCCGGAGCGGACGAAGCACCAAGAACTGTGCCTGCCCCCCCAAATGCGGTGAAATCCAGACGGACAGGGACGTTCAACCCCAACAACATGACACACATATCGTTTACTTCTGCATCAAGATGAACGTTGAATCGCATTTACTTCGACACCAGCAATTTTGATGGGGCACGCGTTCGGAAGCACATTCCAGCCTCATCGCGTAATGATCATTTAGGTGCCAGACCAGAACTCAAGCTGCTGGATGCGATTCACGCGCAGTTGTGGCTCACTCTGCCCGAGCAGACTCTTGATCAACTGGAAACAAGAAGCTGCACCCTGCGGTAACGACAAGCGTGCCGGCCGCCAACCACTGAGTCCAAGCCAAACCAAATTGACTTGCAACCTGTCCCCAGATCAACGACCCCAACGCCATCGCTAACGCCATCGTCGTCATGTAGACTCCCATCCCACGAGCGCGAAGATGGTTTGCTAACGTCATCTGAGCCGTTGCATTGAGGGTGGTCAAACAGATCATCCACGCCGCTCCCATTACAAAGCAAGCAACGAGTGCAATCGCATCGTGCAACCATGTATCTCCCTCTGAATGGCCAAGAATGAATAGGCCTATTGCGAAGCAGATCATGCTGCCAGCCAATGTTCGATCCATCAGCAGCCTGCGATGCAGAGCATGTAGGGCCCGTGCTGCAACCACGGCCCCAACGCCGATGCTGGTTACCAGCAACCCATAACCCTCAGCTCCCCAAGCCAATTGCTGACGCGCGACCAAGGGCAACAGTGACCAAAGCGCGGTCGCAGGCATAAGGAATAACATGACCCCAACTAACACGTTGCGCATGGTGCGGTCCCGACACACATACACAAAACCTTCCTTCAGCGCTTCTTGGTACGAAAGGCCACGAGACGATTCTGTCTTCTCACGTTTCCACAGCAGCAACACCAACAGCACACCTGCAAACGACAACGCGTTCACAGCAAAGGCCACCCAAACTCCTGCTGTTGCAATCAGCACACCCCCCAGAGCGGGCCCAGCGGCTCGCGCCAGGTTGAAGCTGATACTCCCCAACGCGATCGCACGGGCAATTTGCGGCGGAGGAACCAACACAGGTACAGTTGCCTGCCAAGTCAGAACATGCAGCACCAACCCTAATCCAATGGAAAACGTCAGAGCCAATAAGGACCAAGACGTAATGACCTGCTGCCAGGTCAACAATGACAATAACGAAGCAAACGAAAACATCATCAATTGGGTTAGGATCAATAGTTGTCGCCGATCGACACGATCCGCGAGCACACCGGCAGGAATTGCCAGAAAAATCATAGGACCGGACATCGCAATACGGACCGCGGACACCATTTGGGGATCAGGATCCAAACTGGTCATCAACCAGCCCGCCCCAACTTCGTGGATCCAAGTACCCAAATTGGAAACCAGGGACGCGATCCAGAAGGCTCTAAAAATGGGCAGACGCAGCGGCGCCCAAGCCGCTCCGTCATCTTCTGCATCCAAGTCCGATTTGCCATGCTTTGCCGGCAGTACCTCACTGCCCGAAGTTGCCACCGCGAGATCGTACGGATCAGCATCTTGATCGTCGGCGTGATTCAACGGGGTCTCAGAGTCCGGCATGTTTAGCTTCTGAAGTGTAAATCCCGCAAATTGAGAATCAGACCCACGGAACGACGCCGATCCCCGTCAATCGCGGGTGTGGCATCCTCGTGCACTTTAGGTTGGACGTAAACCCGGGTTTCCCAAACCGAAGCGGGATTGTGAGTGACGCCTGTCCGTGGTGTGAATACGTGGAAGCATCGGATTGGACTCTGCAGATGATGCAAGTCGAAAATCCTCGCAAACTGCATGACTTTCATTTTGGCGGGCGATGACATCCGATTCTCCACTGAAATGCGAGAAATCGGGGATCGCAATGGAACCAGTAAGACCACCACCCCGACAAAGACAAGATGAGGATGCTGGGCAACCAACTAACTATTTGTGGCTAGGGGAAACGTGATCCAGCTACGCTTTCCCTAATGCTGGGGGTAAACCATTCTCAAAACCTGTGCCGAAGCCTGCAACACCACCGCCCCCATCACCTCAACGCACACAACGGCACCCTCGGGACCGACGGCGTTCACGCTGTGTTACCGCCGTTACATGGGGCGATTCGCCGCCGCCTAGCTTTGTCTTGGAAGGTGTGAACATCAATCCCCTGACCGCAGGCCCTCTTCGCGGTCAAGAAATCAGCCGAACACAGCTCAAGACGAAACAGACAACGTCACTTTTCAGTCGCGTCACCTGCACTGCCATCAGCAGCTTTTTGCTTGAACTCATCCAGCATGACTATCAGACGTTTCTTTTGACGTTCGTCATCAGTGGAATCAATCGCTGCCTGCTGTGCAGCGATGGCTTTCTTGAGATCGCCTGATTCGCTTGCCAGCATTGCCAAGGTATTGAACATCAAGGGTTTCATTTGAGGCTCTGCATCCTTGGCAACCTCCTCCATTGCTGCCACCGCATCGTCAAGCAGTGGTTTGATGTCGACTCCCTGTTGTGCCTGACCGTAGAGCGAGTAGCCGAATCTTGCCATGGCCAAAGGATCGCTTTTGAGAGCCTTGATTCTGTTGCGGAAGAAAATGAGCGAATCATCATCCAGCGAGTTGGCTGAAAGTTTCAGGCTATATTTGATTTCCATCCACCGCTGCTTACCGGCATCCGTCGTCGCTTCCTTGCCCTGTGCCTCTGCCAAAGCAATTGCTTCGGCGAATTTACCTGTGGACGCCAGCATGGAAAGCCGCTGCATGCTCTCTTGCATTTTCTGTTCGGCAACCATCTCTTGGGCAAACGCATCCCGATCCCATTTCCCGTCAACAACGGCAGCGAGCGGTCCATCCATTTCCATTGGGTGTCCGATCCATTCCACAAGTCCAGTCTTCCCCACGATAAACGCAGTGGGAATCCCCTGTTGCTTCGCAGCTGTCATGTAATCTTTGTAGACCGAACGATCAGGATCTGTCGTAAGTGAGTAAGCAGCAGTCACTTCAGCAAAGGTTTTTCCAAAGTCCTCATTTTTCTTTCCAAGCAGATCCTTGACGGTATCAAGAGGCTCATCTGAAACGCTGACAATCTGTACTCCATTGCCGCGATACTTGTTTTGCAAGTCAGCAAGATGGGGCATACTTTGAATGCACGGGCCGCACCACGTCGCCCAAAATTCAACCACATAAACTTTGTCTTTTTCAAACTCTGTAACCGGCTTAAAAAACCCGTTCCCATCCTGAACCCAGTGCTCAATATTCAAGGCAGGAGCCTTGGAACCGATGCCCAAATCATTGGCAGACGCCACAAGCGGCAACAGAGCAGAAGCTCCCACAACGCAACACATAAAGGTAGTCAACATTAATCTAAATCTCATGTGTGTTGTTTTCATGTTCAATGAACTTGTTCAGGCGTGAATACGGATATTTTTTCAGTGCCGCAGACTTTCAGTGCGGCCACGTTTCGACGATGGATCGCGTCAGCATTGCCAACTCCCACAGGATCGATTTCCTGTAAGCATTTCCTCTTCCACCCACCGCATTAGTTCCAGTAAGACCAGTGAGTGAATTCACCCACAGCACTCCGGGGTATCGTGGTCTTAGCCGGAAAGCTATTTGGGAAGAACATGACAAAAGTCTACGCTTCCACCATTGCTACATGCTACGCAGTAACCACTCAGTTCGCCCAGTCACCTGACGAAACAAGTCATCGGTTTCCCAAAAAAACTGAAGCAAACCCACCCCCCAACGAAGCCGAAATGCTGGCGAAAAGACGTTCTTTTCCACAGCTAGAGTCGAGATTCGTCGCGACTAGCAAACAGATGTAAAAGAGTCCACCTAGATCCGCTTTCCGACAAGATCCCATATCCTTGGGTCGACACATGGACCTAGGAGCACCCCGGGACCCAAGCGACAGATAGACACGGTCGCGAACAAGAGTTCTTATTGATCGCCCACATTATCGTCAACGCTTCCTCTTTTTCTGCGTTTGGCTCGACTGTTCGCAGGCGTGCTTGTAGCAGCACCGGTTTGCACACGATCCGTGGTGACTGAGATTGTCTTGGCGACCACCTTGGTATCATCCGGGAGCCGATAGGTACCGGTGATCGTTACCGAGTCACCTTGCTTTGCGAGGTTGAGTTGATTCAGGCACAGATCCATGGTTGCTTTTTCAGCGAGTTGAACTCGCAAAGGCCGTCTACCAGCCTGGACGGCAACCAGCCCAGTGGCATCCCATCCCATCAATTTCCCGACGACTTTGTAATTTAAAACTCCCTCTGGAAGATTCGATTTTTTCTCACCTGGATAAACACCTGGCATGAACTCATCGGTTTTTTTCTTGGCAATTTTTTCATTCACAGGCAAAAATACAGTGAGCCCTTCAATAGGGTCAGTAGGAACACCGGCCTGATTGAAATTACCATTGAAGCGGACCATCATTCCACGTTGCAAAAAGCTGCTGTCGATCGGTGCTTGAAAATCAAAGCCCAAATCGTCCTGAGGTGGTTTTACAGAAACCTCCACCCCGTCATCGCGCGTGACGAGCAACATCCCCTGTTTGAATCCTGCAAGCTTGCCTTCAACCTCTATATTCATATTTTGGTTGGCGCCCTTGAAGACAAACCCGGGGGGATCATCAGCCATAGCCTGGTGATCAATCGACACGAGCCACAGGCCCGCGACCAACCAGAGAATTGCGGCCACCGAAAAGATAGGAAAGTCCCCCAGACAATGGAAAAACCAGGCTTGCTTCAACATTTACTTGCTCACAATTCGGTTCATCGGTGGGCAGGCGGGTAGACGCCCGTCGGTGTAGGGTTAGGTTGTTCCATTGTAGCCGCAGACGAGTAAACGACAAATCGCCGCCCGCCTCAAGATCGTCGGATCATCCCATGGCCGTATCGACTTCAGAAACCCCGCCCCCACGCGTCACAACGCGTAGTTTGCAAAAAGTCCGCAAAGATGGCGGCAGCATTTCAATGTTGACTGCCTATGACTATCCCACCGCCGAGGTTCTGGATGAAGCAGGAATCGATATTCTGCTGGTAGGCGATTCATTGGCGATGGTTGTCCAAGGGCACGAAACAACCCTGCCAGTCTCCATGGACGACATGATCTACCATGCCAAGATGGTGGGTCGTGCCGCCAAGCGGTCCATGGTCGTCGTGGATTTACCGTTTCCTGAAGGCCAACTTGAAATCATGCGAAGCGTCGAAGCTGGGGCCCGTGTGCTAAAAGAGTCAACTTGCCACGCGGTCAAACTTGAGGGTGGTGCCGAGCAAGCCAAAAGGATCGAAACCATTGTCACCGCCGGAATCCCTGTCATGGCTCACGTCGGTCTGCGTCCCCAAAATATCCACGTTGATGGCGGTTATCGGGTTCAACGGAATATGACGACATTGATCAAAGACGCGAAGGCTGCTGAGCAAGCCGGCGCCTTTGCTGTGCTTGTCGAATGTGTCCCAAGTGATGTTGGACAAGCAATCACGGAAGCAGTCAATGTTCCAACCATTGGAATTGGAGCAGGTCCTCACATGACGGGACAAGTCCTGGTAACCCACGACATGATTGGTTTCAACTCAGGATACCTACCAAGCTTTGTTCGCCAATACTCCGATGTCAGAACGACGATACGTGATGCCGCGATCGCTTACCAAAAATCAATTGAAACAGGTGAGTTCCCAACCGAGCAGGAATCCTTCCAATAACTTTCCTATCCGCTACTCGCACCAACACGTGACATGGAAATCTTTGATAACCTAACCCAGCTGCACGAAGCAACCACTCAGGCTTTTTGCGATTTTGCCGTCACAAGTATCGAGGCGAACGGAATCTTCCGCGTCGCTCTCTCTGGTGGTTCAACGCCGAAACGGATCTACGAACTGATTGCCGAACGCAATCTTGACTGGACCAACATCCACTGGTTCTGGGGTGATGAACGCAACGTTCCTCTGGGTCACGCTGACAGCAACGCCCGAATGGTTCACGAGGCACTACTGGACCGAGTCGACATTCCACGCTGCAACATTCATACAGTTCCAGTGGACGTCGAAGCTCCGGTAGAGGCTGCCAAGCAATACGAACAAATCCTGCGCCAACATTTTGGCAACGCAAATTTCCCGTCTTGGGACTTGGCCTTGCAAGGCTTAGGGGATGATGCACACACGGCATCTCTGTTTCCCGAAACACGTGCTCTGCAGGAACACGAACGCTGGTTTGTTGAGAACTGGGTTGAAAAACTTGCCAGCTACCGATACACCCTGACTGCTCCGGCGATCAATTCCGCTCGACAAACCTGGTTCATGGTGGCCGGCAAAGGAAAACAGAACGCACTTAAAGCCGTTCTCTCCGGACTCCATTCTCCCGAACTCTATCCAGCTCAACTGATCAAAGCCAGTCGCTGGCTCGTCACACGGGACGCAGCAGGAAACTAACTGACACCTGCAGTATGGCTCAGAATAAGTCTTGAAATCACGCGTCGAACCTATGAAGCGATGAACACGGGCGTGTCAGGACACAGCTTCAGGACCTTTGTGCTCCAATATTCCAGCTCTGGTGTGCGAACCGCAAATCCACAAAAAAACCCCGGCGACCACATGACAAGCGGTAGCCGAGGTTAAAAACGTCACCCGGACGGCAGCAAAAATCAGTTTGCCGTGGCCAGATTCTCCTTGCGGAGACCTTCGATGTAGTCCGAAACAATGTTCATTACTTCACTGCTGTAGTAATTCTCTCGGAAAATAACAGCGTCTTCGATCTGCTGATCCAACTCTTCCTCTTCCTCTTTTTGGGAATCAAGCTCCTTACGTCTAGCCAGAAAAGACTTCTCCTCAAGCGAGACGGTGTCCTGATCTTTTTGATCCACATATATTTCCACACGCCTTAGCAAATCAATGAAGTCCTCGTCCTCCTGAACACGCTTTGCTGATTTCTTCCGCAACTGATCGACCAAATCAGCTGGAACCATGCTGTACAGGTTGTGGCGAGCGACAGGAACAGTATCGTGCTCCAGAGCATATTTCAGATCACCTTCACCAACATCCATCTTGGCTGTCAGGCTTGGCAGAATGACGTCTGACAAAACGCCTTTGAGCTGTGTGCTCTGACCGTCTGGAAGATAGAACTGTTGCAGGGTGACTTTGAGTGCACCGTAGTTCTGTCGATTGTTCCCGAACAGCCGCTGTCCCAAATTCATCAATGTCTGAACAGTGCCTTTCCCGTGAGTGGCGGGGTCGCCAATGACGAGCCCACGCTTGTAGTCCTGAATGGCACCAGCGAAAATTTCACTGGCACTCGCACTGAACTTGCTGGTCAAGACGGCCAGCGGTCCATCCCATGCAGTACCGCTGTCTTCGTCGGCATAAGCCTGAACGGAACCATCGGAATTCTTGACTTGAACGACTGGCCCAGAGTCAATGAACAGACCGGTCAAATTGATCGCTTCAGTCAGACTTCCACCGCCGTTCTTGCTGAGATCGAGCAAGATTCCATCAACGCCTTTGGTCTTGAAATCATCCAGGATGCGTCGGACGTCCCGCGTGCTGCTACGGAAATTTTTCTCATCTCGCCGTGCTGCATCCATATCCAAATAAAAGCTGGGAAGATTGATGTACCCAATTTTCAGTTCTTCACCGCCTTCAGGATTCTTGTGGTCGATGATCTCACCGCGAGCGGCCGATTCTTCAAGCGCGATGGTTGCACGAACAATTTGGTACTCTTCCACATTTCCGACTCCGCCCGGCTTCACACCGAGGCGTACCGTGCTGCCCGCTTTGCCGCGAATCAAGTCAACGACATCGGAGAGCGGCATTTCAACAATATCAACCGAGTCACCTGATTTGCCTTGCCCAACGGTCACGATCACGTCGTCTGATTTCAGCTTGCCATGCTTTGCAGCCGCACCACCGGGAATGACTCGCGACACGACCGTGTTGCCATCCTTCTCACGAAGCTGTGCTCCGATTCCATCAAGGTTCAGACTCATTTGAATCTGAAAGTCTTCGAGTGTTGACGGCGACATGTAGGTTGAGTGCGGATCATAGCCATTAGTGACCGAGGTCAGGAACATCTCAAGCAGATCATCGCTATCCGTTTTCTTCCAGCGTCTTGAATAACGCCCGTATCGACGACGAAGCGTATCGACCGCCTCCTCACCAACTTTGCCCTCATCCTTCAGATCGAGCAAAGCGTACTTGATTTGGCGACGCCAGCGATCTTTCGCATCAGCTGGTGTTTTGGCGTACTGGGCGCCATCCGGATCGACCACGATGACCTCATCCTTCGAAAAATCAAAATCACCATTGAGCAACTCTTGGGCAACAGCGACTCGCTCATCAACACGTTGAATGAATCGTCCGAAGATTTTGTAGGCAAGCGAAAGGTCACCCTTTTGGACCATGTCATCGATTTGGCTGGCAGCTCGATTGAAATCATCGATATCGCTTTGATAGAAGTACAACTTGAGTGGATCAAGAGACTTGGTGAAAAGAGCCAGTGCTCGCTGACTGATCGTGTCATCCAAACCCCTCGCAGAGATGTGATTTTTCGGCATCAGCTGGGCGATCAATCGAGCGACAATCCGATCGTTCCCAGCCGGCTTGATCAGTGGTGCAGGGGCCTGCTCCGCAACCTGAGCCATGGTAGGCTCGGGACTGGTCATCGTAACAACGGCCGCGAGGCATCCAAGCACGGCGGCGCGTAAAAGGCGGGCACAACGGCGTCTGCCGCGAATCACCGGTCGGCCAGCGGTTTTTCTGGATTCTAAAAACTGATGCAAACGCCTGACCATGATGAAATCCCAGTAGGTTTGATTCGATGAAGCTTAAATAATAGGCGAAAACGGGGAGAGCCATAGCACCTCACCTACTCCTGCACCTTTGTTAGATAGTAGAAGAGCGGCAAAAATGGAGCAACGGCGTTTTCGCAATAGTCTACCAAGCCGGCGGAGCGACGAGTGGCGGACCAGCATTATCGCGACAAAGCCCCGTGGAGTCCGCAACTTCGTGAAGAACTGACGCTCAACCCTGAACTGCAAGCATTCGCTCCCTCTACAAGTACAAAGCGCCGCTGCTTGGAAGTACGAGTCGCATTGATTTTCCGTTCTCAGTATTTTCGCCAAAGATCGCAGCATGTGCACGAATAGATCGCATTTGCCTGGCGAGGCCGCTGCGTCCTGCATCGATTACAACAAAAATTTTGTACGTGGGGCTAGAACATGAAACTTTCTGCATCTTCCTTGGGTGCAGGCTGATAGCTGAGCGGTTCCATGCTGCCAGCAGCCCGCCCTTGGCTTAGGCTGCGAACGGCACCGGAGTACCCAAACAGTTCCTTCAGAGGAGCATGAGCAATGATCACCGTCATGGTTCCACGGGTTTCGGTCGCCGCGATGATTGCCCGACGCTGCTGCAGGTCACCAACGAGTTCACCCATGTAATCGCCTGGTGTCGTGACTTCGACTTTCATGACAGGCTCGAGCAGAACGAGACCGGCCTTTTCCATCCCTTTGTCAAACGCGTCGCCAGCCGCGATTCGAAAGGCAACCTCATCACTCCCCTCTTCCTGCATCTCGGCATCAGTCACATCGATACGCACCCCAGAAAGTGGAAATCCTGCCAGCAACCCTCCTCCAGCAGCCCGCTCACGGATTTCGTCCATGGCTGCTTGCCTGATCGCGTTGGGCAACCCAACCTCAGGCGGTAAGCGATCAAAAACCAGCACAGGCGCCGAAACATCTTCGAGTGGTGACACGCTGACATTGAGCCGTGCGAACATTTGTGTTGATCCAATTTGCCGGTTGCATTGCCCAACAACTTTGGCCTTTTCTGCAACGGTTTCGCGGTAATTCACGCGAGGCTTGTAGAACTTGACGTTCAGCCCAAAGTCTCTGGTCAGGCGGTGCTGAATCACCTCAAGGTGCAACTCACCCATCCCACTGATCAAGGTCTGACCAGTCTCCTCGTTCTCAACGGCACGAAACGTAGGATCCTGACGCCGCAGCATGTCCAGAGTCTCCTCCAGTTTCTTTTTATCACCCGTGCTTTCTGACTCGATTGCCATCGAAATCACCGTGTCAGCGAAGTTAATGCTGGGCAGCTCAATCAACTCGCGTGTATCACAAACAGTATCACCAGTGATGGCGAACCGGGGACCAATCACACAACAAATATCTCCCGCCTCGACCGAATCAATTTGGCCATCACGATCTTTTTTCGTGGCGTGAATCTGCCACAACTGTGCGATATTTTCCTTCTTATTTCGGTTGGGGCACTGCACTCTCGAATTCTGTTTCAGCTGACCGCTGTACACACGAATCCAGTAATTGTCCCCCGTTTTGGCTGGCAGAATTTTAAAGACGAGCCCACAAAAGGGATCTTTCGAGTTTGGATTCCGGATCAGAACCTTGTCAGCATTTTTTGGGTCGATCCCTTCCACAGGCGGACGATCCAGTGGACTCGGCAAGAAGTTTCCCACCGCGGTCATGAGAGGCTGAACACCGATCCCATGTAACGCGGATCCGCATAGGACCGGCTGGATAACCCGATCGATGCAACCCTGCCGCAACGCATCAATGATCAGATCACGCGGCACTTCTTTCTCCTCCATCGCCAAGTTGGCAGCCTCCTCACTCAGATCGTAAACTTTTTCCAGCATCTGCTCTCGCCAGAACAATGCTTCATCCATCTGGTCCTCGGGAACTTCTGTTTCCTTGACCTCTTTGCCTTCGGTCTCCGGGTCGAACTCAAGCATTTTCATGTCAACCAGATCAATCACGCCGCGAAAAGGATCGGCGACGTGTGCAGGCCCTTGCCCCACCGGCAATTCGACAGCAAGAGGACAACCTCCCAAACGTGGCTCGATGTCGTTGAACACCGTTTCAAAATCGGCTCCCTCCCGATCCATCTTGTTGATGAAGACGATTCTCGGAACCTTGTACCTGTCAGCCTGTCGCCACACCGTCTCACTCTGCGCCTCGACACCCTCACGGGCCGAGAAGACAACCACCGCTCCATCCAGAACGCGCAAACAACGCTCAACCTCGGCCGTAAAGTCAACGTGCCCCGGCGTATCGAGCAGATTGATGTTGAAGTCCTTCCATCCGTACTTCACACAAGCACTGAAGATCGTGATCCCGCGTTCCTGCTCCTCCGGGTCATCATCAGTGTCTGTCGTGCCGTGATCCACACGCCCCACACGGTGCTTGGCACCGCTGAGAAAAAGCATCCGCTCGGTCACCGTCGTTTTTCCAGCATCAATGTGCGCGATGATGCCGATATTGCGAAGCTTGGAAATGTCAAAAGTCATGGAAACGATTCAGGGATTGAGCGACTCGGGAGCCGGACGAGTGGGTTCATTCGTCAGACAGCAACAGCACTCGGGTAAGGGCTGAAAACTCATTGGAAAATCACCAGACAACAATTGCCCAGCACCACCCCCCGCGTTGGTCGGGCGGCAAGGCGGGATAGTATTGCAAAACAGCCGCTGAGGCTATTGAAAACACGTTGACTTGGGGTAACACGTAATCCGACAGTGCCCCATAACCATAGCACGAACTTATTCATGGTTCGGCAAAGGCAAATCACCCAAAGTCATCCAGCCACTAGCGTAACGCCGCGCAAAAAAAACCGCGACACGGCCAACAGCCGTATCGCGGTGATTTGTATTCGATTTTGCCGTGCGCTACCAAGCGAAGTGAGCAAACGCTTTGTTGGCATCCGCCATACGGTGCGTATTCTCGCGTTTGGTGTAGGCGACGCCCTCTTTCTTGCAAGCTGCCAGCAGCTCGTCTGCAAGCTTCAAATGCATTGGACGGCCTTTTTTCTCTCGAACGGCACCAAGCAACCATCTCAAAGCCAAGCTCTGCTGACGGGCACGATTCACCTGCATTGGCACCTGATAGCTGGCACCACCAACACGCTTACTTCGCACTTCGATGTAAGGCTTCACATTCTCGACTGCCATCTCGAAAACCTCGATTGGAGTCTGATCCGCAATCTCGTTGCGACGCCCGATCTCCTCAAGTGCATCATAAAAGACGCGTTGAGCAGTGGTCTTCTTACCATCAAGCATCAAGCAATTGATGAACTTTCCGGCGAGTAACGAGTTGTGCCGCGGATCACCCTTGAGCTGTGTGCGACTTGCTGTGATTCGTCCCATTCTTAAACTTTGACTGTAATGGCTTGATTGCTGTTGTTCAGGATTATTGTTCGCGTTGCGGCGAGATTACTTCTTCGCACCGTAGCGACTACGTGATTGCTTTCGGCCTTCGACCCCAAGGGCGTCACGCGATCCACGAACCACTTGGTAGCGAACACCAGGCAAGTCACGGACACGACCACCCCGAACGAGCACAATTGAGTGCTCCTGAAGGTTGTGACCTTCACCGGGAATGTAGACCGTAACTTCCTTGCCGTTGCTCAGACGAACACGCGAGATTTTTCGCAGAGCGGAGTTCGGCTTCTTGGGGGTCATCGTCCTGACCTGCAAACAGACACCCTGCTTTTGAGGGCACTTCTCAAGCACAGGAGACTTGCTCTGGCTCTTTTTCAGTTTGCGTCGCTTGCGGACGAGTTGATTGATTGTTGGCATGGAAATCGTGAGATGTGGGTAAACCCACACAAAAATAAGGGTGAACTGGACCTCGGGCAGACAGGCCGGGGTGTGCCCGACCGCTTTTCAGCAATGATCGCGCGGTAACGCCAAACACGAGCGGTCCCCGAAAATGTTGCAAGACCTCACTTCGGAGGCGGGCAAGCGGGAAAGTATCCCAGTAGTTGATTTTCTGTCAAGAGCTCCCGTCACTTGGTTTTCAATGTCTTTTGCAGAAGCGAGCCGTCGAGAATGATAATCCCTCCCAATTCACCTATTCCCCAGCCCCGACTCCCCCAGCTCTACCCGTGCTTCCCGGAACTCGGTCCATGGCAACCATCAGCGAACCGCTCCACAGAATCGAGACCTCGACAAAAGGTGTTCAAAAGAACACCATTCTCTGTCGGCGATTGCCTGATGACCTTGCCCCATGTCGTTGCTGCAAGCTATGACTCAAACTCAAGCGGACGTTTCCCCTTTCAACGCCAAATCACAAACGGATGCGTGGCAGGATGCCCAAGTTCATTCACTCACAGATGACCGTCGCCAAATTTGCATGGTGCACAGCACTACTTTTTCTTCTGGCAGTTCCAGTTGGCTGCAATCTGCTGCCCGGCAAGGGAGAAAAAGACAGCAAGACAAAGCTTCAGGAATTGATGAAGGTGCCGGAGCTTCCAGATTTGATCCGAGAAGCCACAGTGATTCAGGGATTACAACCGATTCAGGTCATCGGTGTCGGGGTGGTCAACGGCCTGCCCAACACAGGTGGACCTGCGAACCCATCTCAGTTTCGCGACGAACTTCTGGAAGAGATGAAACGGCGTGACATCAAAGATCCGAACCACTTTCTTGAGCTTGATAACACGGCCTTGGTGAGGGTGCAGGCGACGATTCCACCGGGTGCACGGCGGAACGACCCAGTTGACCTGATCATTCAAGCCCCTAGCGAGAGCGTGGTCTCTGATTTGAACGACGGTTGGCTGCTCGACACTCGCCTGCGACAACAGCGATACCTGCAAAACAAGATTCGCAAAAGCGAAGTGATGGCGATCGGCACAGGCCCGGTACTGACACGTGGCAGCTACACACCCGGTGAGGACGGAACATTAAGAACCGAAGGCACCATTTTGTCGGGCGGTCGAGTTCAAATCACACGCAAGCTGGGTCTTGTCCTGCGTCCAGAGTACCAGCATGCCAAGACATCCAGCGCCTTGGCGGCAGCGATCAACCGCCGATTCTTTTTCTTTGATGGCACCACGCGACGGGGAATCGCAAAGGCAAAAGAAGATGATTTTCTTGAGATGGAAACGCACCCGCGTTACCGCAGCAACATTCCCCGGATGATGGCCGTCATTCTGGCAATCAGCACTGCCCCGGAATCGTCTGCAACGCAAACAAGATTGGCAGAGCTGTCCGACAAACTGAGCGATCCCGCGACGGCCGCCGACGCCGCCCTGCAACTCGAAGCGATGGGTGAAAGCGCTGTTCCAATCTTGCTCAACGCACTGTCATCAACCAATCCGGAGTTGCGGTTCTATGCTGCCGAGGCACTTGCCTATCTTGACCGAACTGAAGCCATCGGAGCATTGGAAACTGCGATTCGAGAGACTGCAGCATTTCGCCATCCTTCCTTGTTAGCCTTGCGAGGCATGGACCACCAATTAGCGATTGACGCACTCAAACGACTGATGAACGAAGTGAGCATCGAAACTCGATACGGTTCATTTTGTACTATCCGCCAGCAAGGAGTCGAGGGAAAGAGCCTCTTGGGTGGCCGGGCACTGGAATCTTTTTATCTCTACCAAATCCCATCAACCGCAGAACCGGCCGTGGTTGTATCGCTCCGTGAGTCACCCGAAATTGTTCTGTTCGGTGATACCGGCAGCCTGAACATCCCACAATTCCTGAGAGGCCCAAATGGTTTGATTCTGAAGCCGGATCTGGAACAACCCGGCAAACTTAAAATCAGCCGTTTTCAGGTCAACACGGATGACAAACGGGTAACGGTTTCTGATTCATTACCTTCCGTTATCAGCGGGATCGTGTCGGTAGGCGGTGGTTACGGTGACGTGATCGCTATCCTCCGGTTGGCAAAAGCCAAAGGTTACTTAAGCGAACAACTGGCAGTTGATCCGTTGCCGGCGGCAATCCGCGTTTACCACCGTGGCGAAGACGATGAATCGGCCAGCAGCGATTCAGCGAGCGACAAAGCAATCACGCCCGAGGATGCCGACTCAGCTAACCCGTCGACATTATCTGCTTCAAATGTGCCCGGTCCAAAAGTGACAGACAGCAAGTGATTTGAGGATACGCCTGCTGCTGTATCGTAATGCCTGTGAAGCTCGGCAAACGCACTGCAAAAGGCATCGCTGAATTCGGTTGAGAACGACGGAATTCCAACAGCGAAGACCATTCCGGTGCGTTCAGCCCCCAAAGATCTTCACAGTCTACGTGTAATCTGGCAAAGAACCAATAAATCAGCCAGAATTTGAATCGCCAAGTTGACATCGGCTGGCAATCGACGCAGGCTGTAAACCGTCATGCATCGCCTTTTTCATCCCACCGCCCCCCTTGCCGTTCTACTCATGGCTGGTTGCCCC
>JAAHTH010001881.1_pt1 | contig 17133 bp, 19 predicted proteins | sample 6116091 | NCBI WGS metagenome assembly JAAHTH01 (sample SAMN13939990, study PRJNA603662) | sponge metagenome | isolation source: marine sponge | host: Mycale hentscheli | place: New Zealand | collected 2006 | reverse complement strand
TAATATCAGTTTCTTTAAGTTCTGTTTTTATAGCACTCTCAGACAATACATCCACGTAATATGTGTTATCATTTTTTGATGTATCAAAATATAATGGGTGCCATTGTATAGAATGTCCTTTTAAAATATAATCTGCGATATAACCTTTTGTTGCATTTGCATATCCACTCATACCAGATTGTCCGACATAATATATAGAATCAACATTATTAAGAGTGAATGATTTATTTATAACATTCTTATCTGTAAAGTCTGATAGTTTAAATAATGTTTTCTTATTGATAAAATCAGTATTTCCATACAATATAACATTATAAAATTTATAATCGTCCGTTGAATTGAAAAAAGATAATACTTGGGTTGTAATTTTTGAATTAAATTCTTTAGAATCTTCTATGACATCATTAATAAACACGACCGTTTTATCAAAAGAAAAGATTTTATTCAATGTATTAATATTTAAATAATTTAAATTATCAATTAATATGTATGTTACATTATCTACTGTTAGTGTACTGATCAAATCTTTAGAATCTGAGAGTAAAACAATAGAATTTGTATTTTGTTTTATATAGTTTAAAAAAACTTTTCTTTGAAACGAATTATAATTTATCATAATTTATTAAATAGATATACATCTACCATTAAAATTAAATTTTGAGTAATTTAGATACACATGCCATGAAAGTAATTTCTTTATCAACCACCATTGCATTCTGATAACTATATTCCGCGATAATTATGATCGCTTCTAATTCTTTATTTTTAGAATATGAATCAATTTTTTCATAAAGTTCATGATATAAATCATCAAAATGTTTTGTACCACAATCATTTATCAATTGTCGAATATTATTAAAAGAAGATTTACTTTTTTCTTTAATAAGAGAAATTAATTTTTGTTTAACATCAAAACCAACGGTTTGTGTTTTGATATGTTTTACTGCACCTGATGTTGAAATTTGTTGTGAGTAATTAACAATTTTACGAATATCTGGGTAAAAGTCATTAATAATAGTTTTAATGTCATCCAACTCATAACCAACATTTTCTTTATCAAAAATATTTTTTAAATAAACAGCAACCTGTTGTTTATTTGGAGGTTCTATATTATAGACTTGACAACGACTAACCAACGGTTTAATGATTTTTTCAACATAATTACATGTCAAAATAAATCTGGTACTTTGACTATATGTTTCCATCAAATTACGAAGAGATGCTTGGGCATTCGCGGATAAAAAATCTGCCTCATCCAATATAACAATTTTTAAATCATGAAAACCACTGGCTGCAGCAAATGGCCTCACTTTGTCTCGTATAAAGTCAACACCCGTATTATCGCTTGCATTAACATATAATACATCACACGGAATTTTATTTGTAATTATCTTAGCCAGTGTAGTTTTTCCAGAACCAGCATCCCCATAAAACAAAAGTTGTGGGATATCTTTTTTTACAATAAAATTATTGACAACTTCAACCATTGATTCATCACATATATAATCTTCAATGGAATCTGGACGATACCTTTCTGCCCACAGACTATTGTCTGTTTTTTTATTGACAGTATTATCTTCAACTTCAAAGAAACTCATAATCAGTCAATATTTTTAATTGCAACCAAATAATAATTTGAATTGAAAAGTTTATCATCAAACTCTACATGTGCTAAACCAGCGTCACTAACTTTTAGAATTGCATTTTCACATTCAGAGTTACTCGTTAAAATCTCTTTGAAGAATTTAGCACTCAAATGAATATTATTAGATAATTCATCTTTACCTTCAACTGGATTAATATCGATACTAATACGATTACTATTAATCGTACTGTATCCAATAATTAGTTTAGCAACCCCACCGTCAGTTTTTAAAATTGTAAACACATCTATGTCATTTAACGCAGATTTAGCCTTTACAAATTGACTTACAAATTCGGGAGTTAGTTTCAATTCAAAATTGAATGGTGGCAACTTTTTTAAATCAGGAACAGTAGGTATAACTGATAAATCGGATGTGACATACTGTACTTTAATATTATCAGATTTCAAATTAACAGATGTGACTCTATCTCCGTTATTATTTAATGAGATTTTAACATCGGTACCGAGTACATTAATTAGTTTTTGAAGTTTAGAGGTATCATGTATACCAAGTATAACAGATTCATCAATGTCATTCTTTTTGATTTTTACAAATGATAACACATTTTTATCCTCAGAAATTGAAGATGTTGAAATTTCATCATCAGTCAAATTCCATTTAACCGACTGAACATTTCCGTTCAACGAGTATTTATTAATAAAAGAGTTTAATATATTTTTTTCCATATGTTTTTATAGTACACTATTTTTAGTTTTTGTCAATTATATATTCAAAAAAGTTTTGAAAATTTTCATTATTTTTAGGTTTTTCAATTTCACAAGGCGATCCATCCTGTAAAAACAAATCGTTTACTGCAATATAAAAGTAACCCATTTTAAAATCCGCGTATCTCACATTTCTCATTTGATAATACATTTTTATATCTGTATCATCGTTGCTATTGAATTGAATATAAAGAACACGTGAATCGCTCAACCTAAACAATTGATTACTTCTTATGTAGAATGATGTGTGAATAATATCTTTATTACTAAATTCTACAAAGTTTCCTTTAATTGTAAATAAAATTCTTTGGTATTTATTCGCTACCTTTAAATTTGAACATGTAAACAACGATAACTCGGTCTTTGTACATGGTATATTGTGTATAGTGTTATTTTCCATATTATGATACAGCTGATTTAGATTGTTCCCAATCCTTATTTTTACGAACCGTGAGATTTCTTTCCCATACCGATTTTAAAACCACTGGGTCAATGTCGTTTAATTCAAATAATTTTATAAAAGCATTAATATCTTTAGGAAAACATGTACCCCCGAAACCCAAATCGCCATCCTTACCAGGTACTCTATAGTGACTACCACCAATTCTTCGATCCGTCATGACTCCATTAACAATATTGTCCCAACTTACATTTAATTTATTAGATAATAAATACATTTCATTAAAAAACGAAACTTTCGTTGCAAAAAAAGTATTTGCAAAATATTTTACAAATTCGGACGAATTACTATTCATTGTCAAACAAAGTTTGTTATTAAATTTCTTTTCAAAGAATTCGTTAACATAGTACAATCCATTTTCAGATTCTCCACCAACTATATTTCTAGATGGATTTTTAAAATCGGCATTTGCATTGACAGCTGTTAAAAACTCGGGTGAATGTAAAATTTTAATATCTTTATATAATTCATTCAATTCACTCGTTGTTCCAACTGGAACTGTAGATTTTATTACAAAAATAGAAGAAGTATTTCTGTCTCCCAAACAATTGACTTTTTCAAAAAAATCACGAATGTATGTGAGATTACATTCATGTGTATCTTTAAACATCGGGGTGGGTAAACATACAAACACAATATCTCTATTTACAGTTTCTTCAAATGAGTCAACTGTTTTCTCGGGGTCTATGTCATGAATAGTTACATCGTGACTATCTTTAAATCCTTCATAATGTGCATTTCCGACAAATCCGTTTCCAATTATTCCTACTTTAACTAATGATATATCTTTCATACTCTAAAAACTAAAAAATTCATTTGATAAATTATTACTTGGAAAGTCCCAATTTAAAACTTTGTAAAAGTCTTTTAATTTACCTTTTAACTCTTGTTCATACATTGCATTTTTATCCACATACTGTTCAATGAATTCTATTATTTCATCTGGATCAGTATCATCTGCTTTTAACGCAATACATTCTATTCCATATTGATTTTGTTTTAAATAAACCCATTTAATTTTTTGCCCGTGCATAATAGGTTCAACCAATTTATCTAACTTCCACAATCTTAATAAGTCGTTATAATGTAAAGCAGCTTTAACTTGTGCTGGCGTACCCTTTACTACATTAAATTGATGTCTATCTTTTGGATCATAGTTTGTTTTGTTATTTTGACTTATAAATTTAACACTTGTATTTTTTGCAAGTTCAAATATACTATACGATGACATTTTTTCTTTGAAATTTAAAATGGATTCATCGATAATATCTTTAGAAACCTTTCTAAGAAGGTCTTGTAAAAACTGTAACATAAATTCTTTAAATTTAATTGGAAATGAAGTTCTTACAACATCAATACCTTTAACTTCTAATTCGTCTACTTCCACACCACCATTATTAATAATAAATTGTGCATATCTCTTTTTTGCTAACCAAAAAGAAGTTTTTGCAATTACTTCTTGTTTAATATCAAATCTATGTTTATCAAGATTAAAAAATCTTTTTGCCATTACATCATAAAATTTATTCACATATTCTTGAACATCTCCAGCCACCTTTAAAATAGCATCTGTCATTTGACCTTCATTGTTAATATCCATGTCTGGGTGATTTTTTTCAATCAATGGCAACGCGGATGCAAAAACGCTGTCGGTGTCGCAGTATATAATATGATCTTTATCATCATCTCCCAATTCACTTTTAAAATATTGATTTACTGCTTTATCTGTAGTCTTGATAACATCTTGACCGGTGAGAGTAACGGCACTTGCATTATCTTTATCATAGAAACGAAAAATAGGAAGACCCAAAACGCCGTAAATTGAATTGAGTTGTACTTTTACAGTTTTTTGGGCACGGTCATAGTATGCATATTTATCCCATTCTTTTGCATCGCCATGTTTTTTTGCTAACTTACGAAGTTCTTTTCGTTCATTAAACCATTTAATCAATATCTCTGGAATTACACCTTGAACATCGGTTTTATATACAACTCCATTACTGGCAATACTGTAGTTTTCTTTTTTAATTATTTCCAAAAACTTTTCAGGAGTATACTCAGAATCTTCTATTGTAATATTTTCAAGTTTACCAGATACAAAATCTTGATTGTTCCAATTTTCAATAACACCTATTTTTGTTTCTGGACTAATGTTTAATGAAATAATTATATTCGGATACATAGATGTAAGATCCAAATCAAAAACCCAATCGTATCTACCGGGAACTGGATCTTTTACATATGCACCTTCAAAACCTTCTTCACCACTTTGTTTTTGAGATAAATAATCCGAGTTTCCATCTTCCGGTTTATTTTTGGCAACCAACCCCTTTCTTCTGAGATACATTAAAATTGCACCCTCAATGAATCGTGAACTCCTGGAATAACAATTGTAAGGAACATGTCCTTTATGACATATCTGCCTCGCTTGTTCTATAAAATTAAGTTTTTCTTCAAGAGCAACAACGATTTTAACATCATTCAAGTTATAATCTATATAACCATTAATATCTGATTTGTAAAGATCGTCCAAACTTCCTCTATAGTTGATCTTATCCATGCCAACTACCTTTTTTCCAATCGCACCCAATGCGTAACTAGCTTCTTGTTTAATATTATATTTCTTATACAATACCATATAATCTATACTACTTACACCAGCTATTGTTAAACTACCGTCACGTGGATTGATATAACATGTCTGAATGGGTGATAGTCTTTTGGCATCCGATTTACTTAATACACGTGATATTCTACGATACAAATATGGGTTATCAAATCCATCTATATTCCATCCGGTCCAGATAGTAGGTTGAATTTCTTCTAACTTTGTTAAGAATTTTAAAAGAAGCGATTCTTCGTCCAAACAACTTATAATCTTGCATGTATCTGTTTCAGAATTTTTTATCAATGATTCTTTATCTAAAATATATGCAATGTATTCTTTTGATAAACTGTCATATAACGCAATTGCAGTGATTTCTTTATCAGCAGTTTTGATATCAGGGAAACCCCCCTCAGAACTGGTTTCAATGTCATAATACATGACTCTATGACCTTCAGACGGTTCATCACTATCTTCGTATAAATCAATTAACGCTCGGGTTTCGAGTGGAACATCGGACTCAAACAACGATGGATCTCTTGGATTAAATTTATAAATTTTTTCCAAATCGTCGCCGTATAAACTTTTATAACTTCCACTTTTCTTTTTTCTATAAGCATATTTTACAGAATCAAGAGGAAATTCAACTTTTCCTCGTTGATCATCCCATAAGTGAATTAATTCATTTTTTCTATCTATAAAGATATTCTGATACATAACAATATTATACTACAGTTTTTGGATAAGTCCATCATATAATTTATTAAATTCTGGCTTTATATGAATTTTTGCAGATATCAATTTATGTTTAAGTTTTTTATACTTAATACTACAAATCAACGATAATGGTATTTCAACCGTTAAAATTTTGGGTGGTACATAATTTATAATTCCATATAAAAGACATAATTCATCATCCGTGAGATTATTTATTTTTTCGGAAATAGTTTGGTTCATTTTTCAAATTTAAAATTTTTATCTATCATCTGACCATTTTGTGGATTTATTTCATAATCAAGCACAATCTTTTTCCCAGACGATTCAATGATTTTGTTTATTATTGTCAATAAGCCCAATTCAATATAACCATTTTTAGATAATTTTACATCATAATCCTCTATGACAAGTTCGTTTGTAGGATATGTCTGTGATAAAATAGAAATAATTGCATTTCTATCTTTTTTCAACAAATCATTTAAAATATTTAAAACATTTAATTCATCCATGTTTAATTTCTATCACTAAATTTAATTCCAAATACATTGGTATTATAGTTTACAAAGATAGTGTTGTCAAATGAATATTTCAAATCTTCAAATAAATTTTCAATATCTTGTTCTTCACCAATGTTCAAATTTTCTAAAGTATTTTCAGACATAGTATGATATCTTCTGGGTGGAATTTTGGGGCTGATGAATTTAGGAGCTGGAGTAACTACCAAAACCATTCCTTTACCAACTTCTTTAACTCGTTTTCCTTTAGTTTCTAAAACAACAACTGTTCCATCGTAAACATATACAGCAGTATACTTAGGATCTGTTTTTAAAAAGAACTTAGCATTCTGAAAATTAATCAATGCCAGTGATGTCATAATAGTTGCATCTACATTCTCATCTCGTTGTAAAACGAACAATTGTCCATTAGAAACACTGAAATTAGGTTGTGATGATTTTACAATTACATTTTCAGGATTGACGAAATCATTTTGAAATTCTTGTATAAATTCATTAAAATATACAGATGAATTTTCTCTTTGTTGAACAAATGTTTTGCTTGATAATGCATAAATAATTGTTTGATTCGTAGATGTTACGACACTTAAATTATTTTTCAATTCAAATGTCTTACCAGTAGTCAAATTTACTTCGACGATTTCATCATTGATAACATTCTCACCAATTACACTATCGGTGTTCGTGTAAATGAAAATTTCATTTGCAATCACATTTATAACAAACATCAAACTAACCAATGATATTAATATTCTTTTCATAGTATTTTTCATATTCTTAAATATTCTTTTAAAGTTTTAAATTATATATTTTAATTATTTTGTTTTTTTACCATCACATTTATTTTTATAATGTAAACAATATTTACAATGTTTCTTGGCTTTACCAGGAACCTTTTCATATTCATTTTCTACATTGAATGTACCATCCTTATGAAATGCATATTCAATAAACTCCACAAGACAATTCATAGTATCAACAATAACAGCTTTCTTTGAATCTGGTTTAAACACTTGTATTCTGCTTTGTGGGAATTTAACATTTTCATATAAATTTCTTTTTACAATAAAAAATTCAACATCAATCGCACTAAGGGGTACATTAAAAATCTTACTATAAAATGCCTTATAAAGTGACAACTGCATAGTTTTTGTCAAATCTTCTTTCATATAAGAATTCCATCCAGAATAAGATGTTTTAATATCAATAATTCTGTACTTGTTTTTGTTTTTCTCTTTTAGAACAACATCAACATATCCGATGAATTCCAAATTATTCATGATATCGGTATTTAATTTTAACTCCAACCCTAAGAATTCATATGTAGTTGGGAAGTATCGCAACCGATTAGATGTTTTTAGAAATTCAGAAATAATATCTTCTCCTTGAAAATAATAGTCATTATAATCATTTTCACTAATTTCTATACCATTATCATTTAACTTTACAATTTCCGTATCATATGCATTTTTAAAGAATTCTGTACAGTTTATATCGTCGGCTTTGGATACACCTTCTTCGTATAAGACTTTTAAATAATTCTGCAATGTTTCATGAATAGAAGTACCGAATGCTGTATTAATATTTCCTTCAAATTTTCTAAGATTTAATGCATAATCGTAATACCACTTTTTAGGACATTTCAAATATGTAGAAAATTGACTATAACTTACTTTGATTTTTTTATTTTTTTGTTTTTCCATTACAACTACCTTAACATATTTGACAAAAATGTCAATATTTTAATTATAAAAATATATGTATATTCACATATGTTATGAAAAACTTTGTTACCTCAGTAAAATTACAAGAAGAACTGTATACACAATTTAAAGAAATAAATGTACGGTCAAAAATTTCTTTACAAGATTTTGTCAATAAATGTATGGAAATATACATATCAGATGAATCATTTAGAAACTCTATAAGTGAAAGTGTTTCACAAAAACTAAGTTTTAATAAACCTTTTAAATTATGAATAATACATCAAAGAAAAAGAAAATTTTATTATTAAGCGACGATTTAAGGATGAACAGTGGCGTGGCCACGATGTCAAGAGAACTCGTAATGGGTACTATACACCACTATGATTGGATTCAAATTGGCGGTGCTATAAAACATCCAGAGAACGGTAAAATAGTTGATATGAGTCTTGCTGCAAATCAAAAAAATGGTAGGGATGATAGTTATTTGAAAATATATCCTACAAGTGGATATGGAAATGCAGATATGTTATTTACATTAATGGATATAGAAAAACCAGATGCAATCATGCATTTCACAGATCCAAGATTCTGGGGTTGGTTATATAATATAGAACACCAAATACGAGAAAACATTCCATTAACATATTTGAATATATGGGATGCACCCCCATATCCAGTATGGAACAAACCGTTTTATCAAAGTTGTGATACTTTATTTTCAATTAGCAAACAAACATTAAACTTAAACAAATGGATATTGGGGCCAGAAAATTGTATATCAGTTGATGGTGAATTTGATAAAGAAGGAAATTTAATTAAAGGATAGAGTTATATGTCAATTAAAGGAAAACATTTATTACATAGAGTACAACACGGAATTGATTCCGGTGTGTTTAAACAAATTAATAAATCTGATAAAACACTCATGAGTGTTAAAAACAAATACTTGTCAGATAAAGATTACGAGTTTGTTATAGGATTCAATTCAAGAAACGCACATAGAAAACACCCATCCAATTTAATAATGGCGTTTAAAGTTTTTTGTGATCACTTGCCAAAAGAAAAAGCCGACAAATGTGCTCTAATATTACACAGTGATTTGATTCAAGATGCAGGTACAAATCTTCCTGTAGTAGCAAACGCAGTGTGTCCAGATTATAAGGTTGTAATTAAAAATGATCAACATACACCCGAAGAAATATGTGCATTCTACAATATATGTGATGTTGTTGCAAATGTAAGTTCAAATGAAGGATTTGGACTCAGTGTTGCTGAAGCAATGATGTGTGAAAAACCAATTATTGCAACCGTAACAGGCGGATTACAAGATCAAATGGGATTTGTTGATGACGATGGAAATGAAATTAAATTCAACGAAAGCTTTTCTACAAACAGTACTGGTAAATATAAAAAACACGGGAAATGGGTCAAACCATTATTTCCAAAAGTTCAAAATTTACAAGGATCGCCTCCTACTCCTTATATCTTCGATGATTTAGTGGATTATAAAGATATTTCAGATGCTTTTATGTATTGGTATTTAGCCGGTGATGAAAAACGAAAGGAATGTGGCAAAGAGGGTCGTAGATGGGCATTAAATGAAGGTGGAATCAATAGTAAAAAAATGTGTGAAGAATTCATTAAAGCAATGGAATTTACACTTGACAATTTTGAAAAAGAAAGTAGATTTGATGTATATACACCATCTAGTGATTATGAATTGGATCGTTTACCAAACAATAATATAGGGATGGAAATTCATAAAATAGATGTAGAGTCTATTAAAAAAGAAGTAAAAACACTATGATCGTTGAGGTATTAAAAAATGAAACCTTCATTGACCAAGAATCTTTGCCAAGTAAAGGTACGGAAAAATCTACAGGATACGATGTAATTGCGACGAGCGATCCAGAGTTTGTAGGAGAGTTCACAGAAGACAACTCAGAACATTATAAAAATAATAGCTATATTGAATACAAAACTAATTTAAAGATTGCTATACAATCCGAAAATATAGTAACTGGAATTAATAATACTGTAAATATAAATTATGATGTATTAGCTTTCCCAAGAAGTAGTGTTAGAAAATATAACTTATTATTAGCAAATTCAATTGGGTTGGTTGATCAAGATTATCGTGGTGAGGTTATCATCTGTTTTAAATATGTTTGGCAACCAGAAGATTTTAAAGTAGATAAAAGTGGTAAAATCGTAGGAACTCCCAATTTAAAAAAAATGTATAAGAAGGGGGATAAAATCTGTCAGTTAAAAGTTACTAAATGTGAAAATGTTCAATTCATGTTAGTAAATAAATTAGATGAGACCGACCGAGGAACAGGTGGGTTTGGAAGTACCGATGAAGATAGTAAAATTAATCAAGCAAAAAATCACATGTCTATGATTGAAAAATTATATAACAATGTTTCAGATACAAATGAAATTCCAAAAAAATATAGTGAATCTATAAGAGAAAGAGAATTAAACTAATTTAAAAAAATATAAAAATATGACAAAACCAATTTGCATTTTAAGCGGACCAGTATTTAATAGAAGTGGTTACGGTGACTGGGCAACAGATGTTGCAAAAAGTCTAATTCGTTATGATAAATTTGATTTAAGAATTGCACCCCAAAAATGGGGAACATGTCAACAATCACGACAATTTTTAAACCAATTAAAAGATCCAGAAGATATTGCAGTCAGAAAATGTTTCATGACTAGTAATAAATTAGAAAGACAGCCAGAAATATATATCGGCATGTCGATTCCAAATGAATTCGCAACCATTGCAAAGTATAATATTGGTATGACAGCTGGTATTGAAACTACATTGTGTAGCGGAGAATTTTTAGAAGGTGTAAACAAAGTTGATTTAACAATTGCGTTATCAAACCATGTGAAATCAGTTTTTCAAAACACCAAGTTAATGAAAAATTTTCCAGATGGTAGAAAAGATCAAATTTCATTAAACAAACCAGTTGAAGTTTGTTTCTGGGGTGCAAATACAGATATTTATAAAAAAACAGATGAAAAAATAGAAAGTGTAGAGTCTGTACTACAAAATATAGATGAAGAATTCGCATTCTTATTCATTGGTCAGTGGACAAGTGAATCAAAATATAATGATAGAAAAGATATTGGTAACCTTGTCAAAACATTTTGTAATACATTTAAAAATCAAAATAAGAAGCCATGTTTAATATTAAAGTCTGCTGGACCGAATTACTCAGTAACAGATAGATATAATACATTAAATAATATTAAAGAAATTAAAAATTCAATTGAAGGCGATTTACCAAATGTGTATTTGTTACACGGCGAATTAAATGAACAGGAGATGAATGCTTTAATTAATCATGATAAAGTTAAATGTCATGTTTCATTTACACATGGTGAAGGATTTGGTCATCCATTATTATTACAAACTTTAAGTGGAAAACCATTATTGGTTTCAGAATGGAGTGGTCATTTGGATTTTCTTAACAAAGAATATACAGACTTTTTACCAGGTATACTCGCAGATGTCCCAACACAAGCAACAAACAAGTGGATATTAAAAGAAAGTCGGTGGTTCAATGTTTCATACAGTTTAGCGGAACAAAAACTAAATAAAATGTTTCATAAAGCAACTGACGAAAAAGTTCTTAAAAAAGCAGAACTATTAAGAAAAGAAAATGAAGAAAAATTTAATTTACAAAAAATGGATGAAAAACTATGGTCTATTTTAGATCAATATGTTCCAACATTCGCAACGGAAAATAAATTTCAACTACCAAAATTAAAATCATTAAATAATGAAAATGTAGATACTAATAAAATTAAATTGCCAAAATTAAAAACTTTATGAAATTAAGTTATTTAGTTACATGTCATAACGAAGATAGTTGTTTAGATTCATTATTATCTAAATTAACAGAGTTTTTAGATGAAAATTCTGAAATAGTTGTTGTTGATGATTACAGTGATAACGAACAGACATTATCCATTCTAGAAAAATATAAAGATCGTATAAATTTATATAAACGAAATTTAGAAAATAATTACGGTGCTCAAAAAAACTATGGCATAGAACAATGTAAGGGCGATTGGATTTTTCAAATAGATGCGGATGAAAAACCAACTGATATTTTTTTAGAAAATATATATCCAATTCTAGATGAAAATGAAAATAACGAAGTTTTATGGGTTCCAAGAATGAATATATTTAATGGAGTTACAGAATCAGACATTAAACAGTGGGGATGGAACTATCATGAAGGACTCATCAATTTTCCTGATTATCAAAGTAGAATCTATCTAAATAAACCTCACATTAGATATCAAAGAAGATTACATGAAAAGGTAGAAGGATTTGGATCGTATACATTTATACCCCCACAAAAAGATGTTGCACTCATACATGAAAAATCAATTGAAAAACAACGAATGACAAATTTAAAGTACAATGAAAAATTCACTCAAAAAGAAAACCAAGGGTATCAAGTAAAATGAATTGTAAAAAATGATAAAAATAAAACTTTTAGAATTAAACCAACATCGAAATGAAACTACATTTAGACCGTTTTTATATTTAAAAGAATTATTTACGGATATAGGAGTACAATTTGTTACCAATGGAAACTCCGATATTACATTTGTAGGACAAGCTAGTATAACTGATAAATCTCTATCATTAGAAAATTCTGTAGATAAAGGACTTTCATTTTTAAAAAATATAGATAATCCGTATTATATATTTGATGGTCAAGATGCTACAAGTTTGATCGGGACATACGAAGTTTTTAAAGACAGTAATGCTAGAAATTTATTTAAATATATTTTACTAAAAGATAGATCATTATATAAACAAGGATGGGCAAGTGGTCGTATATTTTGGGGTGAAGGTGATTATAAATGTGTAGACTTTGACTCATATAAAGACAGAATATTATTAAGCGGTTTTAATTGGCTTAATACATATGGATATAATGTAAATATTGTACCATTCAACATGAAACGTGAAATTGATGTTTGTGCATTATTTGGAAGAGTTCCAGAGAGTTATGAATATAAATTACGAACTGATAAATTTTATAATTCTCCTAGAGAAAAAATGCTAGACATAGTATCAAATTTAAATTTTAATTCTAAAACTTCGAGAAAGCACGGCAAGTTGCCGAAGAATCAATATTACAATACTTTGCAACAAAGCAAAGTTTATATTTCTCCATATGGATTTGGAGAATATGCAATTCGGGATCTAGAAGCTATGCAATTTGGATGTATTTTGATAAAGCCAGATATGTCACATATGGAAGGTATTCCTAATATATTTTATAAAGATAAAACATATATACCGTGCAAGCCTGATTTAAGTGACTTAGAAGAGAAAATTGAGTATGCAATTTCAAATTACGAATCTATATATCCTTTATTTTATAACAATATTAAAAGCATGATTGTTAAAGAATTTGATCCACACGCAACAATTAAATATTATCATGATTTTTTTAAAAAATTACCAGAAATAACTACAGATTAAATAAATTACAAGAAATAAAAAATATAATGAATATTTTAATTACAGGAATAGCAGGATTATTAGGTTCAAACTTAGCAGATCATTTAATATCAAAAAACATTAATGTGATTGGTATAGATGATTTAAGTGGTGGTTATATAGAAAATGTAAATGATAAAGTTAAATTTCACAAATTAAACTTAGTAAATGATATCGATAAATTAAATTCTATATTTAATAACAATAAAATTGATTATGTATATCATTTAGCAGCATATGCAGCAGAAGGATTAAGTCCATTTATCCGTAATTACAATTACAATAATAATTTAATATCCACGGCTAATATTGTAAATTGTTGTATTAAACATGACATCAAAAGATTAATTTTCACATCAACAATGGCGGTTTATGGTGAAAATAAAACTCCATTTGATGAGTCATATACACCAAATCCAATTGATCCATATGGTATTGCTAAATATGCATGTGAAATGGATATAAAAGTTGCTGGAAATCAACACGGATTGGACTGGTGTATTATTAGACCACACAATGTATATGGAAAAAAACAAAATATATGGGATAAATATAGAAATGTGTTAGGTATATGGATGTATCAACATTTAAATAATAAACCAATGACAATATACGGAGATGGTTTTCAAAAAAGAGCATTTTCACATATAAATGATAGTTTAGAACCATTATATAATGCATCTGTCAAAAAAGAAGCTTCAAAACAAGTTATAAATTTAGGAGGAATATATGAAGTAACTATTAATGAAGCTTTAGATACATTAATTAATGTTATCGGGTGTGGAAGTAAAATTTATTTAGAAGGTAGACACGAAGTAAAATGTGCATATTCTACATTTAAAAAATCAGAAGATTTATTAGACTTCAAACATAAAACGAATCTGGAACAAGGTCTGAGAGACATGTGGGCGTGGTCAAAAGTTCAACCAAACAGAAATCAATTTGCATGGTCATCGTATGAAATTGAAAAAGGAATATATTCATACTGGAAATGATTTAAAAAAATACAATTAAAAACATAAATTAATAAAATGAACAAGAAAAATTTTTTAACAGTGATATTAAGAGTCAGAAATGAAAATTTATTTCTAGAATCTTTCGTCAAACATTATTTTGCAGAAGGCGTTGATGAAATTTATATATTAGATGATAGTTCAACGGATCCGTTTCCAGACTATGTAAAAAATCACCCAAATGTATTCATATATGAATCAACATATTTCAAAACTCATCATCAAAAATTAATAGATGCACAACTATTATATAATCACGTTGTCCGTGAAAAAACCGAATGGTTAATGTTTGTTGATGCAGATGAGTTTATAACAACTAGAAAAAATCAAGAAAAAACAATTAGAGAAGAATTAGAAACCACATTTAAAGACGCCGATTTAATTAAAATTCCTTGGATATTATTTGGATCAAATGGTGTAGAAAAAAATCCAAAAAATGTTTTATTAGAAACAACATGGCGGTGGAATCATGACTTAAAACACCCACATTCAGAAGAATCAATGAAAATATGGAAACATAGAAAGTGTAAGTATGATAAAATTGAAGTAAAATCAATATTTAAAACAAGTAAATTTAATACATTAACAACTCACTGTCCATCAGACCCAATTGGAAATGTTATGATTGTCGATGGGGTGGACAATATACCAAATTATATGAATGATCCTGAAACAGAAATATGGTATTATAATTTAAGGGAAAAAAATATTGACAGATCGTATTTATCATGTAATCATTATAGAAATATATCATTGGAACAAATGAAACAAAAATCAAAAGATTCACATTTACCGCTGTATAGAGTAGAAAACTGCGTACAATTACAGTTAGCATCGGATTTTTCAGAAAAGGAGGATGTGGTTATTAAAAATAAATCAATCAAAAGAAACTATTATGAAAATATTTAAAAAATACGAAAAAAAATTTTTAGAAAACGCAGAACCAATTACATCCGAAAGTTGGAAAAATTGGAATATACCAAATGTATGTAATCATGGATATCCAAAAAATTCAATATTTTTTAGTGAAGCATTAGTTCTATACAGTTTAGCAAATGAATACAACATTGATTGTTTTATAGAATCTGGAGTATTTCGTGGAGGATCGACAACCCTTTGGTGTAAAATATTAAATGATAAAAAATTATTTTCGGTAGATTATGTTCGTGAAGGAACACATCCAAGAGAAATGTGGAATAATGTAAGAAACAAACTCAAACCACTTTATGAAAATATTACATTTATAGAAGGAGATGGTAATAAAATTTTACCAAAAATCATATCCGAAAATTCTGATAAAAGATTTGGTGTTTTTGTTGATGGTCCAAAAGATGGTGAAGGACTATCATTAATGGAAAAATGTTTTTCTTATGAAAATGTATATTTTTCTTCTCTACACGATTATACACATAAAACTTATTTTTCTACTAGAAGCAATGTAGAATTTAATAAACAATTCGGATACTTAAATGAAAACCATATACAAACCAATCAATATCCGAACGGTCCTGGATTAACTGTAATTGATAAAAATAAACTATTATTATAAAAAATGAAATAAAAATTCAATAATTCACATCTACCACTCATACAATTATAGTTAGAATCTGATTTTTCAGAAAAAGAGGATGTGGTTATTAAAAATAAATCAATCAAAAGAAACTATTATGAAAATATATAAAATAATATTTAAATTTAAACCATGAAAAAAGAAAAAATTTTAATAATCGGTGGGTTGGGATATATAGGATTTGAATTGTGTAAATTATATTCCGGCGAGACTCGGTATAAAGATATTACGGTTATAGACAATAAATTTTTCTCAAGTAGAATACAACAATTAAAAAATTGGGGATTTAAATTTATACAGTCGGACATGTTAAATTGTCATGTTTTACAAAAAGAATTAAAATCGGCTGATATTGTGCATCATTTTGCAGGAATTACAGATGTACCAAAAACAGTTGGAGAATCCGATTCCACAAAAAATACAAGTATATCAGAAATTGGCGTAGATGGTACACGATATATACTCGATAATATATCCGATAATTGTAAACTTATATTTCCGTCAACACATGTAATTTTTGAAGGATTATCAAAAGAAAAATTTTTAATCACAGAAGAAGAACCAACTGTACCAACATTGGAGTATTCTAAAGTTAAAGTTAAAAATGAACATGATATTATCAAATCTCACAATAACT
>JAAHTH010001880.1_pt1 | contig 17137 bp, 14 predicted proteins | sample 6116091 | NCBI WGS metagenome assembly JAAHTH01 (sample SAMN13939990, study PRJNA603662) | sponge metagenome | isolation source: marine sponge | host: Mycale hentscheli | place: New Zealand | collected 2006 | reverse complement strand
TTGATTGGGCTAAAGAAATACCTGGAACTAAAGAATATGGCCAAAGATATAGGTATTTTGAAATTGTAGCTTGTTATGGTATTGATTACGAAACTGAAGAGTGTGATGATGAATATTCTCACCATATTAGAATACCATCAGATGTAGTTGACGAGATATGGGATGTACCTGATTTTGATTTTGATTATCTAGCTGGTCCTGATGACGAGGGTGAAGGTGTTATTATGTACGCAATAAAAAATCAATTAATACCACCCGTAGAACTAAGTGAAATAGCTATGTTCCAAGGTGTTAGGGAAGAAGATGATTCTCACTTTGATGGTATTGATGAAAACATAAATGAATCCGAAGATTTAGAATGGATTAAAAATATTAACCCACAAGGTTTTGAAAAAAGTAAAAGTTATGTTGTTGATGTTAGTGACTTAAGACCAGACACACCAATATCTGTTTCCCCTACTTCTGAGGAATACAATAAATTAACAAAAGTAGATGTTCTAGACAAATTAAAAAGGTTAGGGTATAATATTAATGAAATTCCTATTTCTGAAGCCGATTATCTATATATTGAACCTTACGATGGAGCTGGTTATTGGGACGATACTATTTGGGTTAGTCAAACTCATTGGGTAGACTATGATATGGAACATAACACAGCAGACCCAACTTACAATGGTAAGTATGAAATCATAGATGTTAATGACCTTATGTTCTTACTTGATAATAAAATGATTAGTGAATCTAAAACTATAACTGAAGCAGCAGGAATTTCATTTGAAGCAAGAAAATGGGGTGAAATTATCTATAATGAGATAACGAATAACCCAAATGAGAAAAAAAGATTAATTATTGATGGTTATGACCATCCTGAAGCGTTTGATGGGTTCCCAATAGACTATGTTGTTGTTGATTTCTACGATAGATTAACAGGATATGGACAAGAACACTCAGGATATGATAAAGATGGTAACTACGTGGTTCTTTTATACGTACAACCAAGGTTAGTACAAGGTCAAGGAGGGTATGATTTAAGGTCTGTACTTAACCATGAGATGAAACACGCGTGGGAAGACTACAATAGACTCTCAAAAGGGTTGCCAAGTATAGAACAAACCAAAGAATCACAAGAATTATACAACAGAGACTTTATTTTAATGTTATCAGACCAAAATATAAGGGGTCCAATCAAAGAAATCTTAAAATATTACTATTATTTGTCTGATTTAGAGAAAAGTGCGTACCTAGAGAACGTATATGACCAAAATAAAGTATATGAAAGGGTATTAAGAGACATAGCTGGTAAAGATTTTAATGAATTTAAGGATAGGTTTGACCTAGATATCAATTGGCACCTAATGAATACCGCTTATGATATACCATTTTTAAAGAAATTTAAGTCTCCAATCGACTTTATTGACTATTCTGCGGAAGAATTAAGGTCAAAAGCGTTAAAAATGATTAAAAAAGTGAATAAAATGAGATATATTCACAAAAAGTAGATTATTAGTAACTTTCTAACTTTTTTAGTATTTTAACCTTTAAATCGTCATTTATACTCATTTCTACCTCTAAAACCTCTTCTAACAGTGATTTTATGTCTTTTTTTGACCTTTTTTTCGATTTTAGACGCGTTTTTAGCTCTACCATGTAAAGAAAATACGCAACCTCATCCACTTTTTTAAGTTTTTCGTAGTATTTTTCCATTCTTTGGTCCAACTTTCGTTGTCTATTAATATTAGATACTGTTGGGAATGCTTTATGTAGTTCATCTAACCTACCTTTTAGGTATTGTATCTCTCCGAACTTATGTATTTCTTCGTTTGTCATAATTAATTACTTAGGGGTGCTTTAATCGGTGAGTGTGATTGATACTCTTTTATCTTAAATGTTAAATCATAATCCAATGAATTTATGATGTCATTAACATCATCTAATAGATGCCAATTCTCATTTCCTGAGTTTATTTCTAGTCTTGGTAATCTTTTAGGTTCTCTGGTTAGTTGTTCTTTTGCTTGTTCAATATGATTCTTATATAAATGAACATCACCTAAATTACCAATCAACTCATCAGGAACCATATTAACTCCTTTGGCTATTATTTCTAATAACAAACCATAAGATGCTATGTTGAATGGTAAACCTAAGAACGTATCCACTGAACGTTGATTCCACATTAGAGAGATTGCTCTACGAGGAATTGAATTATCCATATCAACAGTTTCTCTTATCATGTTTTGCCCAATACCACCAATATCTTCATATCCTGCAAGTTTCATTCTTTCCTTATCACTCAACTCTCTTGTATAAACTTGAAATCCATAATGACAAGGTGGAAGTGTCATATGTGGAAGATACGTTGGGTTCCAAGCGTTAACCATTAGTCGTCTTGAATCTGGGTTTGTTTTGAGTTGTTCTATTAAGTTTGAGATTTGGTCTATTTTTACACCAGTATCTTCATCCCAATCTCTCCATTGTTTACCATAAATTGGACCTAATTCACCCCACTTATTTGCGAACTCATCATCTGTTTTGATTTTGTTGATGAATTCTTCTTTTGTAAAATTACTAGATTCATATGGTTTTGAAGTATTGTATTCACTTTCTTTAAAACTACCATCACCAGGTACAGATTTAGACCATTCTTTTTTATATTTTTTATAAGCGTCCCCATCCCAAATATGACAATCATTATCAACAAGGTATTTGATGTTTGTATCTCCACGTAAGAACCATATCAATTCTAATACAATTCCTTTCCAATACATTTTCTTTGTTGTTAGTAAAGGATACCCCTGATTCATTTTGTGTCTGATTTGTCTACCAAATACAGAGATAGTACCTGTTCCTGTTCTATCCTCTTTCTCTTTTCCGTTGTCTAAAACTTCTTTTAATAACCTTAAATAATCGTGTTCTATATTCATTTATTTTTTTGTTTTGGTTTACAGGGTTTATCGCATTTATTACAAAAGTATACATTACCCATACCTAAAAAGTTGGGTGCGTATTGTATTGTAGAATTACAACAACTACTTATTATTGTTTTTTCTTTTTTTAAGTCCACTAGTTTTTTTGTTTAGTTCGTTTTTTAGTTTCCAATAGTTACTTCTTATTAATTCTTGGTTTTTCTCACCTATTTCTTTAACCATAATTCTAGTTGTTGCAACCATGGTACAACACACAACACCTAAAATAATACTACCGTAACTAATCTTTTGGTTTAGTAGGTAACATAAAGGTATGTATATGGATATAAAAATTATGTATACAATTATAAATTGTATCATAAAGTTTTTTAATTTGTTAAAGTATTTCATGTTTTTTTAATTTAAATTTTAATCTGAATGCTTTTTGATTCATTATTTTATCATAGTCTTCTCTGTAAAGTTCTACTGTAGTTCTATCACCACCTTGTTCAACAATGGTAACAAAACAATTTTTATCAGTCAAATAATTAATCTCTAAATCATGCCATTTAAGTGCACTTTCATAAGGAATATCATCCCACCATAATTCATTTGGAAATCTAATTTTTATTGTTCCACCCATTTTTTAATTTCATTTTTTTACTGAAGATAGTTTTTTTAAATCTTTTGTTAATATCTTCATCTATACCATACTGTTGTTCGAATAATTCAACATACCTTTCAGCATATTTTAATTGTTCTAATGTCTTACAACTATCTATTATAGTTATAACTTTACTATAGTCGGGTATTGGTGAGTCAAATAAATCCATTTTTTTTATTAAGATAAACATAAACAATTAGATTTACTATATCAACAGTTTATGTTAATATTTATTTTAAATGAATAATTTAGAAAAAGCGGAAGAAAAAGTTAAGTTTATGGTTGGGTTATTTAAATTCTTCCAACCAAAACTAAATGTCGTAGAACAGATTGCTCTACTGACAGTTTGGGAAGAGTCTTGTGTATTACAAGAAGAGTATGAGATAGCTGAAGCTTTATTAAATGAAATGAAGATAATACAAAATAACCCAAAAGACGTACCACAAAAATTAGATTCAGATATTAGTTATGAAATTGTGGAAAAAAAAATAATTAAAAAACCTTTTTATTTTAAAATTTTTAAATGGATTAAAAGTTTATTTAAAAATTAATTTTAACTTAAAATTAATTTATCATAACTTTTTTTATATTCTAGTACAGCCAATTCTTTAGCTTTAGCCTCCATCATAATATCAATATCATGACCATAAGTGTTAACTTTTGTTCTGACATAATCATGGTGAGCTCTGAACATTTTTTCGTCTCTTGGTTCTGAAACATGGACAGCAGGTGTAATACCTTTAGGCCAAGTAGAGATAGCTATTTCCAAAGCTTCTTGGTGTGACATTCCATCAGGGTGACATGTGTGATGGTGATAATCAAAAACAATCGGTATACCAGTATTTTTGTGGATAAACATTAAGTCACGAACAGTGTAAGCTGACTGTTTGTCATCATTCTCAATTGTTAGTCGTGACTTTGTGTTTTTGTCTAGTAGTTTGAAGTTGTCTACCCATCTCTGTAAAGCTGAACTTTTATCACCATAAACACCACCAACGTGTATGTTTATCTTGTTGTATGGTGTAGTAGTAAGACCCATCATATCCATAATTTCGGATTGTTTATTTAGGTCAATAACAGTTTTTTTAACAACGTTCTCGTTAGGTGAAGCTAATACATTAAATGGTCCAGGATGAAAAGTTAGTCTTTGTCCGTACTTTTTAGCTAGATTACCAGCACCCAATAATAAAATAGATATTTTTTTATAATCTGGTAAATCAGAGAAATTGTATTCAGACATCCAAGGAAACATATCGGATGACATACGGTAAAATTTAATACCGTTTTTTTCATTCCACTTAATAATGTGAGCAAGGTCTCTAACATTTTGTAAAACTAAACTAGATACGTATCTAATACCTTTAGAATCAAAAGTTTTACGAATCATACCACGATTAGTGGTGATTTTTGGTTTTTGGGAACCTAGTGTCATATTAATACAAGCATATCCGATGTTCATATTACAAATATAACATTTATTTTATGATTAAACAAGTTAAAATGATATTTATATATGAATGGAGTATATTTTAAACACAATTAGTAAGGTTTATTTAATATTAGAATCAATAAAAAATTCTAAATACAAGTATATTGCGGTAATTAACCCTAAAAACAACGAAAAAATTATGAAAATAAAAATGAATCTAGAAGATGAAAGTTTAGTTGATTTTTTAGATACTTTTTTTGATGAGGGTTTTAAGATTGAGAGTATAGATAAAAAAGAATTTGACTCTTTATCTACTAAAGATGTTTTAAAATTTAATATATAATGAATAATAAAAATAATGAAAATGAAAAAAATTAAAAAAATTAGTTCTAACAACATAAAAAACATTGTTAAAGAACATTTTTTAGAAGATTCTTTATTACCTGAACACAAAATAGACACTATAATTAAAGAGTATCTTTCAGAAAGAGATGATTTTTTAGAGGATGAAGAATCATTACAAGATGAATACGAGTTTAGTCCAAAAACTAGTGAAGCTCTTTTAGATATGGTAGATGGTTTATCTGAGATGGTGGACGATTTAGACATAATTAAAGAAAAGGAAGGTAATGTTTTGGTTTTAGACGATACTTACGCCGATGAGTATTTACAAGGTTTAATTATGGAATTAAAAAATGTTTTAGAGGATATTAGAGTATTAACTGATGTTGGTGATAATTTAGATTTGGATATTGAGGATTAATTATGGACCTGTTTTCAAGATTAAGGAGAAATGTAATTGATGAAGGTAACATCTATAAAGTTAGTGAACTTTTTGGTGGTTTAATTAAAGAAAACGAAAAACAAACAACCCTTTTAGATAACCCAGAATTTTATGACATTGAAACAAAAACTTTAAAGTTAGGTAACCTTTGTGCTAGAGATATTAAAAATGAAAAACCACCAAACATAAGTATTGATGGTGGTATGTATACAACTTATTGTGCTTTAGCTCATCTATCTTCTATTCTAGAATCTAATTTAGTAACAAAATTTCACTACAACATAGATAAATTATATAACTTTTTAAGAAGAGATTTAATGTTAGACAATAGAAGAAAATTCCATAGTTTATTAAAATCTATATTAAGTTATGATGACCCAGCTAACACAATAAACATTATTGTAGACTTTATTGAAGATACTGATAGTGTTGATGAAATAGAGGTGGCTCTAGATAGGTTTAGAAAAACTGAGTCTATTGGTGAGGGAGATATTGAAAAGTTTTTAAGGTATATTAAATCAACTGGTCACCAAGAGTATGAAAAAAGTTTTTATGGTGAACACTTTAAAAAACACACTACTAGGCTAACTTTAAAATATAAAACAGAACAAGAAAATTTAAGTATTTTAAAAAGAGTAGAGGGGGTTGTAGATAACCAATACACAGTAGACCAAGCGGTCAATATTTTATATGATAATATAAATGAAAATTACTCACCCAATGAAATGATTAAAGCAGATTTAAAATGTATTAAAGATGTTTATAACGAAAAAGGTGAAGTAGTTATTTTTGATGGTGATTACTTAGAGGTTAAAAAAATTGATTATGCGGCAGACAGTTATTTATCCGAGTTTATGTCAATGTATAAAATTAGTGGTTTACCTGATTACGCAAAAGAACCCAACTATATAAAAGTTTATAATCAAATAATCGATGGGTTATATGAAAAGTTTAGTTCTAGGTCGGACATTATAGAAGATATAAAACAAAATTTTGCTGGTATTATTTATGATGATAAAATTTTTATTAGTAAAGATGATATAGAACTTTATTGGAGTAATAAAGGTCGTAACCCTTGTTCTAAAGACCACAGACTTAGTATTAGATATAGATTAAAAAACAAAACCACTATTGGTTATGTTTATGAGGGTGGTGATGTTTTAAAAGAAAAACCAGTAACAGTTAGTTTAAGTTCTGAAAAAATACTTTGTCCTATTACTAAAAGTAGGGTAAAAGAATCTTATAGTTTAAATAAAATATCTGATTTATTATTAGAGGGTAGAAAAGAAGATATTCTTAAAAAATACGCGGTAGACGAAGAAACCACAGATGTAATTAATTATTTTTCAGATAATGACCCATCTGGTAATAACAAATATTTAGAGTGGATGTTTAAAAATTGGGCAGGTCTAGGGAAAAATAGAGATTATTCACCATTAGACTATGAAGTCGTAGATGTTATAGGAACATTCCATGAAAATATACAAAGAATTAAAAATAAAGACATAAATTCTTATTCTTTCTTAGAACTTAAAGAAACAGTTAAAGAGGCAGAAGAAAAAAGAAAATTAGCTCAATTAAAAAAAGAAGCTAAAAAACAAAAAACTGTTATTTATGATGATGATAGGTGGTTAGTGGTTTCACCCCATTCTTGGAAAGCTTCTTGTTATTATGGTGCGGGAACCAAATGGTGTGTCACATCTAAAGATACAGCAAGTCATTGGAATAATTATTCAAAAAAAGCCACTTTCTTTTATATCATAGATAAAACCAAAACTAAAAAAGATAGGTATTACAAAGTTGCCTATAGACAATTAAAAAATACTAAGTTTGAGTTATGGGACGCTGAAGACATAGAATTTTCAAGTCGAAGGTTTGGTCGAGAATGGTTTAGTGAGTTACCTGAAGAATTAAAAGAAAAAGCATTAATTTACCACAAAGAAAAATTCCCAAAAATGGTCGATATACCAGAATGGGTAGATGATGACTATGCAGCCCAAGCTTTAGTTAATCATTTAAATACTGCAGATATAAGTCGAACAAATAGAGACCACTATGGTTTAGATGTTTATGAAGTAGATGGTGAGAACTGGTGTTCCGCGCAAGAAGATGATGTTGACGGGGCGGTAATGGAGTATTATAATAACTATAGTGACGAAGAATTAATAGACTACTATGATGAGGAAGGTTATTATATTTACTTGGACGATGAAGAACAATATATAGAAAATGAAGTAGATTCTTATATTTCAGATTTAAGTGAAGAAGAAATCTTATCAATAACAGGTATAGATAGTGATATAGAAAGAATAGAGGAAAAGATAGGGGAATTACGTAATAAGTTAGAGGATACTGATGTAGAAGATGAAGATAGGGTTGAGGATTTAGAATCTACAATAGAATCATATTTAGGTGAATTAGAACAAACACGTCATGAAGCTAAAACTACACTCGAAGATGATTATAAAAACGATTGGGAAAGTTGTTTAGAAGATGGTGTGGTTAATTGTTTAGTTTATGATAAAGGCTTTTATCGTAGTGCAAGTGATTTATATAGAGCAGGTTTTGTCTACCTTGAAAAGGAAGATTTAATAGACAGTTTAATTGGTTATAGTGATTATGAAATGTTAACTGATTATGGTTGGGAAGAAGAACAAGATGACGATGGTGATGACTTTATGGTATTTAGGGTGGATTAATTAGTTTCTTTTTGTCTTCTTTGATATTTATAGTTAAAAAGAAGAAAATATGTCAATCCCTTTAACATTAAGAACAATAAAAGGTAGTAAGCTAACTTTTGCTGAGTTAGACCAAAATTTTATTTCATTAAGAAATGCTATAAATACAGCAACTGGTTCAGACACATTTGTAACTGGGGGTACTTATAACCCATCAACATTAGCTTTAAACTTTACTGGAAACGGTGGATTTAACCCCTTCGATGTAAATGTTTCAGGTTTGATAGATGTCTTTGTTAGTGGTGGTACTTACAATCCCACAACAGGTTGTGCAACATTTGTTACCAATAGTGGAACTACTTTTGATATTTGTGGTTTCTTAACAGGAGCTACAGGAACAGCGGAAGTTGTTTGGACAGGAGGTTCAGCCGGAAATTTCTCAGTAAGACAAATAACAGATACAACAACAGATGCGACAGCTGCTTACGCTGTTGCTATAGGTAGAGATACTAGAGCATCTGCTCTTGCTTCATTTGCAGGTGGTAGAAATAGTGTTGCTGCTGGTCAATATAGTTTTGCTTTTGGTGTAGGTACATCTGGAACAAGTGTAAATTCAGTAGCTTTTGGTGAAAATACATTAGCCTTTGGTGGGAACTCTTTGGTTAGTGGTAGAAATAACATTGTAGAAGGTAGTAACTCATCCGCAAATGGTGATAGCAATTCAGTAACAGGTTCAAATTCTTTTGCGAGTGGTGCAAACAATACTGTAAATGGTGATTATTCTACGGCTAGTGGTTTTTACAATACAGCTAGTGGTAATTATTCTACGGCTAGTGGTAATTATTCTACGGCCAGTGGTTATTATTCTACGGCTAGTGGGTATCAAACTACAGCAAGTGGTTATTATTCTACGGCTAGTGGGTATCAAACTACAGCAAGTGGTGTAACTTCTCACGCAGAAGGAGCAGAGACAACCGCGGGTGGATACGCTTCACACTCAGAAGGAGAGGGTACAAACGCATCAGGAAGAGGTTCTCACGCAGAAGGATATAATGCAATTGCAAGTGGTGATTATTCTCACGCAGAAGGTGGTTATTCAGGTAAAGGTGGTGGTAGTAATATAGCTTTTGGTTTGGCGTCTCACGCTGAAGGAGCTAATACTATTGCTAGTGGAAGAACCTCACATACAGAAGGGTTTAGTACTTTAGCTTTAGGACCAAACGCTCACGCAGAAGGAGTATCAACAACCGCTAGTGGGTACGCTTCACACTCAGAAGGGTCTTCTAATGTCGCTAGTGGTAATTATTCTCACGTTGGTGGTTCTAGTTCTATAGCATCTGGAGAATCTTCATTCTCACATGGTTTTAGGACATCTGGAACAAGTGTAAATTCAGCAGCTTTTGGGACTGATACATTAGCTAGTGGAGGTGGTTCTTTTGCGGTTGGTCAAGGAACAACAGCTAGTGGTAATTATTCTACGGCTAGTGGTTATTTTTCTACGGCTAGTGGTAATTATTCTACGGCTAGTGGTGGTTACGCTGTAGCTAGTGGTAATTATTCTACGGCTAGTGGTTATCAAGTTACAGCTAGTGGTGATTATTCTACGGCTATTGGTTATGATTCTTCATCTAGTGGTTTTGTTTCATACGCTGAAGGTAATTCAACGTCTAGTGGTCAGTACTCACACTCTGAAGGGGCGGCTAACACCGCAAGTGGTGATTATTCTCACGCTGAAGGACAAGGTAATATCGCTAGTGGTATCGGTTCACACTCGGAAGGGGGTGACAATACCGCAAGTGGTGAGTACTCACACGTTGAAGGTAGTGAAAATATAGTGAGTGGTAATAATTCTCACGCTGAAGGTAATAATACTACAGCTAGTGGTGATTTTTCTCACACTGAAGGTCGACAAACTCAAGCAACAGGAACAACATCTCACGCAGAAGGTTATTTAACAAAAGCACATGGTAGTTATTCTCACACTGAAGGTCGACAAACTCAAACATCAGGGACAACAGCTCACGCAGAAGGTTATTTAACAAAAGCGTTTGGTCATTATTCTCACGCTGAAGGTCAACAAACTACAGCTAGCGGTGATAAATCTCACGCTGAAGGATATTTTTCTACATCTAGTGGTTATGGTTCACACGCTGAAGGTGGTAATACAACCGCAAGTGGTCGGTACTCACACGCAGAAGGGGCGGGTAGCACCGCAAGTGGTTATGCTAGCCACGCTCAAAACGAACAGAATACCGCTTCTGGGGGTAATTCTTACGCAGGTGGTTTTAATTCTACAGTCTCAGGACAACAATCATTCATACACTCACAAAACTCACTTGTAACAGGTAATAGAAGTGCTGTGTTAGGTGGTCAAAATTTAACAGGAGCGACAAATGATACTGTTTTTGTCCCATTCTTAAACATAAACAATGTTAATACGGGAACATCCATTAATAACTTAGGTGTAGATTCTAGTGGTAATGTTGTGGTGGGAACGACAGGAGCACAACCATCTAGTGTTACAGGGTTTACCTATTCAAACAACAACTTCACAATAAGCCAAAGTGGTGGTTTATCAGATTTAGTATCAAACATTAGTGTAATGACAGGGTTGACTGTTAATGGTCAAACAACAATGTCAGGAAATGGACAAAGTATATTAACCGTTATTGGTTCTGGTACTGGTACTACAACACCTTTATTTACAGTACAAGGTGATAGTGGTGAGTTGTTTAGTATTACAGACAGTTTGGTGGGTTCGTTATTTGCGGTTAATGACGCTTCGGGATTACCTATATTAGAAGTATTTGATAACGACACAGTTCTTATGGGTAATTATCAAGCACCATCACTTAACACTACTGTGATTACAAACCCAGGTACTGGATTATCAACAGTTTACTCATTACCTGTAAGTGCGTACACGGGTGGTTTCTTTGATTATACTGTTACTAACACTTCAGGTGCTAGGTCAGGTAATATAATGTCAATATTTAGTGGTTCAACAGTCGAGTTTACCGAAACATCAACAAACTCCATTGGTTCAACCATCCCAATAACTTTTACTATGTCTTCTGATGGTTTAAATGCTTCTTTACAAGTTTCTGCAGCAACAACAGGATGGGAAGTAAAAACAATTGTTAGAAGTATATAAATTATGAGTTTTAATTATTCACCAAAGATAATAACAGATGGTTTAGTATTTTATACCGACCCATTTAATTTTAAATCTAGAAGTAGAAGTTTACCTTTAACGGGTGGTACTATTATTGATTTAACTAGTTCTTATGACTTTGAAGGTACTTTTACAAGTGAACCTGAAGTTTCTGACGATTACAAGTATATAACTTTTGATGGGACTGATGATTTTATTCTATTCCCATATTCTTCTGCAGAATCGCTCCAAGAACAAATGCCATTTTATAGATACAAACCAAAAACTTTTACATTTTCAGCTTGGGTTAAATCAGGAACGACAGGTGGAGGTGGTGTTATGTTTTTTGGTGGTGGTAATGATTATTTTTTATCAGTACCCACATTAACCGCAACAACTTATACACCAGGAACTTATACAAGTGTTATTGGTGAGAATTGGAGTGCGTCAACACCATCAGAAGCTTCTAAAAACTTAACTTCTTTTGAGGTTACCGTGGGTTCGGGTGGTACAATAACAAAGGCGGTTGCCGAATCTATTAGTGGGGTAAGTGGTGGCCCATTACCTTTAAACGAATCAGTTGTTGTTAAATTATCTGGTAACACTATAGGTGGCTCTACACCAGCAGATGACGCTTATTTACTTTGGAGAAGTGGTACATCTAGTCAAATGAGATGGGGTTTTGGGATAGGTAATAATTATGGAATGACAATTGGTGATAGTATTGATAGAGGAACTTTTACTACACCCAGAATACTTAATGAACCACAAGAATGGAATTTAATTACTATCACAGATGTGGGTGAATTGGTTACTAATAATTTAAGTTGTTATGTTAATGGTGAATTAGTTAATCAAGATACATCAACATTCCTAAATGGTTCACAAATGAATCCTGGAACTATGAACGCGGGACAAATAAATATTGGTAAGGGTGCGGCTTCTAGTTTCGGAACATTCTTAAATGGTTCTTTAGGTCCTTGTATGATGTATGACAGAGCGTTATCACAAAATGAGATATTAAGAAATTACGAAGCATTAAAAAATAGATTTGGACCAATAAAAAAACTTAACTTTAGCAGAATAAGTACTACGTTTGATGGTGTTGATGACTATGTAGACTGCGGAACTGCGCCATTTAACAACTTAAGTGCATTATCTATTAGTGCTTGGGTTAAGCCGTCTGCTTACGGTTCTGCTTCTGCTGAATCTTTTGTAAGTACGGATTCAGCATCGCCAAGAGGGTTTTATCTTGGTGTTTATACAAGTGGAAGGTTCAGATTTTCTATGAGTACAAACGGAGCTAATTTAAACTCTTTAGATACCGGTAGTCTAACGGTTGACTTAAACATTTGGCAACACGTTTTAGTTACTTGGGATAAAGTGAACACAAAGTTCTATAAAAACGGAGTATTAATTGAAACAAAAGCAACAAGTTTCGCAAACAATCAAGACTTTACTACTACTAATGATTTACTTATAGGCGCAAGAAGGTCAAGTGCAGGTTTTTTTGATGGTAACATTGATGAGGTTTCAATATATAATGTGGCTTTAACACAAAGTGACGTAACCTCTATCTATGGAGGCGGTGTTCCTTCAGATGTTTCAACAATTAGCGGTATTACTAATTGGTATCGTTGCGGTGACGGAGATACTGCACCAACTCTGACAGATAATATTGGAAGTAATGACGGAACAATGACCAATATGTCAACAGATAACTTTACGTTAGATGTACCAACATAATGAAAATAAATAAAAAATATTATGAGTGTAACAGGAGGTCCTAGACCAAGTACAGTACCATTTAAGAATTTAAATTCGTTTAGCTTTGATGGAGTAGATGACTACTTTTTAGGTACAAGCACTTATTCAGAGTTAGACGGAGAAACAAAAATGACTTTTTCCTGTTGGATTAAACCGACAAACGCAACTACAAGCGTTATTGTTTCAATTAAAGATAGTGGAATCACAGAGCAATTTCGCGTTATTTTTCATAGTAGCAGATACATAGTTATTAGAACGTACACGGGCAACGGTAGAGATACAAGAACTGCAAATTCAAGTATAACTTTAAATGTTTGGACTCATATATCTTTTTGTTTAGACTTTGCATTGTCATCGGGTTCAAGAGGTAAAATATTTATTAACGGTGTTGATGCTACAAGCGCAGACTCAATGAATCAAACATCTATTAATACAAGCGGAGGAGGATTAAGAATAGGAGCGCGTGATGTTAGTAGCTTATTACCATTTACAGGTTTAATAGACGAAGTTGCAATATGGAGCGGTACAGACTTAAGAAATGATGTAGCAACCATATACAACAATGGAGAACCCACAGACCTTAATAATAACGGATTGACTGCACCAACAACGTGGCAACGTATGGGTGATTTATCAACTTGGAATGGAACATCTTGGATTATGAGAGATGTCAACGGAGGTTATGTTAATAGGTCCATTAATATGGTAGAAGCCAATAGAACAACAGACGTACCGCCTAACCCTTTTGTCAATACCAAGTCAATATCATTGGATGGTGTTGATGACTTTGTAAGCGTTCCTAATTCTACAAGTTTACAATTTGCAGAATCAATGTCTGTTTCAGCTTGGTTTAAAACATCTGATAATGGTGGTCAAATGGTTATCGCGGGAAGAGGACACATTTATTCAACTACACTCTCTTCTTGGGTACTTTTTAGACGTACAAATAACGGTATTGGTGTTCAGCTTAGGTCAGGAAATGCTTTTCAATATGTATTAAGTACGTCAAATACTTATAATGACGGTCTATGGCATCACGTTATATTTACAAGGAATATCTCAAGTGGTAATTTAAAATTATACATAGATGGGTTACTACAAAATACTACAAGTGGAGTCACGTCAGACTTAAATAATGTTACTCAAAATACAACGATAGGTGCAGATACACAAAGTGCAGAATATTTTTTAGGCAACATCGATGAGGTTTCAATATTTAATTCAGAACTTTCTGCAAGTGACGTAACAAGCATTTACAATAGCGGAGTACCTAATGACATCAGTAGTCTTTCGCCTTTATCTTGGTGGCGTTGTGGTGATGGTGATACAAGTCCAACCTTAACAGATAATGGTAGTGGTGGCAATGACGGAACAATGACAAACTTTACAACTTTTTCAACAGACGTACCACCAACATTCAGTAAAAGGTCAATAGTGTTAGACGGTGTTGATGACCTTGTATCAATGGGTAATGTCTTAAATATGGCAAATGATGGAACAGATGCGTATTCAATTTCTGCTTGGATTAAAACCACAAGTACTACTTCATTCCAAGTAATAGTCGCAAAGCAAAATAGTGGTTCACCTTTTAATGGTTTTAATTTTTATATAACAAATGGTACTCGTTTAAACTTTAGTTTAGGAACTGTACCGTCAGCATATATTAATGGTAGAACAAACACAATAAGTTCATTAAATAATGGAAGTTGGCATCACGTAGTATTAACTTATGATGGAAGTCAAGACGTAAGTGGTTTCTCAATCTATGTAGATGAAGTGTCTTACCCTGTTGTGAGTGTAGTAAATACTACTCCTAATGATGTTTCTAATACACAAGACTTCCTGATAGGAGCAAGAGGAACAATTGGTAGTCCCGCTCTGTTTTTTGTTGGGGGTATTGATGAAGTTAGTTATTTTAATTCTGAATTATCACAAAGTGATGTAACAAGCATATATAATAGTGGAGTACCTAATGATATTGCAAGCCTATCCCCTCTATCTTGGTGGAGATGTGGTGATGGTGATACAAGCCCAACACTTACAGATAATGGTTCTGCAAGTAATGACGGAACAATGACAAACTTTACAACATTCAGTACAGACGTACCAACGTAACATATTAAAGATTAAAATCTACAATCTAGACCTATATCAACAGAAGTTTTACAAACTATAACGCGTTAAAATTAAGGTTTGGTATTTCTTATACTAAATCTATGATATTTATAATTAAATAATAAAAAAAAAACAAAAAAAAATATGTCACACACATTTGACCACAGAAACTATATGATATTTAACACATCAGAGTTAAGTTCAGTTAATTTTAGCGAAGTAATGGAAACTTCTATAAATACAGTAAGGAAATCAATTGATGAAACTAAAACATTTGTAAAATGGGAAGGAGAAACAATACCTTCTACAGTAAGTTCATTAACAACAAAAGTAGGACCATATCATCATGATGAAATGTTAACTATAATGGCAACACCTGAATGGACAACTGAAGAACCTGAATAAAGACCTTAAATTATGAGTGGAACGTCAGGACCTAGACCAGAAAGTATTACATTTGTAAACACTAAGTCAATACCCTTGGATGGTGTTGACGACTTTGTAAATGTAGGGGATTCAAATAATTTATCTTTTGGTGACGGTACAAATGATTCACCTTTTAGTATTTCTGCTTGGATAAAAATAGGTCAAACAACTGCACAAGGAATTGTAACTAAATACGGAAGCACAAGTGCAACAAGAGAATGGCTTTTTTATATTACAGGAGGTAAATTAAGATTACTACTTTCATCTACAAATGGCGGGTATAATTTTGCTACAGGAATAACAAATTTGTCCATAGACACTTGGTATCACGTTGCCTGTACTTATGACGGCAGAGGTGGTTCTACTGCATACAATGGAATGACTTTATACATTAATGGCGTTGCAGAATCCGTAACCACGACAAATAGTGTTTATGTTGCTATGTCAAACACAAATCAAAATGTAGAAATAGGTAAACATTTAACAAATGAACTTTTGGGTAACATTGACGAGACTGCAATATTCAATACAGAACTATCTGCAAGTGACGTAACTGCGATTTATAACAACGGTACACCCACAGCACTTTTCCCATACAAGCCTTTAAGTTGGTGGAGAATGGGAGACGGAGATACATCACCGACACTCTTGGACCATGGTAGAGAGGGTAATAATGGAACAATGACAAACTTTAGTACATTCTCAACAGACGTACCAACAACTTTCACCAATACCAAGTCAATAGCATTAGATGGAATTGATGATTTTGTAAATATGGGCAACGTCTTAAATATGGCAGATGATGGGACGGATGCGTTTACTTTTAGTTTCTGGTGTAAAGGCATAAGTGGTACTTACATTAGGCAATATTTTGGAAAGATGACAAGCTCTATTCACGGCTACGGAATGTATCGTGTTGGAAATATTATATATTTATTTCTTGGAGATTATTCAAGTAATTGTATTATGGCAAGATACACATTTTCAGATGCAAACGATAATAATTGGCATCATTTTGCGTGGACTTATGACGGTAGCGAAGATGTAAGTGGCTTTACTCTATATATAGATAATACTCCCGTTACGTTATTAACACAATTTAACAATGCACCAATTACTAATGTTGTTACAACTGCAAACTTTACAATAGGCTCAAGAAATACACTCTATGAAATGAACGCTAACTTTGATGAGTTTGCTTATTTCAATTCAGAACT
>JAAHTH010001879.1_pt1 | contig 17138 bp, 12 predicted proteins | sample 6116091 | NCBI WGS metagenome assembly JAAHTH01 (sample SAMN13939990, study PRJNA603662) | sponge metagenome | isolation source: marine sponge | host: Mycale hentscheli | place: New Zealand | collected 2006 | reverse complement strand
TTATCTCGATTGTATGAGAGAGATTTTTTTCAATAACTGTGTGATGTTTAATATTAGCTTTCATAGATAGCTTTGAAAGTTCTCTTAAATGTTTGATCATCAACTGTTTGTCTTGTCCCGTGATCTTACTCATCAAAGCCTCTCTTTCTTCTATAGAAAGTATCTGATCCAAATATTGTGTTTCGGTATTTAGGATCATCTTCAAGGTTCATTTTTCTCTGTACTGGTTCTGGAGTAGGGGCTTTTTTTATAGGGTTCACGGCTCTATGAAATATTTTGGGATCAATAGTTGGGATTGGAATATTGATTGGAGTTGCAGTTTTTTCCTTTTTAATAAATGGTTTATCTTTTTTTAAAGTTTCCAGCTTCTGTTGAGCCATAAGTTTTTTACGCTGCTCTGGGTTAGATGGATATGTAGATGGATCATTGTTATCGAACTTTTTAATATTGTTCCGCTGCAATATATTCATTGGATCTCTACCCAATTTTTTTAGAGCCTCATCTTCTGCTGCTATTGCTTTGTCAAATTCAGCTCCAAGGTTTTCACTTGAATACATTTTAATTCTTCTGAATAAATTTTGGTCCTTTGATACATCATATCCAGGCTGCTCTTCTATTGGCAGCGCTTTAGTGAATTGTTTTTCTGTTTGAATATTTCCATTATTAACTATCAATGGTTTATCTAGTCCATACTCTTTTAAAGTTTTAGCCTTACGATCAGCTAAATATTTTTTATTATTTTCTTCTGCTTTTTTATTTTGTTCTGGAGTACCTGGACGAGTAAGGTTTGACATCATTTGTTTATATTCTCCGATCTTCATTTAATCCTCTTTTCCAATCCCACTCATTTTGAGAAGCATTAAAACTGTGTCTTTGTCTTTTTCTGATAGTGATGAAACTGGAGTGTCAGCACCTAACACTGAACTCAAATCTAGTTTTTTAACTTTAGGTGTTTGTTTATCTTTTCGATATTTATCAAGATCTACAACAGATCCACCGCCTTTTAATTCTATTCTCCGCAGCTCTTCAACTGGTGTTCTTTTAAGCCAGCTATCAAAGCTTTCTCCTGGTTTACGCTGCTCTCTAAATTTATCTTCAATAGCTCTAAATAATTCTTGCTGCATATCGAATTCAATTTTTTCTTGATCTGCCATTTGAATAAACTTTTGCATATCCATTTGTTTTGTTTCTGGGCCGCCAGAACTCATTCTTTTATCTATCGCCATATTCAGTGTGCTCCTTTACGAACGTGATTAGAGTATTGTTTTCAACTCTATCCATTTTATTTTTTGGTTTATTATTTATACAATTAGTAAATAACCACTCTGTAAATGTAATCGGGCACCAGAACGCTTTTGTTCCAATAAGTCTCAAGCCCATATCCCAATCTTCCTTACCCGCTTTTCTCCACTTACTTTTTTGAAGATCCAGCCAACCTAAACTCAAGCCCACTTCTGCCAGGAGCTCTGTCGTTGAAAGTAATTTTTTCTTAAATTTAAAATTTAACATTACGGCTGTAATGCCAGTAAATCCTTTGGGAATATAGGGTTCAATAATCGAGGAGCGAGTTAAATAGATTAGGTTTAATACTCGAAATCAATCTTATCTAATCTTTTTATAAGTTGGGATCTAACAATGTTATTTTTATAGAAAGTTTTCTTCCAATCTGGATCTATTATTAAATCTCTCCACTCTGATTTGCCTTTATATTTTTTTAATTTTTGGAAGTGTGGTTTCATTAAAGCTGCAAAGTTTCTGTGCTCTGTTAATTGCAGCCAGGATTTATACGGGGTCAGCTTTCTGCTTTTAGAAATCTGTTTAAGTTTTGCATAGATTGTAAATTCCCAACCCGTTGGATTTTTTGGTCTTCCTTTTGTGCCCATATATTCGCATTATAACATTCATTGCAAATATAACCAGATCTCTCATTAATGGTTATAGGGTAGGGAGCATTTTTCTTCTCTTCGCAGTTCAAGCAAATTGGCCCAGGGATCATTAGTGAACTCTATTTTTTGTATGAATTTTTCCGTCAGCTAAAACTTTAATCCAACGGCCATATAATAATCTAAAAAATCCGATCCCCTCAAGATAGATTATATTAATACCTTTAAATCTATATTGCATTATGCGGATCTCCTTTGAATAAATGGAAAGAGTTCTGAAACTTTAGCTGCATATTCTCTTCTAGTTTCAATACCTGGTTTGTTATAAGCGCTATTCAATACATCAATGTTTCTATGCCTAGACATTTGTTGAGTGATCTCTGATCTACCAGCAAACACTTGTTGTGATTTAGTGATATAAGTTTTACGAAGTATTTTTGGAGCATAGAGAAGCGCCGGATCATTTGCCTTTTCTTGCATTAACTTTCTCAATACCGGTATATATTTTTCATCTCCACCAAGTCTTGCTTTATGGGACATTCTAAATTCTTTATTAAAATATCTTTCTGCTTTCCAATTTCTTGTAGCAAATAACCAACGGAAATCTCTCATCTTATAGAATTCTAATCCTGGTCTCTCCCCAAGATCCAATATATTCCGCAGCAATACTTCAAGCTCCGGGGTAATTGGCAGCTCTTCATCTCTGTATTTAGTTTTAGAAATTCCTTTAGGAATAAACAAAGTTCCTTTATCAAAATTAATAAACTTCTTCTCCATTTTTAAACACTCTGTTTTTCTCATTGCAGTTAGCAGCATAAATTGGTGGAGCTCTGCTTTAAAAGGAAATTGTTGAGATAGCTCTTCACTACACTCCCAAAATAAAGCTAATTGACCTGGATCTTCTATTGCAACATTTTTATATGGATCTTCTTTTCTTATTTCTTTTTTAATAAATACAGTTTGATTAAAGAACGGACATTCTCCAGGTTCAGTTCCTAACCAACCACGCTTTCGGGCATAAATCCATAATGTAATAAAAACTTTAACATAGCTCTCTTTAACGGACATAGATGATAGACCTTTTATAAAGTTCTCTACATCTCCTGGCTTTAATTCGTGCATTAAACTTTTGCCAATATTGTGATCATATATTGAGTAGTTTTGAGATTTTGGAATTGTGTATGTTTGCTTTCTTCTTCTGTTCCAATAAACTCTGTCTTTTAAAATTCCTCTACCAGGAGGATATTTTCTAAACAGATCTCGCATATCTTTTGGCTTTGCTACTCTTAAACTTTTATTGCTTTTAAATTCTGCAACTCCATAGCCATCATCATCATCAAAGAAACTAACCAAAGATTGTCTGTGGTTATATCCAGCCATACATCTAAACCATTCTCTGGCGTGTTTTTTAGATCTATATCCGTCTTTGCGATCCTTGCTAAATCCTCTTTCAGTTTCTTCTTCAAATATTGCAGCGCCGCAATAAGCCTCAATAACTTCATTAACTGTATATCCTTTTGCAGTTGTAGTATCTGGCTTCTCAACAATTCTTTTATTGTTTTTTCTAGTCTCGTTTGGATCTTTAATCCAAAATCCTGTCTTTGGATCAGTATGTGATAAATATATTTGTCTAACAGCTTCATCACATTCTTTAACTCCAAATGTTTGAGAATAATGTCCTAATGAATATCTGCAAGATTTGCCATTGAACCAGAATAGAAGATAGAAAACTCTAACAGTTTCTTTTTCTCCCAAAGCTCCTTTATAAACTCTCAACTTCAATCCTTTTAAATGACTATCTTTGGAAACTATAAATGGAATAAAAACATAAGATCTCTTTCCAAAATTTATATTCTGTTTTTTAATTTTATTGATTGCCTCATCTTTAAATCGAATTGGCCTAGTTTGTTTTATATCAACTTGGCCTAGTTTCTGGCCTAGTATTTGTTCGCTCATAATCCACTCCTACAATAGTTATTTCTTTCTACCAAGCAGTTTGGATTTATCGTCGTGTAGAATAGTGTAGGTTAATGTGGAATAAGTTGTACCGCTAACTCCCCAAATAAAGGCCGGCTTCCTGTATTAAAATCCAGAGTTTACGCCGGTTTTCTTCATTCATACACTACTAAACATTGTTTTATCTCCAAATGGCCTAGTCTGTGGCCTAGTTTATACTCAATTAATATCTATTTCATTAACTATTTTTATAATTTCTTGGATCTAGTTTAGACTCAAAAAAGACTCTGTTTCCTGGGTTTTGGGGCTGTGGATAAATATCGTTATCTTCGTTTTATGTTCCTATGCTCGGTGCTGTAGCACCTCGCAAGGATCCAACCAAATGGATCCTAAAGCAATCGCAATCTCCGTTGATCTATGGAAGCCCTATATACCTTTTACAGTTAGGGGAGGTAATAGTTTTACCTATAGAGTTAGATCTAGACAGCTGCAGCTGCTGAAAACTTATTCATTGAAAAAAATATTATAAAAAATTTTTTAGAAAAAATATTTGAAAAGAAAAAACCCCTGGAGCTATGGGCATAACGCCAGGGGCCAAAGTGAATTATTACTAATTGTTAGGAATTATATAATCCGGCAACAGGAATTTCAATCTGGTCATTTGCAGCGTGCAAGGAGAAACGAGCAGCGGGGTTATTTTTTATTTTTTAATCTCCAAATGCTTTCTGCAACTTTGCTCTTGAACCTTGGCTCACTGATCACTGAATTACCAGTTGATCTAGATATATCTATTTCAATAGATCCATCATCATAGTCTCCAATACTATCATAGCCTCTAAACGGCTTTCTAAACACGGGACTTGAATTATAGTCCTCTCTATCAATAGTAGGATAAGATGGTCTCACTGGTGGGATATAAGCTTTCTGTTCAAGTTTCTTTTGAGTATTTTCTAAAGACTTCTTTAAAGCTTCATCATTTAATTTTTCATATTCTATTCTATGAGCTTCGCTTTTAAACTTACCCTGGATCTTATTTAGAATTGCCTGTTCTTTTTTATATTGGTTATGAAGTCGGAAAGCTTCATTGGGATAATCTGCCTTAAAATGATTTCCTCTATTAACCTTTTTAGGGGTGGTCAATTTTACTTTTACAGGGTGGTCATTATCATAGTTTTCACGCGGTCTCTTTGACGATCTAAAAATATATTTTGATCCATCAAATCTATACTCTCCAGATAATTTGCCGTGCCTCATCATCATTCGCACCGCATTTGGCGTCTTTCCTATCTCATTCGCATATTCTGCACGCGTTAAATAGAATTGATCTAGCTCTTCTTGTCCTTTTAATTTTTTCATAATTACCTTTGCAATGGAAATTGGGTGGTCAGCCTTTTTGCACGCTGGCAACATTTTATCACAATACACAATAGGTTTAAAGTACCTCTCAACCATCTCAACCATCTCACCCTTTTTATACAATGTAAATATATTCTCCAGGTTCACGGCTGCTCTTGAAAGCTGCCGAGTTATCCGAGTTGGTTGATCAATCATCTTTCTCAATAAGTTCAAAGAAGTGTTCGAGGCTTATGATTGCAAGTGCGGGCTCTCTGTTTTTCTTGATCACTAACAATGGCTCTCTGTGATTGTGCCTCTTTGCTTGCTTAAAGTTTTTATAGAGTCCTATGTGTTGTTCAGCATTTTTGCATTCAACAGAATATGGAAATGCTCTTTTTGCAGTGATAGATAACAGTTTAACATCTTCTCCATTCTCGCCAGTGTTGCTGGTTCTAATATCGGAGTTAGTTAGGTTGAATAGTTTTATTATTTTATCTTTAACAATGTTTTGAAGATAACGGCTTTTGGCTTTCCTACTGTTGTTGTTCATTAGCAACTAAACACTTTCTTTGGAACAAATGGTTTATCCATAAAGCTATCTACTATCTGCTCTGGCGTTCTAATACCAATATCAATAATTTTCTGGCTGGCAGTTATTGTATTTAGACAATCTCGTGGAGTTTTATTTATTACTTCCAGCTCTCCGCTCATAAGTTTGTTATAAGCGTCATCAACTGTTAGACCTTTAAAGGCAGCATTAAAATTGTATTTCCCTATATTCGCTTCTCCAATGATCTCTTCTACTAATTTTTTTAAGTTAGTTCTATTAGTCTCAAGCTCTTCTTTAGCTGTGATTAGATCTTGCTCTTGGTTATCAATTTTATTTTTAATAGATGTATAGTGATTGTGGATTGCCTCTATCTGCTTTGGTGTTAGATCTTTGTAGCTCTTATCGGGTATCGGGCAACGAACGTCATCTAGAATATAAAATCTGTGCTTCACTCCATTTATAGATATCTGTCGAGTATTCTCTCCATTGTTCCAAGGATCTGCATTAGCTGATAAAAATTTATAGACAGCGTCATCTCCAAAACTACCCCAATCAAATTGTTTAGTTTCATCTCTGTCTCTGGTGTTCAGTTCATTGTTTAGCCAATCAAATGTTGCAAGACCGCACCAATCTTTTCGAAATATTCTTCTCTTCTCCTTATCTGGTCTAGTAAGATCAAATTCTAATTTCTTTTGCAGCGGGTGTTTACTTTGTTCTACAAGTTCTTTTAGATCATTTGTCTCTGGTGCTCTCTTCTTAAATATAGATGGATCTTTTATTTCAACTTCATTTTTAAAATAGTGGAGTAGGGCTGCAGCTCCAGCGTCACTGTCCACAAAATCCCAGGCTCTTTGAAAAAATCCTTCATCTGTTTTTTGAATTATTTCTTCTTCTGTCTTTTGTATTTTACAAAAAAAATATCTTCTTCCACCTTGAGGAGCTCCAACAACTCTCTCATCATTAGAAGTGATCATTATGTTTGTTAGGTTTGGAAGCTTTACCATTGGTTTGTTCTTGAAGTTGCAAGAATAAACATCATCAGCAACGAAATTCTTTAAAGTATTTGTCCCCTCTTGTTTGGATTTAAAATCTCCTAGTGATACTTCATTTAGAACCAGCAACTGTGTTCCAATTAGCAGCGTGTTGTGTGTGTTGGTTAGGTGTTTATAATTAGCATTTTCATTAACATTATCTGAACCTAATACTCTTGAACATATTCTTGCTAATAATCCTTTTCCAACCCCCTCGATAACTGAAACTAAAACAACGGCCCACTTCATTTTCTCCCCTGGATATTGGATCATATAGGCCAGCCACTGTTTAATAATGTTCCATTTATCTTGGCCAATTAACCAAATATAAAAATCTATAATATAATCAATATCTCCTTTAATCGGGGTTAGATAGTTTGGGATATAAATATTTAAAACTTTACCTTTGTTAATTAGAGGAACCACTCCAGGTTTATCAACTAATAATAATCCAGGTTTGAACTTTGCACTTGTTATAAATGTTTCTGCTTTTGCAAATTTTGCTCTTGATAAAAGCTTATTGGTCAGTGTTCCTTTTTCAATGAATACTTCGTGCTTGTGAAAATTATTTATTTGTTTGTCTTGATAGAACTCTGCTGATCCGAGTTTATTAAACATATCATTCGCCATAATATAACAATACGACTTTGTTATTTCATCAAGCTTTACAGCTGTGTCCAATGATTGTTTTTCTAATTTATTAGTGTCTCCCGGATTTGGCTTATTGAACCTTGTATCTCTTCGGCAGTAATTAATTTGTTTTTGATAACTTTCGGGCCAAGTATAGCCTAGACCTCTGCTATCCTGGTGCACCATTTGGATAAGTTTTAATATCTCATTGTCTCCAAAATCTTCTTTCACACATTTAGCAATAATAACCTGGATCCAGCTGTGGTATTTCCCACCCATTGATGGGTGCTGTTCTATAGTTCCATCTTTTAATGCTTTAAGTATTTCCCATTTAGTGGATCTGGGATCATCAATAAAATCTTTTTTTGGTTCTGGCTTCGTCGGCAGCTCGATTTTAATATCTTTAGCATTTACAATATTAAATAGGATTTTCTTTTCAAACTCTTCTAGCGATCCAGTAAAAATTTTTTTTTCATTGAACGACTTTATCCAATCATTACCAATTCCATTCATATAAGGTAGCATTATCCCGTTGCCAGTATCAGCTTCGGATAATTCTGTTTGCTTTGGAAAACATTCTGTATTCTCTGGTAAACCTAACTTGTCTAGGAAAGTGAGTAGAATATTTCTAACAGTTTTAGCTTCTGTCCAATCTTCAAAGAATATATATAAATGCAATCCTTTTGATTTTGAGAAGCAAGCTATGAGAGGTAAATTTAATTTCTCTATCTTTTGCAGCAGCTCAATTTTAATTTGTTCATTGTTATAAACTTCTCCATCAACATCTATAGCTGCCCATTTACATTTATTATCTGGTTTTCTAATTGGTGGAAGAACAACTCCTTTATTCAAGCTGCCATCTAAATGCCCAACTAGACAGGGTTCGAGGCCCAGGGAAAATTCTTTTTTAACACCCCATCTTTTGCCACCATTTTTTTTGATGGTCACATTATTTGGATCTGCAAGGTAGAATTGATTTGATCCCTGGAAATATTCTAAAATTTTATAATTCTGTTTTGTCATTAGTTTCACTTTGGTTAATTTGTTTTTGCCCGACTTTGATTAGCCACTCGATTGTCTGTGGAATACTGGTTCTGATAGGAATTGCCTTTTGGATTTTACGCAGCTCTTCAAAACTCTCTGTTTTTATTGATATATTGTGCCATTTACTTTGCATTTGTTTTTAAACCTCTCTTTGAATTGTATGATCTGATTAATTTCTTCGCAGTTTGTTCATAAATATTTCTGCCATTGTCTTGAGTTTCTAATCTCCTTATGCAGTAAAGTTCTTGATTAACTAGAAGCTCAATAATGTGTGGGATTGATGGAGCTTTTTGGGGAGCTTTACCATCTAATAATCCGAAACAATTATTTATATTCATTCGTCTTTCAGCCAGCTGCTGGAGCTGCTTATAAACATATTTATTTAGTGAGACAGATTTCCAATCTACTTTTCGATCCTTTGGTGGGTTGTTGTGTCCAATTAAACTAGCCATTAGTTATCTGTGCTTTCTTTTTTGTAATATTGTTTAAGTGTTTTTTGTACTTGAGCAGCTTTCACTTCATCATCTTCAATCTCTTTTTTGATTGTAATTAATTCCTTTTCCATTTGTGCAGCGTCCCAAAGTAGATCCATATTTTTAGAATTCAGCTCATCTATTTCTCGCTGCTTTATGTCGATAACATTGTTGAGCCTATCTATTTTTGCTCTGTCCTCTTTCATAAATTTTGTTATCTCGATTGTATGAGAGAGATTTTTTTCAATAACTGTGTGATGTTTAATATTAGCTTTCATAGATAGCTTTGAAAGTTCTCTTAAATGTTTGATCATCAACTGTTTGTCTTGTCCCGTGATCTTACTCATCAAAGCCTCTCTTTCTTCTATAGAAAGTATCTGATCCAAATATTGTGTTTCGGTATTTAGGATCATCTTCAAGGTTCATTTTTCTCTGTACTGGTTCTGGAGTAGGGGCTTTTTTTATAGGGTTCACGGCTCTATGAAATATTTTGGGATCAATAGTTGGGATTGGAATATTGATTGGAGTTGCAGTTTTTTCCTTTTTAATAAATGGTTTATCTTTTTTTAAAGTTTCCAGCTTCTGTTGAGCCATAAGTTTTTTACGCTGCTCTGGGTTAGATGGATATGTAGATGGATCATTGTTATCGAACTTTTTAATATTGTTCCGCTGCAATATATTCATTGGATCTCTACCCAATTTTTTTAGAGCCTCATCTTCTGCTGCTATTGCTTTGTCAAATTCAGCTCCAAGGTTTTCACTTGAATACATTTTAATTCTTCTGAATAAATTTTGGTCCTTTGATACATCATATCCAGGCTGCTCTTCTATTGGCAGCGCTTTAGTGAATTGTTTTTCTGTTTGAATATTTCCATTATTAACTATCAATGGTTTATCTAGTCCATACTCTTTTAAAGTTTTAGCCTTACGATCAGCTAAATATTTTTTATTATTTTCTTCTGCTTTTTTATTTTGTTCTGGAGTACCTGGACGAGTAAGGTTTGACATCATTTGTTTATATTCTCCGATCTTCATTTAATCCTCTTTTCCAATCCCACTCATTTTGAGAAGCATTAAAACTGTGTCTTTGTCTTTTTCTGATAGTGATGAAACTGGAGTGTCAGCACCTAACACTGAACTCAAATCTAGTTTTTTAACTTTAGGTGTTTGTTTATCTTTTCGATATTTATCAAGATCTACAACAGATCCACCGCCTTTTAATTCTATTCTCCGCAGCTCTTCAACTGGTGTTCTTTTAAGCCAGCTATCAAAGCTTTCTCCTGGTTTACGCTGCTCTCTAAATTTATCTTCAATAGCTCTAAATAATTCTTGCTGCATATCGAATTCAATTTTTTCTTGATCTGCCATTTGAATAAACTTTTGCATATCCATTTGTTTTGTTTCTGGGCCGCCAGAACTCATTCTTTTATCTATCGCCATATTCAGTGTGCTCCTTTACGAACGTGATTAGAGTATTGTTTTCAACTCTATCCATTTTATTTTTTGGTTTATTATTTATACAATTAGTAAATAACCACTCTGTAAATGTAATCGGGCACCAGAACGCTTTTGTTCCAATAAGTCTCAAGCCCATATCCCAATCTTCCTTACCCGCTTTTCTCCACTTACTTTTTTGAAGATCCAGCCAACCTAAACTCAAGCCCACTTCTGCCAGGAGCTCTGTCGTTGAAAGTAATTTTTTCTTAAATTTAAAATTTAACATTACGGCTGTAATGCCAGTAAATCCTTTGGGAATATAGGGTTCAATAATCGAGGAGCGAGTTAAATAGATTAGGTTTAATACTCGAAATCAATCTTATCTAATCTTTTTATAAGTTGGGATCTAACAATGTTATTTTTATAGAAAGTTTTCTTCCAATCTGGATCTATTATTAAATCTCTCCACTCTGATTTGCCTTTATATTTTTTTAATTTTTGGAAGTGTGGTTTCATTAAAGCTGCAAAGTTTCTGTGCTCTGTTAATTGCAGCCAGGATTTATACGGGGTCAGCTTTCTGCTTTTAGAAATCTGTTTAAGTTTTGCATAGATTGTAAATTCCCAACCCGTTGGATTTTTTGGTCTTCCTTTTGTGCCCATATATTCGCATTATAACATTCATTGCAAATATAACCAGATCTCTCATTAATGGTTATAGGGTAGGGAGCATTTTTCTTCTCTTCGCAGTTCAAGCAAATTGGCCCAGGGATCATTAGTGAACTCTATTTTTTGTATGAATTTTTCCGTCAGCTAAAACTTTAATCCAACGGCCATATAATAATCTAAAAAATCCGATCCCCTCAAGATAGATTATATTAATACCTTTAAATCTATATTGCATTATGCGGATCTCCTTTGAATAAATGGAAAGAGTTCTGAAACTTTAGCTGCATATTCTCTTCTAGTTTCAATACCTGGTTTGTTATAAGCGCTATTCAATACATCAATGTTTCTATGCCTAGACATTTGTTGAGTGATCTCTGATCTACCAGCAAACACTTGTTGTGATTTAGTGATATAAGTTTTACGAAGTATTTTTGGAGCATAGAGAAGCGCCGGATCATTTGCCTTTTCTTGCATTAACTTTCTCAATACCGGTATATATTTTTCATCTCCACCAAGTCTTGCTTTATGGGACATTCTAAATTCTTTATTAAAATATCTTTCTGCTTTCCAATTTCTTGTAGCAAATAACCAACGGAAATCTCTCATCTTATAGAATTCTAATCCTGGTCTCTCCCCAAGATCCAATATATTCCGCAGCAATACTTCAAGCTCCGGGGTAATTGGCAGCTCTTCATCTCTGTATTTAGTTTTAGAAATTCCTTTAGGAATAAACAAAGTTCCTTTATCAAAATTAATAAACTTCTTCTCCATTTTTAAACACTCTGTTTTTCTCATTGCAGTTAGCAGCATAAATTGGTGGAGCTCTGCTTTAAAAGGAAATTGTTGAGATAGCTCTTCACTACACTCCCAAAATAAAGCTAATTGACCTGGATCTTCTATTGCAACATTTTTATATGGATCTTCTTTTCTTATTTCTTTTTTAATAAATACAGTTTGATTAAAGAACGGACATTCTCCAGGTTCAGTTCCTAACCAACCACGCTTTCGGGCATAAATCCATAATGTAATAAAAACTTTAACATAGCTCTCTTTAACGGACATAGATGATAGACCTTTTATAAAGTTCTCTACATCTCCTGGCTTTAATTCGTGCATTAAACTTTTGCCAATATTGTGATCATATATTGAGTAGTTTTGAGATTTTGGAATTGTGTATGTTTGCTTTCTTCTTCTGTTCCAATAAACTCTGTCTTTTAAAATTCCTCTACCAGGAGGATATTTTCTAAACAGATCTCGCATATCTTTTGGCTTTGCTACTCTTAAACTTTTATTGCTTTTAAATTCTGCAACTCCATAGCCATCATCATCATCAAAGAAACTAACCAAAGATTGTCTGTGGTTATATCCAGCCATACATCTAAACCATTCTCTGGCGTGTTTTTTAGATCTATATCCGTCTTTGCGATCCTTGCTAAATCCTCTTTCAGTTTCTTCTTCAAATATTGCAGCGCCGCAATAAGCCTCAATAACTTCATTAACTGTATATCCTTTTGCAGTTGTAGTATCTGGCTTCTCAACAATTCTTTTATTGTTTTTTCTAGTCTCGTTTGGATCTTTAATCCAAAATCCTGTCTTTGGATCAGTATGTGATAAATATATTTGTCTAACAGCTTCATCACATTCTTTAACTCCAAATGTTTGAGAATAATGTCCTAATGAATATCTGCAAGATTTGCCATTGAACCAGAATAGAAGATAGAAAACTCTAACAGTTTCTTTTTCTCCCAAAGCTCCTTTATAAACTCTCAACTTCAATCCTTTTAAATGACTATCTTTGGAAACTATAAATGGAATAAAAACATAAGATCTCTTTCCAAAATTTATATTCTGTTTTTTAATTTTATTGATTGCCTCATCTTTAAATCGAATTGGCCTAGTTTGTTTTATATCAACTTGGCCTAGTTTCTGGCCTAGTATTTGTTCGCTCATAATCCACTCCTACAATAGTTATTTCTTTCTACCAAGCAGTTTGGATTTATCGTCGTGTAGAATAGTGTAGGTTAATGTGGAATAAGTTGTACCGCTAACTCCCCAAATAAAGGCCGGCTTCCTGTATTAAAATCCAGAGTTTACGCCGGTTTTCTTCATTCATACACTACTAAACATTGTTTTATCTCCAAATGGCCTAGTCTGTGGCCTAGTTTATACTCAATTAATATCTATTTCATTAACTATTTTTATAATTTCTTGGATCTAGTTTAGACTCAAAAAAGACTCTGTTTCCTGGGTTTTGGGGCTGTGGATAAATATCGTTATCTTCGTTTTATGTTCCTATGCTCGGTGCTGTAGCACCTCGCAAGGATCCAACCAAATGGATCCTAAAGCAATCGCAATCTCCGTTGATCTATGGAAGCCCTATATACCTTTTACAGTTAGGGGAGGTAATAGTTTTACCTATAGAGTTAGATCTAGACAGCTGCAGCTGCTGAAAACTTATTCATTGAAAAAAATATTATAAAAAATTTTTTAGAAAAAATATTTGAAAAGAAAAAACCCCTGGAGCTATGGGCATAACGCCAGGGGCCAAAGTGAATTATTACTAATTGTTAGGAATTATATAATCCGGCAACAGGAATTTCAATCTGGTCATTTGCAGCGTGCAAGGAGAAACGAGCAGCGGGGTTATTTTTTATTTTTTAATCTCCAAATGCTTTCTGCAACTTTGCTCTTGAACCTTGGCTCACTGATCACTGAATTACCAGTTGATCTAGATATATCTATTTCAATAGATCCATCATCATAGTCTCCAATACTATCATAGCCTCTAAACGGCTTTCTAAACACGGGACTTGAATTATAGTCCTCTCTATCAATAGTAGGATAAGATGGTCTCACTGGTGGGATATAAGCTTTCTGTTCAAGTTTCTTTTGAGTATTTTCTAAAGACTTCTTTAAAGCTTCATCATTTAATTTTTCATATTCTATTCTATGAGCTTCGCTTTTAAACTTACCCTGGATCTTATTTAGAATTGCCTGTTCTTTTTTATATTGGTTATGAAGTCGGAAAGCTTCATTGGGATAATCTGCCTTAAAATGATTTCCTCTATTAACCTTTTTAGGGGTGGTCAATTTTACTTTTACAGGGTGGTCATTATCATAGTTTTCACGCGGTCTCTTTGACGATCTAAAAATATATTTTGATCCATCAAATCTATACTCTCCAGATAATTTGCCGTGCCTCATCATCATTCGCACCGCATTTGGCGTCTTTCCTATCTCATTCGCATATTCTGCACGCGTTAAATAGAATTGATCTAGCTCTTCTTGTCCTTTTAATTTTTTCATAATTACCTTTGCAATGGAAATTGGGTGGTCAGCCTTTTTGCACGCTGGCAACATTTTATCACAATACACAATAGGTTTAAAGTACCTCTCAACCATCTCAACCATCTCACCCTTTTTATACAATGTAAATATATTCTCCAGGTTCACGGCTGCTCTTGAAAGCTGCCGAGTTATCCGAGTTGGTTGATCAATCATCTTTCTCAATAAGTTCAAAGAAGTGTTCGAGGCTTATGATTGCAAGTGCGGGCTCTCTGTTTTTCTTGATCACTAACAATGGCTCTCTGTGATTGTGCCTCTTTGCTTGCTTAAAGTTTTTATAGAGTCCTATGTGTTGTTCAGCATTTTTGCATTCAACAGAATATGGAAATGCTCTTTTTGCAGTGATAGATAACAGTTTAACATCTTCTCCATTCTCGCCAGTGTTGCTGGTTCTAATATCGGAGTTAGTTAGGTTGAATAGTTTTATTATTTTATCTTTAACAATGTTTTGAAGATAACGGCTTTTGGCTTTCCTACTGTTGTTGTTCATTAGCAACTAAACACTTTCTTTGGAACAAATGGTTTATCCATAAAGCTATCTACTATCTGCTCTGGCGTTCTAATACCAATATCAATAATTTTCTGGCTGGCAGTTATTGTATTTAGACAATCTCGTGGAGTTTTATTTATTACTTCCAGCTCTCCGCTCATAAGTTTGTTATAAGCGTCATCAACTGTTAGACCTTTAAAGGCAGCATTAAAATTGTATTTCCCTATATTCGCTTCTCCAATGATCTCTTCTACTAATTTTTTTAAGTTAGTTCTATTAGTCTCAAGCTCTTCTTTAGCTGTGATTAGATCTTGCTCTTGGTTATCAATTTTATTTTTAATAGATGTATAGTGATTGTGGATTGCCTCTATCTGCTTTGGTGTTAGATCTTTGTAGCTCTTATCGGGTATCGGGCAACGAACGTCATCTAGAATATAAAATCTGTGCTTCACTCCATTTATAGATATCTGTCGAGTATTCTCTCCATTGTTCCAAGGATCTGCATTAGCTGATAAAAATTTATAGACAGCGTCATCTCCAAAACTACCCCAATCAAATTGTTTAGTTTCATCTCTGTCTCTGGTGTTCAGTTCATTGTTTAGCCAATCAAATGTTGCAAGACCGCACCAATCTTTTCGAAATATTCTTCTCTTCTCCTTATCTGGTCTAGTAAGATCAAATTCTAATTTCTTTTGCAGCGGGTGTTTACTTTGTTCTACAAGTTCTTTTAGATCATTTGTCTCTGGTGCTCTCTTCTTAAATATAGATGGATCTTTTATTTCAACTTCATTTTTAAAATAGTGGAGTAGGGCTGCAGCTCCAGCGTCACTGTCCACAAAATCCCAGGCTCTTTGAAAAAATCCTTCATCTGTTTTTTGAATTATTTCTTCTTCTGTCTTTTGTATTTTACAAAAAAAATATCTTCTTCCACCTTGAGGAGCTCCAACAACTCTCTCATCATTAGAAGTGATCATTATGTTTGTTAGGTTTGGAAGCTTTACCATTGGTTTGTTCTTGAAGTTGCAAGAATAAACATCATCAGCAACGAAATTCTTTAAAGTATTTGTCCCCTCTTGTTTGGATTTAAAATCTCCTAGTGATACTTCATTTAGAACCAGCAACTGTGTTCCAATTAGCAGCGTGTTGTGTGTGTTGGTTAGGTGTTTATAATTAGCATTTTCATTAACATTATCTGAACCTAATACTCTTGAACATATTCTTGCTAATAATCCTTTACCAACTCCCTCGATAACAGAGACAAGAACCACTGCCCACTTCATCTTTTCTCCAGGATATTGGATCATATAAGCAAGCCATTGTTTAATAATGTTCCATTTATCTTGGCCTACTAACCAAATAAAAATATCTATAATGAATTTAACATCTCCTTTTTTTGGCTGCAGATAGTTTGGGATATAGATATTTAAAACTTTACCATTATTAATTAACGGAACTATTCCAGGCTTATCTATTAATAATAAACCAGGTTTAAACTTTGCACTTGTTATAAATGTTTCTGCTTTAGCAAACTTTGTTCTTGATAGAAGTTTATTTGTTAGTGTTCCTTTTTCTATGAATACTTCGTGTTTATGAAAATTATTAATTTGTCTATCTTGATAAAACTCTGCTGATCCGAGTTTATTAAACATATCATTAGCCATAATATAACAATACGACTTTGTAATTTCATCAAGCTTCACGGCAGTGTCTAAAGATTGTTTTTCTAATTTATTAGTATCTCCAGGGTTGGGCTTATTAAACCTATTATCTCTTCTGCAGTAATTAATTTGTTTTTGATAACTTTCGGGCCAAGTATAGCCAAGACCTCTGCTGTCCTGGTGCACCATTTGAATTAATTTTAATATCTCATTATCTCCAAAACCCTCTTTCACACATTTAGCAAGAATAACCTGGATCCAACTGTGATATGTACCACCCATTGTTGGGTGTTGTTCTATTATTCCATCTTTTAATGATTTAAGTATTTCCCATTTAGTTGATCTTGGATCGTCAATAAAATCTGTTTCTATTTTTGGTTCTGGTTCTTTAGGTAGATCAATCTCAATACTTTCAGCAAAGACACTTCCATTCACTACTTCTTTTTCAAATTCTTCTAGCGTTCCAGTAAAAATTTTTTTTTCATTGAATGACTTTATAAAATCGTTTCCTTTACCATTCATATATGGCAGCATTATCCCGTTGCCAGTATCAGTCTCGGATAATTTAATCTGCTTTGGAAAACATTCTGTATCTTGTGGTAAACCTAACTTATATAAAAAAGTGTGTAGGATATCTCTT
>JAAHTH010000379.1_pt5 | contig 17145 bp, 12 predicted proteins | sample 6116091 | NCBI WGS metagenome assembly JAAHTH01 (sample SAMN13939990, study PRJNA603662) | sponge metagenome | isolation source: marine sponge | host: Mycale hentscheli | place: New Zealand | collected 2006 | reverse complement strand
CTAACGACTTCGGTTACCGCCCGCGGTTGGGGAGCGTAGTAAGAAATTTTGTACTTCTCTTCAGCAGTCACCGGTTTGCTACAAGCTAAACCCATCAGCGTGTTGCCGTAGGTCGGTGTCATGTAGATTCCACTTTCTTCGGGCGGGCCGCCGAACAACTCTTCCACGCAGTAGCGTGTCCATTGTGGCGTGAACTCAGTTCCACCGGAAAAAATTCCCGTGATTCCAGTTTCGGCCAGTGTCGTTCCCCGCTCTTCAAGCCCAAGGCAAAGAGATTCGATCAGCTTCGGAGTTCCAAACATGCACTTGATGTTGTGATTTGCTGTCAGAACGGTTACCGCCTGGTCGATACAATGTTTCTTGTATTCCTCCAAGTGTTCCATCCAGCCCTTTTTGATCAACTTGACGACCCAACGTGGATCGAGGTCGATGCAAAAACTAATACCGCCCCGTACTTGAGCCAGATGCTCCACGGCAAGCCGAAGCCGACGCGGACCCGAGGGTCCAAGCATCAACCAATTCCCACCCTTTGGAAAGTACTGGTCGGGCAAAGTCTCACTAAACACTTCGTAATCAATTCGAAAATCATCGACGACCACGCGGCTTTTAGGAACGCCGGTCGTGCCACCGGTTTCAAATACGTAGGTCGGCCGCTCTGCGTGATCTTTCATCCGCCAACGCTCAACCGGACCGCCCCGCAGCCAATCGTCTTCAAACAGCGGGAACTTCTTCAAATCGTCATAGACCTTGACTTCGGACAACGGATCGAAGTTCAACTCTGATTTCTTAGAAAGCCAGAAAGGACACCCCGTCGAATCGTGAAAGTGACGTTGGACGGTGTTGTAAGTGTGTTCATCAAGCCGATCTTTGGCTTGTTTTACAGCGGTTTCAAGATCAATTTGGGTGGTGGACATGGTACTCGCGTAATCAGGTTAGTTCCAAAAAAGTAGGATTTTGTGAGACCACTATAACCGACGATCAGCAAACGTTGTAACGCTCATTCGACCGCCGAAAATCGTTAAAAACGCACAGCCCCACCTTCAGATACCCCGACACGCTAAATTATCGGAGTAAAAACGGCCATTGGTAACTAATCGCTACCACAGGGAATCGGCTGAAAAAGATCAGATCTTCAAGCTCTCGGGCAAAACCAAATTACAACATCGCTTTGATTGGGGTTTTCCGGCAAGATACGCGGGGAATTCTGCCTATCCGACCAAACGAACCTTGATTAAATGAACGTCGATGTTCATCCAAACAACGTTAATTATTAGACGCTTCGGTACCGCCATCGAGCTTGAGCTGGCTGTGAAGGTAATTTGCACGCTCTACGTTCCGCTCATCGGTGTCCAGCTCAGAATGGCTTAGTTTTTGCAAATGGGCTGGTTGGGTGCGAATAAATAATTGGTTGACTTCCGGAATTTCCAAATCGCCAATGAGCCCAAGATTGATTCCCATTCGAACGCGCGATAACAAAAACATAGTTTCCTCAGAACTGATCTGCTGCGCATTTTGCAGCGTGCCGTAAGCGCGACTCACTTGCTCAAACAAATCATTCTGTTTTTCATTAATCAAAAAATCTCTCGCCTTGCGTTCGTAATCAATCACAACAGGGATCACATCGCCAACCTGGTCGATCAAATCACTTTCGGATTTGCCAAGCGTGATTTGATTACTTACCTGATAAAAATCTCCCATCGCCTGAGTGCCTTCGCCGTACAAACCACGAACGACTAGGTTAATTTTCTGTAGACTTCGAAAGACTTTTTCAATTTGCTGGGTGATCACCAAGGCAGGCAGATGCACTAACACACTCACCCTCATGCCCGTTCCAACGTTGGTTGGGCAGGCGGTCAGGTATCCCAGCTTGGGATGGAATGCATACGTCAACTGGCTTTCAATTCGGTCATCCAAGTCGTTTATCTGATCCCAGGCTCCGACCAAATCCAACCCACTCTTCATGACCTGAATTCTTAGGTGGTCTTCTTCATTGACCATCAGACTCAATCGCTCCTGCTGATCAATCGCCACCGCGCGAGCGCCGTCGGAATTTGCGTGCTCCCGGCTAATCAGCTGGCGTTCGACCAAGAATTGCCGATCCAGCGTTTGCAGATCCGCAACATCAATAAAAGTCAAATCTTTCAGCTCAGCTTTATTGGTCAGTCGCTCTCGCACGGTCGATTCAATGTTGGCGCGATCAATATCAGTGCATCGTCGAATGAACGGATAATCAGCAAGGTTGCGAGCCAAGCGAATCCTACTGCTCATGACTATGTCTGATTCTGGGCCACAGCCCTTGAGCCACTCTCCGCACCGGCTCGCCATCTCATCCAGGATCATTGCGAGCCTCCCTCTTCAGTGGGATCGTCAAGAATCGTTCCCGAATCAGTTGACTCTCGTCGCCACCCACCTTTCTCGAGAGTTGCAATTCGATCTCTCAACTCAGAAGCTTCAAGATAATCTTCGCGAGCGATGGCAACGACAAGCTGGTCACGCAGCTGCACCAACGCGAAAAGACGATTCACTCGATCGGCATCCGCTTGCTCTAACAGCCCCATTCCAACACCCATGCGAATCTTAGAAAGGCACTGCATGATGCGTTCATGGCTCTCGCTATCCTCATCCTCAAGATCGAGACGGCACAGTTTTTCCAATGAATCAGCAACGTCTCTTCGCAAACCTTCGCGATTCTGCTCAATGAGAAAACGCCGGGCTTCCCGCTCATACTTAATTAGCCTGGGAACCACCGTCGTCACCTGCTCAATTAGCGAATCTTCATCGACCCCGAGGGTCGCCTGATTACTGACTCGAAAAAAATCACCCACTGCCGAATCACCAAATTCACCGCGAGCGACCACGTTGAGACGTTGAAGGCTTCGCATCACTTTTTCGACTTGGCCAGTCATCACCAACGCTGGCAGATGCATCAACACACTCACCCGCATCCCAGTCCCAACATTTGCAGGACAAGCGGTAAGATATCCCAATTGTGGACTGAACGCATACGTCAACTGATTTTCAACTCGATCGTCGAGTGCACTGATTTGCTTCCACGCCGCCTGAAGATTCAAATCACTGCGGTTCACCGTGATTCGCAAATGATCGTCTTCATTGATTGAATAGCTTGCCAACTCTTCCCACGGCAGCTCGTGGGTAACTGCTGGGACATCCGCACCCGCAGCAACCACCTCCCCTGATTCACTCGCACCGGCCACACGTTCAGTCGTTTCCCGCAACGGAGAACTAACGAGCTGCAGATCCATCAAAAACTGACGCTCGAGCGCGTTGAGTTCAAAAGAATCCAAGAGAGTCAGATCACTTAGAACCTGATCATTTGCAATTCCTTTAAGAACAACGGATTCAATTTCCAATCGCTGGTCATCCGAACAGGTGCTAATGAATGGAAAATCCGCAATGTTCCTAGCAAGCCGGATGCGACTACTGATGACAATATCGTTTGGTTCTATGGGCACTTCATTCACTGGCTGACCCTTCGCCTTCGATCTGACGAATCTGATCGCGAATCTGAGACGCCTTTTCGTAGTCTTCTTGTTCCACAACCTCTTTCATCTGACGACGCAAACGAATTAATTCTGTTTGAGATTCTGTATCGGTAATGCCTCGTTTCGGTTGTTTTCCAACATGCTGATTATCGCCATGCACATTAATCAGCAACGGTTCGAGGTCCTCTCCAAAAAAGACATAGTCGTGGGGGCATCCCAACCGACCACCCTGGCGAAATTCATAAAATGAAATTCCGCAAATCGGACACTCTTTAGCATCCAACTCCCGCAAATCATCCGCTGTCTGCTCAAGTGGCTTCAGTTGTTTCGACATCACGTCGGAGATGACTGGCGCGTCTTCGGATGAATCACCTGTCTCAAGGTAACCCTTGGCGCAATCCGGACAAAGGTGCAACGCAAGCAAGTCATCACCGGTTAGATCCGTGATGTGAAACGTCGCCTGCTTTTGGCATTTCTGGCATTTCATATTTTTTTATTTGATCGGCCGCAATCCTGAGCCGACATTTCTGGTTTGGGTCTGCTTTATCGATCCATCGGTAAAAGCTGTCTCCAAATTTTATCCCTCCAACGAATAAGGTACAAGGTTTATTGGAAACGCTGGCATTCTCAAAATTATTTTTCAATTTCTTAAATTTTCACAAAACGTCCTTCTGCTTCAAATAACGCGGACATTGCCGGTGTTTGCTGCCACGGTTAAGCTATTTACTGGAAACATTCGCTCTGAGTTCAGCGTTTCTCATTATTTTCCGGTTTTGAGACACCAACTGGATTTGGCAGCGTTTCCCCTTAGCAGACCATTTCAACCGCACCTAACCCGATCCTCAAGCAAGTTAAAAGTACCCGTCACAATGGCATCTTTTCCCGACCAAAAAACATTTACAGAGATGGCGGGCGATTACGACGCGATTCCGATTACACGTCGTCTGCTTTCGGATTCACTGACCCCAGTTTCTGCATTTCGAAGAATCGACAATGGCAGGACTGCCTGTTTGTTTGAATCCGTCATTGGCGGCGAAAACGTTGGACGTTACAGTTTTCTCGCCATCGACCCGCAAGTTCAGGTTGCCTCGTTCGGAAATCGAGTCACGCTTACCGAAGACGGAACCTCGGATTCCTACCACTCCGATAATCCGCTCGAAGAAATTCGTCGACGAATCAACTTATATAAAGTCGCCCAGTTCTCTGATATGCCGCCGTTCACCGGAGGTGCCGTAGGCTATGCCGGTTACGATGTCGTTCGCTACGTCGAAGACCTTCCCAACGCCCCGGACGATGATCGCGATCTTCCTGACATGTCATTTGCGTTTTACGATCGCATGCTGGTGTTTGACCATATCACCAAAACCATCACGGTTGTCGCTTTGGCGTGGACAAAAAAACATGAAAGTCTCGATGCAGCTTTTGAGGATGCCAACCGACGCATCGATGAGATGCTGGACTGTTTGAATCGACCGGAAACGGATCTCCTTTGCCTCGATGCTGATCTCCCAACCGGAGAGCCACCCGAGTTTTCCTCAAATTTTACACAGGAACAATTTGAACAAGCCGTTCTGGATTGCATCGAGTACATTCGCGCCGGTGATATTTTCCAGGTCGTGCTCAGCCAGAGGCTTCAGATAGACATCGACTGCGAGCCGTTTGAGATTTATCGCAGCCTGCGCGTCATGAACCCCAGTCCTTTCATGTTCTTCCTTCGCACCGATGAAACGACGCTCGTCGGCAGTTCCCCTGAAATCATGTGCCGCGTAGTAGACAATGAAATGACGGTACGCCCATTAGCCGGTACACGTAAACGAGGAAGCACCCCTCAGGAAGACCAGGAACTCGAACAGGAGCTACTCGCCGACGAAAAAGAACTGGCCGAACACGTGATGCTGGTTGATCTAGGCCGAAATGACGTCGGGCGAGTCGCGGAATACGGATCGATTGAAATCCCTGACCGGATGGTAGTGGAAAGATACAGCCACGTCATGCATATCTCGTCAACCGTTACGGGACAATTGCAAGAATCCGCCGACGCCTTCGATGCGTTAATGGCCAGCCTGCCTGCAGGAACCGTCTCCGGCGCACCCAAGGTCCGCGCCATGGAAATCATTGACCAATTCGAACCCCATCGACGCGGCCCTTATGCCGGAGCAGTCGGCTACATCGACTACTCTGACAATATGGATACTTGCATTGCGCTGCGGACAATGGTCATCAAAGACAATGTCGCCTACGTTCAGGCCGGTGCAGGCATTGTCGCCGATTCCAATCCAACGAGCGAATACGAAGAGACATTAAATAAGGCCCGTGGACTGCTCCGGGCAATCCAGATGACGCACGAGAGAGTCCAAGCCTCTTCGTAAGCCTCTCCGTAAACCTCGCCATTCACATCTCCCACGGAACCCGCGAATGCAAACATTCTTCGATCGTCGCTGGCATTCAAGTAGTGATACTTTTGATGTAATCAACCCATTCGACCAGCAGGTGATTGCCAAGGTTTCTTCCTGCACCGCTGAAGATATCGATCGAGCCGTCACTGGATTAACCGGTGGTGCGAAAACGATGCGGGCGACACCGGCATGGCGGCGGGCAGAAATTCTCAGCAAGGCTGCAGGTTTACTGAAAGAAAATCGGGCTCGCCTGGCTGAACAGCTATCTCGCGAAGAGGGCAAACCGCTGCGAGAATCCCTCGCTGAAGTTGACCGATCCGCCACAACGCTGCAACTTTCGGCTGACCTCGCAAAGCAAATTCATGGTGAAGTGATTCCTCTCGATGCCACTCGGGGCGGGGAAGGCAAACTTGGATTTACAATTCGAATCCCCTGTGGTGTTGTGGCTGCAATCACTCCGTTCAATTTCCCGCTTAATTTGGTCTGTCACAAAGTCGGCCCCGCGATCGCCGCTGGCAATGCGGTACTGATCAAACCCGCGAGTGAAACCCCTTTGTCAGCACTTAGCCTAACCGAGATTCTTCTAGAAGCTGGCCTTCCCGAAGACTCAATCGCCTGCGTAACCGGCAGCGGCTCGATACTGGGGGAAGCGATTTGTCGAGATCCACGGATTCGAAAAATCAGTTTCACCGGAAGCCCCGAAGTTGGGAAAAAGATCTGCGCTTCGGCGGGATTGAAACGAATAACAATGGAGCTCGGTTCCAACAGTCCAATTATTATCCTGCCAGACGCTGACATGAACAAAGCGATCAACTCTGTGGCGACCAATGGATTTGCCAACGCTGGACAAGTTTGCATTTCAACACAGCGGTTAATTACACTTCCCGAAACACACGAGGAAATCGTCTTTCGCGTTGCCGAAGATATTAAGAAAATCACGGTTGGCGACCCACTTGCCAAAGGGATTCGCATGGGGCCTATGGTGCGTATCGATGATGCGAAACGCGTGGAGCAATGGATCGGCGAAGCCAAATCGGCTGGCGCTCAAATCGTCTGTGGGGGAGAACGAGACTCGGCAATGCACGCCCCCACGCTGATTGACCACGCGACCCCGGAGATGAAAGTCGTTCAGGAAGAACTGTTCGGCCCCGCAGTCTCCGTCATCGAAGCCGCCAACCTCGACGAGGCAATCCGCATGACCAATGATTCCCGCTTTGGCCTGAGCGCAGGAGTGTTTACCGAGAACATCAACCTTGCCATGCGTTTTGCCAACGAAATAGAATCGGGCAACATCCATATTAACTGGGGATCCCAATGGCGAGCCGACGGAATGCCCTACGGAGGCCTAAAAGAAAGTGGCCTCGGCAAGGAAGGTCCCCGATACGCGATCGAGGAAATGACCGAATCTAAAATGATCGTCATTCATTGAACAAAATCCATGGCTCGCTCACCACCGATTGGGGGTGAATTTCTACATGTCCACCCAAGCCACGACTAACGAAGCACCCGACTACCAAAATGCGTTACGGTAATCGACGACAACCCCCCGCTGCGGTTAGACTGGGCAATTACAAAAAATCCAAGGACTGAACGATCAGTGAAAATACTACTAAATCAAGAAGAATTGGACGCCGGTGTCGAGCGACTCGCTCGCGAAATCAATGAAACTTACGGAAATCGCCCCCTCACCATTGTTGGGGTTTTGACCGGCAGTTTCATTTTGATGGCCGATTTAATTCGAAAACTGGAAATGCCGTTGCGTGTCGGTGTCGTCCAAACCAGCAGTTACGAAGGAACCGAACGCGGGGCGCTTAGCATCAATTCGGAAATGATGCTCGATATCGCAGGGCGGGACGTTGTCTTAATCGACGATATTTTCGACACTGGCAACACCCTCCAGGAAGTGACTCAACTGATGAAGAGCCTCGGCCCTAACAGTTTGAAATCAGCTGTTTTGTTGCTGAAGACTGGACGGCAGGAAGTCGACTGGGTACCGGAATTTGTCGCCTTCGATATTCCTGATGAGTTCGTTGTCGGATATGGACTCGACTTCAACGATGAGTATCGGAATCTGCCCTTCTTAGCCTGTTTAGAGCCAGCCGACCTTCCCGACACCGAAAGCTAAAAATTAAGCTGTTTTCGTTGAGAAACAAATAACAGGATTTTTTGCAATGAATAAAACACTTGGCGATCAAAACGAAACGTCGCCTGTGTCACCCGGAAATTCTTTGCCACTGAAAATCGCAATTGTCAGTCGTCGTTTTTGGCCATACTCAGGAACTACGGAGTTTGCGGTTGCAGACCTTGCGTCTCAAATCAAACGACTTGGACACACGGTTGAAATTTTGACCGTGCGGTGGGAGAAAAACTGGCCGCTCCATTTTGACTACGATGAAATTCCAATTCGCCGAATCAACCGGCCGCAAACGCATCCGTGGGGATCATTCCGCTACTTACGGTCTCTCACGCGGGAATTAAATCAGCTCGAACTTGACGGCATTATTGTCTTCGGACTCGACGAAGAAGCGTGGGCGGTTAGTCGTGCGTTTTCCGGAAAAATTCCGTTTGTCATCCGTATCGACAATCACTTTCCCGGGGCTAAAAAAGGGGGGCCAGAACTCACTCCACGGCAACTCTTCGCAGTCAATTCAGCTCAAGCTTTGTTGACCGACTCATTGGAAACTCAGAAGCAAATTTCGCAACAGCCAGGAGTAAACAAGTCGCTGGTAAAAGTCGCTCATGAGGGAATTTTACTCGACAAAATACGAGAACGTCAGCAATCGCTTCAAAGTGATGCTCGGGTTGCGATCTCAGATGCACACCCGGTTCTGTTGATTGGTTCCAACCAACCTCTAGTGATTTGCGGAGCACCTCTCGAGGGAGACCCGGGCATGCTCAGCCTGCTCGACGCCTGGTCTAGAGTGATCGCTCAATTCCCGAAAGCGAAACTCTGGATTCTCGGTGATGGTTCGGAGGGACGAGTGGTCTGGACAAATATCCTTGAGAAACACCTCGTCCAATCCGTGGTCATGCCCGGCAGTTTTGATGATACGCAGGAGATCTTCCAGGCAGCTGATCTCTACGTCCACCCTTTAAAATCCGATGAAGGCTGCGGGTTCCTTGCCAGAGCGCTGGCTGCCGGCGTAGGATCCGTGGTAACCTCAACCCAATTCACCCAAACAATAGTCGAACACAACGTCAATGGCTTGGTTGTTAATACCGACGACCCGCGAGCCCTTGGAGATGCCATCATTCTTGCACTGGGCAATCCTGATTTAAGAGTACGTCTAGGAGAGGAAGGCCGAATGTCAGCAATCAAACAATTTGATATTCAAAACTCCGTCAACCATTTTTTACGACCATTTGAAAAACAAACAACTCTCCGAATTCCAGATTCCAGCTCAACTGACAAGGACCATCTGTGAATTATCGGATCTTGTTTACAATCGAAAACCTATTCGAACTAGGATCTGTCGGAGAATTGAAGATTCTGACGGAAACTCTCTTAACGCGTGGATGGGAAGTCCATCTCGCGATTCTCGGCGAGCACCTCCACGAAGCAAATCAATGGATCGAATCGGGGATTAAGTTACACGTACTTAACCAAGACGATCGAACTCCGCTGCACTCATTTCGAGACTGTTTTTCGATTGTGCCCGAGCTGAGAAAATTGATCCGCACAGTTTCCCCCGACTTTGTACATGCCTGGTGCGGGCAAGCTGAAATCCTCACACTAGTTGCGACCAGAAATGCCCCCTTCACACAACCGCTGCCTTTTAAACATCTAATGAGTACGCGGCTTACCAACCCCCGGGAATTGGGTTTCAGACAACAGATTTTCGAAAACTACCTTGGCGACACTCCGAATTTCACAACCGTGGTTCCCCATGCCTCGATCAAAACAAAGCTAATCGAGCATGGAAAGTCAGACGCCCAGATCGAAATCATTGCCAACTCAGCCGCGCCTCGAAAGGTCGCTGAAAAACCGATCGTTCGGGAAACTCTTAGAAAACAGTTGGGGATCCCACAGACCGCTTATCTTGCAGGAACCGTCGCTCCTTTGGTTCATCGCAGTCGATTAAAAGACCTGATTTGGGCTACTGACCTTCTAACCTGCATTCGTCCCGACTTCCATTTTCTGATTATCGGGAGCGGTTCTCAATTGAGTCGCTTACACCGATTTGCAAGCCTGACCGAAGCCGGCAGCCATGTCCACTTTCTAAACCATCCAGAACCTTCGCTCATTCAAGGACTCGACTTTTATTGGCACCCCCATTTTCAAGAGCCAATCTCGGCGAATTTAATGTCAGCGATGGCCGCTGAAATTCCCTCTATCGCAGTTTATGGAGAGGGAACCGAGGAAATTATTCGCCATCAGGAAACCGGATTCGCCGTTAATTTTGGCGCGCGCGACGAGTTTGCCCGCTGGACTAAATTCCTGATTGAAAAACCGAACGAAGCAAAAATACTAGCGAGACAGGGACGCGAATTAGTCGAACGAACGTTTCCTGCCAAATCGATGGTAAATGGCTATCTCACCCTCTACGACCGTAAACTCGGATCGACCTAACGGAAATAATGTTAGGACCAGAGACGGGTTTATGTTGCAATCGATCCGCGTTGTCGTCAGTCGTTATTGAGCCCACCCAAGCAACTTACTCCAGTTCAGTTTCCCGGTCTGCTGGCTTCCCAAGGTATCTCAAGAGCAATCCCGCAAGAATTAATCCCCCCCCCACAATGGTCGTCAGGGCTGGCGGGGCGTAATCGGGGGACTGATGCCAGGCAAGAAAAACCCAAACGGGAACCAGTAACGGTTCCAGCAGCGTCAATCCCGAGGCCTCATGACTCGAAACAGCACTCACGCCTCGTGCAAACAGCAGATACGGGATTCCAATTTGCAACATCCCAAACCCAGCCAAATAAATCCACTGACTTCCGGTAGGATAAATATTCGTTTGAATTAATACCGGTGCCAAAACCACCGCGGTGACGGCATGATTGAGAAACACTAACCAGGCCGCATCGTATTCTTTCAACCACCGCAGCATGACGACAACGCCTGCGAAAAACACCCCTGAAGCCAATCCATAACGAACGCCAATTAACGAGGCACCAAATAGTTCTGCTCGCAGAATAATCAAAACACCAACCGACGCAAAAACCAACAAGACCCAATCGCGCCGCACGGGGCGTTCACCAAACCAAAACCAACTGATTAAGAACACCCACGCCGGTGCGGTGTACTGAAGCCAAATGGCCAACGTCGATTCACAATAAACCATTCCTGTCAGATAGGTCCAATTCATCAACGCAAACGTCGAGACCATCGGGATCAATTTCCACGTCCACTGGACCTTACGAACCATCAGCACAAGGATCAACGCGGCGAAAAAGGCGCGCCAAAAAGCCAGCAACACCCCTCTGGATTCAGCCGGCCACTGGTCAAAAATGGGAGCCTCCGCAAAAAATCCACTCGTACCCCACATCAGGGCCGCCGCAATGATAAGCAATCGGCCCCGCCATAACGGCGATAAGTATTTCGCATCCGTTGCGCTATCCGCTTGAGGCATAATAAAAAAAACCTACGAAAAAGCAGAATGACTTACGAAGATGATTCACGGACAAACGAGCGGGGAATTTCAGCGTTAAGAACTGAAGCAAAAAACTGCAGTAGAAAAAAACGGATCCTCCCGATGAGCCACCTGGCTTGATTCTATCAGATCTCAGGAAAGAGGCACTCGCTTCCACCAACGCGCAGCAGCGAACGGATGTGTAGCAGTTAAAAAAAGAAAGCAGCGGATCGAATCTTACGAAGGCTGCAACGCTAAATCGATTGCGATCGATTACTTCTTGCGATGTCGAATTTTGGCTCGCATGCGTCGTTTTTTGCGGCCTAACTTGCGACGACCCTTACCGGTCTTTTTGGTTCCCACTCGTTTGAACCCCTGTTTTGATGATGTATCGGATTAAATTTCGGAATTCCATGGTAACGACAGAACCGCCTAATGGCAAGGCGAACTGCCGCCTGCCTTGAATCTTGTTGCAGGAAAATCGGCTCATCATCACATGGAACAACTGCAGGGATTACGCGGATTTCATCTCATTTTGCCGGACCCAGCCGAATTATTCCGAGACCGCGAGGCCTGCGGTGACCTGCCATTATCGATGCTCTAGCGATTCCTGAGCTTCATTTCTCAATAGAAAACTCAATATTAAACCGACCAGCACCCATCCTCCAATGATGGCCGTTGCCAACCACAATTCCTGATCCATCATATAGGTCCAACTTCGGTAGACCATAAACAAGCAAGCCCCGACAAATAAAACCGGAAGGACGGGGTAGAGCGGAACGCGGTATCCGTCGAATTGCCCTTTGAAACGGACTCGATTAATCATCAAAGAAACGACGGTCAAACCGAGAAAGGACCAAAAATAGGGGGCATTGGAAGCCGTCAAATTTTCGACACCATTCTTGTCGTTCCCGAATGTCAGAATGTAGGCAATGGTGACCACCCCCTGCAATAAAATACCACGCCAGCAACCTTTTCCAGAAACATCGCCGGCTACCAGACGAAGACTCGGATAGTCCACCGCGGTTGCCCAATAAATTCTTGGACTCGTAAATATCATTGCGTTGATCGCTCCCAGGCAGGAGACACAAACTAAAATCGAAAGCAGGTCTTTTCCAACAGGCCCCATATTTTGCTCAACCAACACGGAAGTCGCATTCTCCCAACGGCTACCCAACGACGCCATCTGCTCAAACCCTAATCCAGCAACAAGCGCCAGATTTACAAGAAGGTAGACCAGGAGAACCACGCCCGTACCGACAACCAACGCCCGCAGGAGATTTCGTTTCGGATTTCGAGTTTCACTTGCAACAAAGGCAATGTCGTTCCAGCCGCCAAAGGTGAACATTACAAAAACCATGGAAAGCCAAAACCATTCCCAAGTCGACTCACCCGATTCCTCCGTCGCGGGTGCCGAGTCAACCGTATTGTTGATTTGAGTTGTAACCTCTGCGATTACCTCCTGACTGGGAGCCCCGGCATTCGGCCAAACAAGAAATGCCGCCGCAACAACAACTAAGATTCCAGCAACCTTGGCAACCGTTAGTAGGTTTTGGGATGCCTTTCCAAAACGAACCCCGATTAAATTGGTGAGACTCAAACCAATCACGCTCAGCCCGGCAAACGCGTAAAGTGGCAATGTATCCGGGAAAACAGAAACAGCGAACTCACCAAATATCATTGCCATCAAGGCAATGCTCGTTGGGCGGATCACCCAAAAGGCAGCCCAGGAAAATGCGAATCCAACTCGGTAGTGATAACCTCGCTTAAGATAACCATAGTCGCCACCGCGATCCGGATAGGTCGTCGTCAGTTCAGCAAAACAAAGTGCTCCCATGAGCGCAACGAGTCCCCCGGCAACCCAAACCGCGACAAGCCAAGTCACACTCGGAACATTGGAAGCAACGATCGCCGGCATCTTGAAAATTCCAGCTCCAATGATCGTGCCGACAATGATGCAAACGCAATCAAAAAGCGTCAGCACACGGGAGTTTGCTGAATTCGAGCCACTCGACTTCATGGGTTCTTGTGATGAATTCAATTCATTTCCTTAAAAAAGGCATTTTGAGATGTCGCCTCATTCCTTCCTGCGAATATCACAATCCTATCACGCACACTCTCAACGATGCACTCCCAGATCGCAAACCAGCCCAAACCCCTTCAAAACCGTGCTAAAGTCCAAAAATCACCCTTCAAATCCGCCACGTTGCTATAGACTCGCCCCACTCTCTGAGTAGAATGGTGCGAATTGAACATTCCTGCGATTTCGGACCCTCTTCGAAGATCGTTTTTATTGAGAATTCCGAAGGGAATACATGGCCAAAGAAGAAGCCTTTGAAGTAGATGGCACTGTCACACAGGCGCTTGCTAACACACGTTTTCGCGTTGAACTTGAGACTGGCGATGAAGTCCTCGCCCATGTCGCCGGTCGAATGCGTAAGCACTTCATTCGAATTGTTCCCGGCGATAAGGTCCGAGTTGAACTATCTCCATACGACCTGACCAAAGGTCGTATCGTTTACCGAGAACGATAATAAATGGCTTTTCGGCCATTTCGGAAACACCACCAACTCCTAAGATCTCTAGGGGCTTGAGCCGTGATTTGCCGTGAAATCCAGAACATACGACTCGGTTACTCGAGACTCGGCAGCGACTCAGTTCCTGTTAAATCGCGTATCGATGGCCCAAACGTTCAAGCTCTGGACCAGATTTCTAAGTCGTTTGCTCAGTAATTTGGACAATCTAAAACAATTATCGCGTTTCAAAGGTAATGTCAGAAGAGAGTGATGCTTCGCTAAGTATCACTTCGTAACCTGACAGACCTTACTTTTGCGAAACATTCTTACATTGTTTTGCTAGTTATTGCATCTAAAGCCCGTTGATGGACAATGAGCAGGCGGAGTGGCCCTTCGGTAACTACCAGTAACCGCAATTGAGAGTCGAAAGAATAGAACCCTAGATCGCCATGATCTAATGCACATAGATCAAAGTTGATTTTTTAAACGTATCTAACAATAAGCACCAACCAGAGTTTGGAGACCAAACGTGAAGTCTTTATTTAAACCATTCGTTTTAAGCCTGCTGATCAGCGCAATGACGTTGCTCCCAATGAGCAAAGCGTTTTGCCAAAGCACTCCGGAGCCCGCCGTTGTGGTCTCCATCAAACAAATTGACGAGCAAATTTCAGATGTCAAATATCTGATGGATGCCGCCGGTTTCGGGCAAATGATGTTCTTTGTTGACGCCATGATTAAGCCATACACCAGTGGCATCGACGGAAAAAAAGACGCTGGACTCATGCTGTTCTTCGCCGACGATTCTCCCATGCCTGAGATGGTTGGTTTTCTACCGGTCACCAACATGGATGCTATTCTCGACACCGTCTCTCAGATGGCGGAAATCGATGAAGGTGACGACATGACGACCATTATCATGGATTCTGGCGAGGAAATGTCAGTCAAAATGGACGGCGATTACGCCTTCTTTGCCATGAACGCTGAGATGCTTGAGTCGACCCCAAGCGTTCCCAAAGACATCATCAAAGAACTATCAGGAAAGTACAATATTGCTGCAAAGATTTTTGCAGAAAACATTCCTGCTGCGATGAAAGACCAGGCGATGGACTTGATTCGTTCAAGCGCCGAAATGACTCAATCCCAACTTGGCGACGAGACAAGTCTCGATCTTCAAATGGAACAACTTGATATGCTGATGACCCAGTCTGATAGCATCACGATCGGACTCGGCATCGACGAAGATAACAAGAATATGATTATGGACTTTGGCTTCAAAGGCGCGCCAAACTCCGATCTTGCGGCCAAGCTTGCAGATTCTGCTCCGAAGAAACCTTCTAACTTTTCCGGGTTCGTCATGGACGGAGCCGCCATGACATTAAACCAGTCAGGATCGATTTCCGGTGAAGACGCTGCAAATTACACCACCGTTCTAAGTGACCTCGTTCCTTCCATGATGGAAGAATTAGGCTACGAAATGGATCTGTCAGACAAAAAACTCGATACCATTGAAAAAGCTTTAAACACGCTCGTTGATGTTGCCGAAGAGACGCTTCAAAACGGTGTCATCGACATGGGTGCTGTGATCATGATGGATGAAGAGGACGTTAATTTCGCCATGGGCATGCAATTGACCAATCCCAAAAAGCTTGAATCAGCAGTGAAGGAACTCTCCAAAATGGCAGAGGAGCAAGCTCCGGGAGAACTTGAAGTCAATTTGAATTCGGGTAGCTACAAGGATGTCACTTTTCACACGATCAACGTTGACCTCTCCACCGGCCCTGACCAAATGCAAGAAGTTCTTGGTTCATCAATCGCGATGGTCATTGGCATTGGAATGGACACCGCTTACATGGGAGTCGGAACCAATCCAGAAAGCATCATCAAAAAAGCGATGGATGCGAGTGCCAAAAGTAAAGGCAATTCTCAGTCTCCGGCAATGGCGATGAGCTTCAACTTAGTTCCCATGCTCGAAATGGCTGCTCGTGTCAACGACGACCCAATGATGGACACGTTGATTGACACTCTGAAGGAGTCGGGAAGCAGCGGAATCAACATGACTTATGTCATCGACGATGGTGTTAATTTCCGAGTAGAAATCCAAGAAGGTGTCTTTGCACTTCTCGGAGCCGCCGGCACCCAAATGCAAGGCCAAGGTTTGGGCGGCAACGAAGATTTTTAATTCGTTGGAATTTAGTCACCTGAGTGATTAAAACTATTCAAACTTGAAATCCCAAAGGGCAGTCTCATCCGAGGCTGCCCTTTTTTACAATAAAAAAGGCCGGATCCAATTGGATCCGACCTTCGAAAACAAATACTTAACTGGCGATCCACACCGCCATTTTATGATCTAATTAATTTTGCGGTGCAGGAGTGGGCGTTGGTTGATTAAGATCAAACCCCTCCAAACTCTCGTTAGGGAAGAATGCTTTTTCAAATCTTGCATTGTTCTTTCTAACATTTTTCCGTTGCTGTGCCGCCCACGCCGCGAGAATCGAACCATCACCGTATTTTTGAGCTTCCGTCTCACATCCCCATTGAGACCATTGCTCGAAGGTAATGTTTCGAGATTTACAACTCTCAGCGAAACTAGCATCACACTGGCTGCAACCACCTGGCTGGCCATCACAACCCGGGCAAACAGCGGGATCCTGCTTAGCGACTTCCGGGCGGGGAGCCAAGAGAGCACGACGATAAGCAAATTCACCGGCAAAGTTATTTAACCAACCGGTCGTCTCCGCCGAGGTCATCGTAAAGTCAATTACCTTCGGGCTTATATTATTCACAGGTGACTGCTCGCTCGAAACGTCAATTCCAATCAAACCAACGCCATCGACACCAACGGCAGCTAGGCCGTACGAACCATCAGGGACATCGTTAAAAGCGAAAGTGCCGTAGTTGTCCGTGGTCGTTGAAGCGACGACGATGTCGCCCTGAAAGAGCATAACTTTCGTCGATCGGACATCGACCGGTCGGCCGTTAAGTGAGTTCATTTGGTGGATCCGGCCAACCAATCGCCCGTCAGCAAGTCGCGAAACCGGGCGGCTAGACAGTGACGTCGCAGTGACCGCCGCGGGAAGGTTTTTAGCGAGCCCTTCAAATCCAAACAGAGCAGCAGGAGCCGTCGCTTCCTGTCCTGTAGGATAAGCTCCGAAAACACGGA
>JAAHTH010001876.1_pt1 | contig 17151 bp, 12 predicted proteins | sample 6116091 | NCBI WGS metagenome assembly JAAHTH01 (sample SAMN13939990, study PRJNA603662) | sponge metagenome | isolation source: marine sponge | host: Mycale hentscheli | place: New Zealand | collected 2006 | reverse complement strand
AACCCGGCAATCGCTTTGCAGCATATTCATCGACTTTTTTTTCTACGTGACTGAACCTGGACGCAATTCTGTCGATTTGCATTTTCCAACCGTTCGAAACTTTCAATTCGATGGATCCGTAGGAGGCAAAATCTGCGGAGGCAGCTGCCCATCAGCAAACGGGCTACCAGCCTCCACTAGATCACGACGTGGTTGCAACCCCGCCATGACCCACTGCACTAGAAAGAGAAGAAACCCAACTACAAAAAATGACAACCCTGACCCCAACAGCACAAGCAGGCTGATCGCGATGGTGTAACCTGTGAATGCTGCCTCTACTAACGCACCAAGCACCGCGCCGGCAAACGTTACAAGGAACAGGAAACGGAATGTGAATCGCGGAAGCAAACGACTCTTCAACAACGGTTCGACAGCGGGAGTATTCAAAGGTCTGCAACCAAATTAAATGTTTGACACTAACAACTGCATCCACCGCGATATGAAGCCAGGACCACGATGGTCCAAATCACCCATCGCACGGCTTCACCTCCCTAGCTTCCGTTGCCTCTGACTACCGATGGCAACAGCTCAAGCTTGGAACAAAGTCACAATTAACTTTGCTGACTCCAATTACAATACTCACATCGAACATCCCATTACCGTCAGCGACGTTGCCCGACCGCCCCATCAACTTTGGGGCCGCCTCATCAACTCTGGCTTATTGACTCGCAATTGAGAAAAGCAGGAAGAACAGTACGCGTCACTGGCAACTCCACGTCGTCTCTAACTTGCTTATCTTAGCGTGTAGCAAGCACCCGAGAGAAGTACCCACTATCCATGAAGGATTCCGTAAAACCCGAAAACTTCGCTACAGAAACAGCCAACCACGGCCTTGCTCTCACCAACATCAGCACGCAAATTGGTTAGATTGATGCAAATTCCGAAGCTACAAACAAAAGCCGCATCCCTGCCCGAGTGGCCGCCAACCAAGAAGTTCAGATTCAGTTGAGACAACCAAGCTGTATTGCCTAGTGCATTGCCGCCACAGTGCCCTCAGCCGCCACAGGGCCCCCATTTCCGCATGAACGAAACATGAAACCGTGATATCATTTTAGTCCGTTCAACCCAAACCCATGCATCGACTTAACACCAATTCGCATGCCCCGCGGCAAACGTAAACCAGTGACGCCAAGTGTTTAAAGATCCGTCACAAACACCAACGAAAAGGATTCCCATGTCAAATTCGCAAACTACTCCTGAAGCAACTTCCTCTACCACTACCGCAGCCCCACCCAAAGGCAGTTCAAAGCGTTTAGGCATTCTGCTTTTCGTGCTTGCTGGTAGCGTCGCAGCCATGGGCTACGATCGATACGTTGCGAAACCTGCGGTCCAAGCAGCCTACAACGCCATCCTCAAAGAGAATGGCAAAGTCTATACAACCATCGGCAAGACGTTCACGAACAAGGATTTGCAGAACCTAATTGGCAAGACGCCCGCGAAAACATTGACTGATTCAGACGGAAACACAGTAGAGATTTATCAATGGCGAGCTGGCCTACCCATCCGAACCCATGATCTATTCGCGATCTATGAACAGAAAGACGACAGCCTGATATTCCGCGAGGTTGGCACGGGGAACTATGAAGACATTGTGGAGGCGAGTGCCAGCATGAGCGGAGAGACAACGCTTATCGTTCCAACGCAGGAAGAATTGGCAGACTATGCCCGTGCTGACCGTGAATCAAATTCAGGCGGCGGCGATGACAACTCATTTTCCGATGCTGATCAAGAATCGCTGGAACAAGCAGAGGAAGACCAAGAGAACAACAAACAAAGAAACGCAGACACAGAGGACGAGGATTCCGACGGTGCTACCGCGCCGGATGCTGACTCGCCCGCCACCGACTCAGAGCCCAGTAAGCCCCAACCCAGCGTCAATGCCTCCGCACCCTAAACCTCATAAAATCAACCTTATAAACTCAGCAGTTGCCACTATCAAACCTTGCGGCCTCCGCTATTTCACGTGAGCCGCTAGCCACGCGAAACCTGGGACCCCAATGAGCTGGGGTACATGAATGTCGCCCAAGAAAAGTCATAGAGTGTTGACGCAAATAGCAAGGAAACGCTTCTTGCTTCTACCGCAAAGTAAAAATGCCTAGCGATCGAGATCGATCAAGGCATTTCGGTTGATCACGACTATCAGTCTCGCAACAAAAGTATCACTCTCAAGATCTGGCTTGAACCTGGACGGATACAATGATTTTGAAAATCGCTGATCGCTATGGCGGCAACAGCGTTTCATGCTTCTAACGATGGACGAACAATTCTCGTTGCAGACTGCCAGAGCATCTTTTTTGCAGAACAGGGCTCACGTATCATTTCTACAACTTGGAGCGTGCGCCGAGCGATTGAATCCAGCGACACTGCCAAATCCCGCAACACCGCGCAACGTCTGCATCATCAGTCCAGTAAGTATTGATGCAGCTCTCACCAATGCCCGAAAGACCATCTCAAGTTCAATTTCGGCTGCGGTGCACGAACGAGCCCCACTGTGATCAACACAACGAGGAAATACGGGGACAACGTCAATCAGTTCCCTAACGTTTTCCCTGCGAGTTCGCGGCATGAAATTGCAAAAGAAACCACTTGAATACTGCCGTCTACGCGGCGGAGCATCCAAGCGAAAATCGACATTGACTCCTGAGTCATCGCTAGCAGATCACATCCTATTTTGATGAGCAATGTTGGTTTAGTGAAGCCGCCGCAAGAGCAACACCAGTTATGGACATCGCCGTCCACCTTGAAGCAACGAAAACCGTATCCTGCACAACTACAACGGGATTTGGATCAGGGAATCCTCTCTGGACACTAAGTGCACTGGTCAAATTTCACCCATGCATTTAGCAAGGCAAGTGCATGGGCTTGGTCCTAATTAATTCAACATAGGGCTTATGACTCCTGCAGCTCCCATGAGCAACAACAACCCGAGTGTGATTCGTCGCAGCCGCTGACGCCCAAGCAGACTCCCAAATTTCAATCCAAAATACGTCACAACCCACAGCACTGGAATCATCGCCAACGCTAACAACCCCGGCTCGATGACCTCGCTTCCAAATGCAATGTACAGAAAGGCCAATGCGGGAAAAATGCTGACCAGATACATCATGAAGAGAAAACTTCTTGTCTTCTCAGTGCTCCAGTCGTGTGCCTGAACCCAGAACACCATAGGCGGCCCGCCCATGCCAACAAGCCCTTGAAAAAAACCGGACAACGGAAACGCGACCATCGCCCACCCCGGGTGAAGATGTTTGCGCGGTGTGGGGCGGATGAAAATGATCATCAGTGTCACCAGCAAAACAATCACACCCACCAATTGCCTGATCGTCTCTTCATTGACGGAATCCATCCACTGCAAAACGATGATCCCAGTTGGCAGAAACAGCACACGCCCCAAACCTGGCCAGACAACCTCTTTGGGCTTAATCGACTCACGCAAACTCCAAACGCCCCAAATGTTTTGAGGAATCGTAGCGACAAGCAACGAACATTGCGCCGCAGGAATGCTGTAGCCAAACCACAACAGTGCAGGAACGATGACAAGCCCTGCCGCAAATCCGGCGGCAGCCTGAACAAAAATCCCGGCACACAATATTGCAGCGAACGGGAGAAGCGAAAGTATCATCTCAACATCCATGCGGGCATCGTAGCCGAATAGCGATCAGATCGTCAGCCTACGTCACCCAACTTCAGACGCTGCTCGGTCACACGTGAGAATACATGAAGATCAGCTGCTGAGACCCATAAAGACAATTCCTGGCCGACTGACAACCCAATGCTTAACTTCGAGCCTTTGCCAGAGCGATCAAAAACAGCCAAAAAACGGGAACCATTTGCCAACCAAATAACTTCATTTGATTCCTCAACGATCCTACAATCTTGGATCACCGCCCGAATTGTGATGCCTTGTCCACGGGCACTTGTGTCAAACGCAGTACTGTTGTGAAAAGCTTTTGGCCGTACACCAACCCAAACGGGTCCGTCCGGAGCAGCGACCCGCAAGGCACTACCGGAACTCACGTCTGATTGTTCGCTCATTTGAATGACGCCATCGACAAGCTCGGCTTGCAGCCAATTCATGGTGGGTGTCCCAATCGCCTTCGCGACGGCGATTGTCTGCGGCTGATCATAAAGTTGGTCAGGAGTGCCCATTTGGATGATTCTGCCACCATCCATGACGGCAATCTGATCTGCCATCCGCATTGCCTCACTTCCATCATGGGTCACGTGAATGGTTGTTCCAGGTACCCTTTGATGCCACTGGAGGATATCTCTCTGCAGCCGCTCCCGCACTGCAACGTCCAAACCTGACAAAGGTTCATCTAGCAATCGGACGGCAGTTTTTTTTGCAACAGTAGCAGCAAGGGCAGCACGTCGACTTTCGCCCCCACTGAGTTGCCGCGGCAACTTCCCCAGCAAATCACCAACTCCTGCAATGCGGACAGCGTCCGAAAGACGGGCCTCCAATTCGCTCTTTGCACAACGCCCCTGCAACGAGAGACGGAGAGTTTGCTCAATGGTCAAATGCGGATAAAGCCCATCATTTTGGAACACCATGGAAACATCGCGTTTTCTGGGCGCGACTCTGGTCACGTCGTTTCCATTCATAACGACCTTCCCCGTGGCTGGGGTATCCAAACCAGCAATCATCCGCAAAGTCGTCGTCTTGCCGCACCCGCTCGGTCCTAGCAATACAACGTAGCTGCCGGATTCGATCGTCAGATCAAGATTGTCGATGACAATCTGCCCCGCAAAACTCTTCTTCAGGCCGCAAAGGTGGACGCTTGTCATACAATGATACAAATTGAAAAATGGGGTAAGGACCGACCGCATGAACCAACCAGTACGACGTCCGAGAGTGCACGAAGGTACCACGCCTCGCCGCGATCCCTCTACAGGTTACATGGGTAGACCAAGCGTGGGGCCAGCCATACTTTACCTCGAACCCCACCATTACAAATAGACAGTGATACTAGTGAAGCGTTGCAAACAGCTGGCGAAAGAACCCATTCACGTCACGCTCTTGACTTAGCAAAGCTAACCACAAGAGAACAAGTGCCCCGTCGACCGAGTTCTCACCACTCCACTCGCCCAGAGGGTGTTAAGTGAAAAAGGTGAGATGGCACAAGCATGACAACCAGGAAAATGACAATCAGCATAGCCATAACGGAAGCGGTTCCACTGCTATCACGCCAAAAAATCATTCCTAGACCTACAAACTGAGAATTTAGCCTGAGACTCAATAGACTTGCCACCTATCGTCGCCTTGAGCGATAATATGGGCAAGAGATTTTTTACCAGGAGCCACCTCATGATGACGAAACAAAATTTAAAATGGCTGCTATGCGGCATCACGACTGTTGCGATCGCGGCGGCACCAGGCGCATGGCCAATGCTTGCACAAGACGAAACATCAACCAAGTCTGCTGCTGAAGAACCACCGTACAAGCCAAAAACCAAAAGGGAACTACAGCGGCAACTCACGCCCTTGCAGTTCGAGGTCACCCAAAACGAAGGTACTGAACCTGCGTTCAAGAACCGCTACTGGAACAATAAGAAGAAGGGCGTCTATAAGTGCATTGTGTGCGACCGACCTCTTTTCACCAGTAACACCAAGTACAAGTCGGGGACTGGCTGGCCGAGCTTTTACACGCCTTACAAGTCAGGCAACGTAGCGTACCGGAAAGACAACAAGTTTTTCTACACACGCATCGAAGTTCATTGCTCAAGGTGCGAGGCACACCTCGGACATGTTTTCGATGATGGCCCGAAACCCTCTGGAAAGCGTTATTGCATGAACAGCGCCGCAATGAAATTCATCGAGGACCGTGCGGCTAAGAAAACGGCTAGTGACGAGAAGAAACCTGAACAAATTCAAAAGTGAGCACTACGGCAACTTCGTTAACAATCGCAGCCATCGTATTTCGATGGTTGCGATTTTTTGTTGCCACGGCTAGCCAATTTCACCAAGCACCCAAAGTTCTTGCGAATGGCGGTCACTAGGCGTGACCACGACAGATACAGCGAACCCCAACCACAGTTGCCGCTCATCATTTTCGCCAATGACTAGGCGAGTAAAATAACCAACTCACCTGAATTCACGTTTAAACAAACAATTGCTCCCACCAACATTCCTCCATCGAATGAAATTACTTTGCCGGAAGTAGCCCCCACCCAGATGGCTCCCGTGCGAAATAACCAGATGGCTCCCGTGCGAAATCAACTGCCAATCAATAAATTATTCGCAGATGACACCAAGGCAGTTGCCTTGTTTTCTGAATCGCTCGCTGAATTCAGCTTCGAAATTACTTCTCATCCGGTAACTTTGAAGGTGCGTACAAGGCTCTTGAAGACTAGATTGTTGTCTTCATTTTCAACATTGCCGTGGAACCCACCATGACCTGCAACTGCAACACCACTTTGTTTTCTTTGTTTTTGTTGACTCTGAGTCAATTTTTCAGCCCACTGGCCGTTACGACGGCAACAGAACAAGCTGGCAGTGACCGTCAACTCTCCGATCCAGCAATTCTTACCATCGATCGCATCTACGATGGATCTGAATTCAGCGGCAAATCATTCTCCGGAAAGTGGCTTTCAGATAAAGACAGTTACACGAGTCTCGAGCCGACTGCAGCGGGTACCCAGCAGATCGTGGGACACGATGCAGCAACCGACTCAACAGTAATTCTGGTCAGCGCAGATGATTTAACACCGGCACAAGCATCCAGCCCACTCAAGATCGAAGGCTACACATTCTCACCTGACCAGAGTCTGCTGCTGATCTACACCAGCAGCAAGCGTGTTTGGCGTAACAACACTCGGGGCGACTACTGGGTACTTGACCGTGCAGCAGGCCAATTGAAACAACTCGGCGGCAACATTCCACCGTCCAGCATGATGTTCGCGAAATTCTCGCCGTCTAGCAAGCAGGTCGCTTACGTGCATGAAAACGATGTGTACGTGGAAGACCTATTGAACAACACCATACAGAAGTTAACTCAACGTTCCAGTGATTCGATCATCAATGGAACAACGGATTGGGTCTATGAAGAAGAACTAGGACTGCGTGATGCATTCATGTGGAGCCCAGATGGCAAGAGAATTGCCTTCTGGCAACTGGACACGAGTGCCGTTCCTCAGTTCCCCCTCGTTAACCACACCGATTCGCTGTACCCGGAAGTGACGTGGTTTGGTTATCCCAAGGTGGGCCAGCACAATGCCGAATGCCGAGTCGGCATGGTAGAAATCGAAACGGGTGAAACAAAGTTGATTGAGTTACCCGGCGATCCGGGCGAACACTACATTCCTCGAATGGAGTTTTTACCTCAGGATCGTGATTTGGGGGAACAACCAAGAATTTTGATTCAACAACTCAACCGCCTTCAAAACACGAACCGGCTGTTTCTTGCGGATTTTCGCAGCAACACTGTCTCGGAAGTCATGGTAGAGCGTGACGCAGCGTGGATTGACGTACATGACGAATTGAATTGGCTGGACAACGCATCGGCCTTCACATGGATGAGCGAGCGGGATGGATGGCGTCACCTCTACGTGGTGTCTGTCGACGATGGGGCAACGAAACAGATCACCCATGGAAAATTCGATGTCATCGAGTTATTGAAAGTGAACGAGGCAGATGGGATCGCGTACTTCGTCGCATCGCCCGATGAGGCATCTCAGCGTTACCTTTATCGCGTGAATCTGGATGGAACGGACTTGAAACGGGTGACGCCCGACGGTATTGCCGCTACGCACAGCTACAAAATTTCGCCAGATGCTGGCTGGGCAATTCACCAAGTATCTCGTTTTGAGGAGCCACCAACGGGGGACTTGGTGACTCGGCCGGACCACAAACGGGTGCGAACACTCGAGTCCAATGAGGCTCTTCGAAAAACGATCAGCGGTTTGGCCCGAACCCCAACCGAGTTCTTTCGAGTCACCCTGCCACCTGATGGAACGGCTGATGAGCAAGATTCGAAACCACTGGAACTGGAAGCATGGTGCATGCTTCCGCCCAACTTCGACAGCACCAAAAAATACCCTCTCCTGATATATGTTTATGGCGAGCCGGCGGGCACTACCGTGGTGAATCGCTGGAGCAGCAAGTCCTATCTTTGGCATCAACTGATGGCACAGAAAGGTTACGTGGTGATGAGCTTTGACAACCGCGGCACAAAATCTCCGCGGGGAAGAGCATGGCGTAAGAGCATTTACCGCAAGATTGGGATTATTCCGCCGGCAGACCAAGCAGCAGCCGCGAGGACCGTCTTGAAAGATCGCACTTACCTAGATCCTTCACGTGTGGGAATTTGGGGCTGGAGCGGCGGCGGTTCCTCCAGCTTGCATGCCATCTTCAAACATCCGGACCTGTACTCGACTGCCGTTGCCGTCGCGCCTGTACCGAACCAGAGATACTACGACACGATCTATCAGGAACGGTACATGGGCCTGCCTGATACCAACGTAGAAGGTTTCACCGAAGGATCCCCCATCAATTTCGCAAAACAACTGGAAGGCAATCTGCTGCTGATTCACGGAACTGGTGATGACAACTGCCACTACCAGACTCTGGAACTACTCATCAACGAGCTGATCAAGCAAAACAAGCAATTCAGCATGATGTCGTATCCGAACCGAACGCATTCCATCCGGGAAGGAAAAAACACAACACGGCATCTGCGGGATCTGATGACGAGATACATTCTGGACAACCTGCCGGCTACTCCGTCACCTGCTTCGAAGAACTAACCCCCGTCCCGCAGAACACACACCATGTCGATCCAACCCGGATGCCAGTTTGCCAGTGACAATACCGCCGGCATCTGTCCTGAAGCAATGTCCGCGATGACAGAGGCGAATCAGGACGCCGCCAAACCCTACGGTGAAGACCCTTGGACCAAGCGTGCAACCTCACTGATTCGTGACGTTTTCGAGGTCGATTGCGATATTTTCTTCACCTTCAATGGCACTGCCGCCAATGCACTTGCCCTGTCAGCTTTGTGCCAATCGCACCATGGTGTCTTAGCGCATCGATGGTCACACGTAGAGACCGATGAGTGTGGCGCGCCAGAGTTTTTTTGTAATGGAAGTAAAATCCTGCTTGTTCCGGGAGAAAATGGGCGTGTTGATGGTGACCAAGTCGCAGACGTTGCCGAAAGTCGAACCGACGTGCACTTCCCCAAGGCAAAAGCACTGAGCATTACTCAGTCCACGGAAGTCGGCACGGTCTACGACCTAGATATGCTGGAAGGAATTCAAGAAAGTGTTCGTCGAAGCAAGCTAAGTTTCCATATGGACGGAGCTCGTTTTGCAAATGCGATTGCAACGCTTGGTGTTGCACCGAGCGAAGTGACCTGGAAACGCGGAGTCGATGTTCTGTGTCTTGGCGGCACAAAAAACGGAATGGCTGTTGGTGACTGCGTGGTCTTCTTCAATCGGGAACTCGGCCAGGAATTCGAATACCGGTGCAAACAAGCCGGGCAACTTGCGTCCAAAATGCGTTTTCTGTCAGCACCTTGGGTGGGATTACTGACAGACAACATCTGGCTCAGCAACGCACAGCACGCGAACGAAATGGCACAAAAGCTGGCGACTGGCTTGAAACAACTCGGCATTCGCATTGCAGCCCCTGTGCAGTCCAACGCAGTTTTTGCTGACCTGACAGTCGAGCAAACCATTGCCATTCGAAAACGGGGCTGGATTTTCTATGAGTTTGACGGCATCGGAACACCCCGCCTGATGTGTTCATGGAAAACGACCACTGCTGAGATTGATGCATTCCTGCTTGACTGCAAACATACTCTGGCTGCGAACCCTTGATGCACAAAATCAAACTTGGCATTGTGAGAAGGACAAAAGAGTCACCCCACCCTGTAATGAAGCCGCTTCGTTGGCACCCCGAAACTGCAGCCTACTTCGGACAGATCCGAGGGAATCACGCCGAAGCGTTTTCGCCGCGAATGTGAGCGATTCCCAGGACACTCGAACCGTCTAAACAAGCAGCACCTGAACTTACCAACGTGAGATCCTACTCGTCACGCGTTTCCAGTAGGGTGCCAACGATGAATTCGGACTTTTTGAAACCTAAAGACACAGACCGAGTCATCGACAAGCGAACGAGGGCCTGAACAGATATACTTAAACAGTGTGGACACAGGATCACAATCACCGACATTGTGGTCTGGTGTTTCGATCTTTAGCCCGATCTTGACTTTGACTTGTGACTTTGAGCCCGCCCACGGAAACCCCACCCAAATGCTTCAGCTACCTCTTATTAACCAATGTGATCGAGCCGTGCAGCTAACTTGCCGAAATGTCTGCAATCTCATTTGCATGCTGCCCGTGCCAATGGTGGTCCTTGCCTTGGCAATATCTCTCCAGTCAACTTCCACCGCAGCTGAGGCGAATACTCAATCACGTCCCAACATCGTGATGATTGCTATCGATGACTTGAACGATTGGGTCGAACCGCTAGGAGGACACCCGGACGTCAAGACGCCGGCCATGAAACGGCTGGCGGAGCGTGGACTGACCTTCACGAACGCCCATTGCCAAGCCCCCCTGTGCAATCCAAGTCGTACATCCTTGATGACTGGCAAACGCCCTACATCGACGGGAATTTATGGGTTGAGCCCGTGGATCCGAAATGTCCCCGACTTAAAAGACTTGGTAACACTCCCGCAGCATTTTTCCAAGCATGGCTACCACACCTTGATTGGTGGAAAAATTTATCATGGTGGCAACGGCCGAAAAAAAACGAAGGGGCAAAAAAACAACGAGGAATGCGACGTATGGGGCCCCAATGCTTCGGTCGGGGCGAGACCAAAGGCGAAGTTAATTCCACCAACTCCCGGTGGTAATCATGGGCTAATGGACTGGGGTACGTTCCCGCACCAAGACGAAGACAAAGGGGACTGGAAAGTCGCTTCATGGGCGGTTGAACAAATCGACCAGATGCCAACAGATCAACCATACTTTTTGTCGGTTGGCTTTTTCCTGCCACATGTGCCTTGCTATGCAACGCAAAAATGGTTTGACCTGTATCCAGAAGAAACACTGACCATGCCGCCGATATTGAAGGGTGACCGGGACGATACCCCTAACAGTTCCTGGTACATCCACTGGGATCTGCCCGAACCGAGGACAAGCTGGCTCGCGCAGAACAAGCAACTTCGTCCTTTGGTTCGTTCTTACTTGGCCTGCGTCAGTTTCGTGGACAGCCAGGTTGGCAGGGTACTCGACGCAGTCGAAAGATCGCCTCAGGCTGATAACACGATCGTCGTTCTTTGGAGCGACCACGGTTACCACCTCGGCGAAAAGGCGATTTCAGGAAAGAACTCACTGTGGCGTCACTCAACTCGTGTCCCCCTGATTTTCGCGGGGCCTGGCATTCCAACTGGCAAAAGCTGTGATCAACCAGCCGAACTGCTGGACCTTTATCCGACCCTCAGTAGCCTTGCCGGCCTGCCTGGCAATATTCAGACGGAAGGAATCAGCTTGGAACCACAGATCGACGATCCCAACAAAAGCCGCCAGCGACCCGCGATGTGCACGCATAACGCTGGAAATCACTCAATCTGCGACCAACGCTGGCGTTTGATTCGCTACGCCGACGGCCAATCTGAATTGTATGACCGCGACAGTGATCCGTGGGAGCACAATAACCTGCTCAAAGACGATCCATTTTACAAAGATCGCGGCACACTCTCTTCTGTGGCACGCAACGCTGCGGATCGATTGCTGGAGTATTTACCTGAGCAGGAACTCCCCTTGGCGCCGGGTAGCAGAGCACGAATTTTGGAAAAGCGAGCCGATGGTTTCTACTGGCAGGAGAAAAAAATAGTACCTGAGGATCTCGTTGATTGAGTCCCGTGTCGCAAAAGAAGCACTCGCAATGTAGCGGTTTGCTTCTTTTTCCCGCGGATTCACACCCCACTTTGACACGGCCTTGGTGGCCACAGCTGCGGCCACTGGGCAGCAGCCCCAGCCATCAGCAAGTCTTGAACAGATTCAGGCGGGTTGCCGAATCACAAAAATCCTTCGATAGTATTCATCTATCGGGTTGGTGTTTCCGGCTCGATGAACAAGATTTTCGTCCCGCCCATACCATCTTTAGAAGTAAAGAGTTCGCGATGAGTGTTTTGGTAACCCAACAAGCTCCTGATTTCACCGCACAAGCCGTCATGCCTGATGGTCAGTTCAAAGAAGTCTCCCTCAGCGACTACAAAGACCAATACGTCCTGTTATTTTTCTGGCCATTGGATTTTACGTTCGTCTGTCCCACAGAAATCATAGCATTCAGCGATCGCGCAAAAGATTTTGCAGCTCTCGGCGTGCAGATTCTGGGCGTTTCCATCGACAGCCATTTCACGCACTTGGCGTGGACCAATACCGCTCGTGACCAAGGTGGAATCGGCAAGACTGATTACCCCTTGATTGCTGACCTTAACAAGCAGATCTCTCGCGATTATGACGTCTTACTTGACGGTGGTGTTGCACTACGAGGACTGTTTTTAATTGACAAAGCAGGTGTCGTCCGACATCAGGTTGTTAATGATTTGCCTTTGGGAAGAAGCGTCGATGAAGCCTTCCGGATGGTACAAGCCCTGCAATACTTCGAGGCGAACGGCGAAGTATGCCCCGCGAACTGGAACGAGGGCAGTCGCACGATCAAACCCGATGTCGAGCAAAGCAAAGAGTTCTTCTCTGCTGAATACAGCGACTGATCTAAGAAGTTGTCGATGCTCTCAATCGCCAAGCCAAACGTGCGACGTGTGCTAGGTGATCGCAGACGGATCGCTGCAATTTAATTCGAGCTTCCCTGACGTTACCGGACGTACCATGTGGATCACCAACCAACTCGGCGTGGCAACTTGGAGTGAGGCCGGTGCAGAATGGGAAATTGACGCTCGAGGCGGACAAGCGATCAGCTTCGGATTCCAAGATGAGGCATCGGTTCAATTGAAACCGGTAGATGGCAAGACCCTCCCAGTAGCCGATGAGCATTTTGTGCGAGGCCGCTGCTGGAACATCAACTACCCGCAAGCAGGCCACCGACACGCTTTGCGAATCGCTTTTGAGCCGATTGAGACAGCAGCGGATAGCATGCTGCTGGAAGCGACGATTTCGATCCAGACGGATCTGCTTGATTCTCATCCGAAAGTTGATATCCACTTTGATGGAAAGTTAATCAAAAAGATGAGCGTCCCCGGTGCGTCCCCCCGCCCCGTGAATCAGTCAGGATCATCCGGCGTGACTCTTGCGAAATCGAAGCAGAACTTCACTGCCATTTTTCTGGGGGTGCACGACAGTCCATTCACAACGGACCTGTCTACCTCCGAATCATTGCAACTGAGGCTCTTTGGAGAGTTTCTGGAGAAAGGCGTCATCCGCAAAGCACGCCCTTGGATTCTGATTCGTCGCGCGACGAACGAGCCTTCAGATTCGGAACTGCAGGCGATCTCACAGCGTTTGGCTGAACGCCCTCTACCGTTGGCGTTCTGAGAAGACGAACTCCAAGTCCTATGTGGTTCTTGCGTCACGACTCGCCGTGCGGCAGTACGGTTGCGTGTCCCGACACGAAAAACAGATCGCTGCTATCAACCAAATCATAATGTCGTGATTATTGAATACAAAGTTTGTACACGAGTATTCCCAAGTGATGACCAGCCCCCCCCCAAACCTCGGTTAACAGGACACCAGCGAAAACGCAGGGTCGTTGGAGGAGCCTTTGACAAGGCCCGTATGAAACAGACAACACCCCCTACCCACCCTTCCAGTTCTCTCTGAATGGTTTTGCATCTTCTGAATCTCCACAATGATTAATGGTTTCAGTTAGAATGTTGCTTTATCACGCAACCCCACCTTCCACCTTAGGAACTCTCTCTTATGGAATCATCACGTCGTGGATTTCTAAAGGCAACCGCAGCTGGATCTGCCTTGGTAGTATCAACGGATGCCATTGCTCAGGATGAATCGAAAAAACTTCGCCTTGCATCGATTGGCGTTGGCGGCAGCCGTGGCCGATACAGTCGAGGCGGCAGTATCGCACGTGACGCGGCGAAACACGCCAACATGGTAGCCGTTTGCGACGTAGATGATGTACACGCCGCGGAATTCAACAAAGCCTTCGGGGGCAAACTGAATACCTATCGTGACTACCGAGTGATGCTCAAAGAAGAAAAACCGGATGTCGTGACGATCGGGACTCCCGATCACTGGCACGTACCGATTGCCATTGCCGCTCTTCGAGCTGGTGCTGACGTTTATTGCGAAAAGCCGCTGACATTAACCATCGATGAAGGCAAAAAAATTCGGAAAGTCGTCGAAGAAACAGGACGCGTCTTTCAGGTGGGCACCCAGCAACGGAGTTCAAAAGATAAGTTCCTGACAGCCATCGCGATGGTACGAAGTGGACGTTTGGGCAAGAACGTTAATGCTTATGTAGCCATTGGCGGAGCTCCCGCAGGCGGGCCATTTGAAAACACAGAGGCGCCAGAAAATATTGATTGGAACATGTGGGTAGGCCCTGCCCCCATGGTTGACTACTCAAACGAACGCCGCCGAATGTTCCGTTGGTACTTTCAGTATTCCGGAGGAAAGATGACCGACTGGGGCGCCCACCACATAGACATTGCGCAGTGGGCACTGGCACCTGGCGAAGACGGGCCAGTCAAAGTGTCGGGTGAGGGTGAATTTCCAAAGGTTGTGCCAAATGATTTCAACTGGGGCAAGTTCCTTAATGGAGAGGCTTCACTACCCAACGCTTTCAATACAGCAACTCGCTTTAACATCGACCTGACTTATGGCAATGGAGCGGTGATGAGCGTCAACAATCACTACAAACGTGAAGGTGATAATGTTGACTTTGGGAATGGAATCCTTTTTGAAGGTGAAAAGGGCCGAATCTTCGTTAATCGCGGCAAAATCGAAGGCAAACCCTATCAAGCTTTGACGGATGGCGACCGTGCAGAATTGGACGAGCTGATCGTGAAAATGTGTAAAGGCAAACGTCCAGGAAATCACATGCAAAACTTCTTCGATTGCATCAGTGATGGAGGAAAGCCAATTTCAGACGTTTGGTCCCACCACCGGACGATGACTTCATGCCACCTCTGCAACATAGCACTCATGCTTGGACGCGAATTGCGATGGGATCCGAAGGCCGAACGATTCATCGATGATGACGAAGCGAATGCATTGATGACACGAAAATCCCGTGACTTCGATCCAAAAGTCTGATCCGAAGCGCCCACCCCAAAGTAAAGCGAAAAAGCTGGACGCAAAGTTGTCGAACAACACCCGCAACCGGCTGCCAACTCAACTTCAGAGGCGGAGTGTTGCTTGGTGAATTTCGGGGACTGCGCAAAAAAAACGGGTGCCGACACTTACCGACACCCGTTTTTTCGTTTTTTTACGGTGACTCAAACTTTATCAGCCGCTGGCACTTCGAACCCACTGCGGTAATCACGAGTCAGCATGGCGTTGGCAGCTTCGTTATTTGTGAAACGCTCCGTCGCGTTATCGAATTTCAACAGAGGACCAAGAGATAGAGGTGTTTTTGCCAAGTCGACATTACTCTTTTCCAGATGTTCCACGGTGCGTTGTAAAGTCGCCGCATTGTCATCAAGACTTTTAATCGAAGCCAGCGTCTGCTTGATATCATCCATCGAAGCTCGATTCTTCTCGCCGAGATAATACGAAATATTACCAAGATGACTGACACCGGCAGACAGATGTCCGGTCATCGCATCAGCGTTCAATGAATCGTAATCACGAGAAACACATGCATCAATGAAGTTAGCAAAGTGAGCATCACCAACGTTACTGACTTTGAATTCTTTGACCTGCTTCATGTCCTTGTCATAGACCTTACATAGGTCGTATCGGGTCTGAGCAACATAGCCATCAGTACCGTAAAAGATGACACCAATCTTGTTGCCTTTACCTTGACCGAACATCGCTTCGACTTCTCTACCAGCCGACTCTGATACATCGAGGCCTCGCGTCTCAAACACGATGCACTTGTCACCGTAGTCATAAATACTGACTTCGGTATTGGCGGTGTCACCAGCATCAACGTAGTTTTCATCCTTACGCTCAGCGGGATAACCTAACCGACCTCCATAACTGATCACTGATTCGGGATGACGATTCAACCCCAAACCCCATCGTGCAATGTCTGTTTGGTGAGGTCCCTGGTTCCCAAGGTCACCGTTGCCGTAATGTCGCTGCCAATGCCAGTCATAGTGAAAACGCTGACGTGTCAACTTGGGGTCGGTATACGCAGCCGGTCCGCTCCACATATTGAAGTCGACGTTATCTGGAATTCTGTAGTCGCCCAGTGATCCGATTGATTTACGTCGCTTGTAACAGAGACCACGGGCAAAGTTCACATCACCGATTCCGCCATCTGCAATGAACTTCACTGCGTCCTGACATGCAGCGCTACTACGGGACTGCGTTCCAGTCTGGAACATTCGACCATATCTTTTTGCGGCCGCGACCAAAGCTCGACCTTCATGGATGTTGTGACTAACTGGCTTTTCCACATAAACATCTTTACCTGCCTGCATCGCCCACACGCCCATCAATGCGTGCCAGTGATTCGGAGTCGCACAGGTCAAAATATCGATGCCATCCATATCAAGCGCTTGACGAACATCTTTGAAAACTTCAGGCGCCTTACCCTGCATTTTGGCGACCTGTTCAGCACGCTTACGCCCGACTTCCTCATCAATATCAACAATGGCTCGGATCACCGTACGCGGGTCTTTATTGAATCCACGGATATGCTCGCCCCCACGACTATTTACTCCAGCAACACAAACCCCCAATTGCTCATTCGGGCTTTGAGCTGATGTCCGGGGAATGGAGGCGGCGGCAACCGTGGCAGCGGCGGCAGCTGAAAATTGACGACGATTCAGTCTTGGCATGGGGGCAGGTCTCAGATGCAGGGGAAGGGAGAGGGTTAATCACGCGAGCCGTATTATTGCACGGAATTCCAATTCGTGCATCAACATAATCATGGACATCCCCAAAGGAAAAAGAACCTGCCCGAGGACAAACTGACTACATATGACACCACTTGCCCGTGCATGCAAAATCCCCCCGCGG
>JAAHTH010000373.1_pt1 | contig 17164 bp, 21 predicted proteins | sample 6116091 | NCBI WGS metagenome assembly JAAHTH01 (sample SAMN13939990, study PRJNA603662) | sponge metagenome | isolation source: marine sponge | host: Mycale hentscheli | place: New Zealand | collected 2006 | reverse complement strand
GAGTAATTGCCAAAGATTAGGGTCGGATCATACCACATGGGAACATTGGAATCGGGTCCGTCTATCACGGTTCCTGGGGGCGGGGTCTTCTCTTTCACCTCACGGTTTGGTGCGGGTTTGAGATCCGTGAACTGGCCGATGTCATCCAATCTTCGGTAGAGTTGGTTTATCAGTCCGGCATGCTCCCGTATGCCTGCAGGATCGACGGTGGTGTAATGGCTGATAATCTTGTTAAGGTCGTTCTTATCAAAGGTGCCCTTGTCAAAGCTACGGTGTATGACGTCGATCGTGTCGGCGGTTGGTAGAGGACCGGTGTAGGCATAGAACAAGCCATCCTTCCAACGGTTGATCACGTTGCGGAGTCTGACCGTGGCCATAGTAAGAATTAGCCAAGACGACTACTCAAAGGTTCTCGGGTTGCTTGGGATCTTCCGGATCGATGTCCAATGCGTCGCAGATCTCTCGGTAGCGATTACGAATCGTAACTTCAGTCACGCCTGCAGCCTGCGAGACCTCACGTTGGGTTCGCTTGGATTCACTCATGCGCGATGACAGATAGACAGCAGCCGCTGCAATACCTGTTGGTCCGCGTCCCGCCATCATACTGGAGTCAGAGACATGCCTAAGGATCTGCATAGCACGACCTTCTACCCTGGCAGGTAGACCCAAGTCCCCACAGAATCGTGGAATGTATCCCTCAGGTTGCGCCGGTGTGACGTCCAAAGCCAATTCCCGTCGAATAGCGCGGAATGTGCGCCCGATCTCCTTGCGACCGGTTCGGGAATGTAGTCCGACCTCGTCCAAGGTGCGCGGGTTGCCCCGCATTCTGCAAGCCGCATAAAGTGAAGCCGCCACTACGCCCTCAATAGATCGTCCACGAACCAGCTTAGCCTCTACTGACTTGCGGTAAATGTAGGCAGCCTCTTCACGGATCGGTTGCGGTAAAGTCATCTGGGATGCCAGACGGTTGAGTTCAGATAGTGCTGAGACCAGGTTTCGTTCCGTAGAATTACGGATCCTGGTTCGCTTATGTTGGGTTCGAATACGTCGGAGACGCTTGGCAAAATCGCCTGTGATCCTGCCACCTGCATGATCACGGTTGCGCCAATCAATGTCGGTAGTCAGACCTTTGTCGTGTAGCATCCATGTGGGAGCCATACCTGTTCGTTCTTGGCTTTGGCCAGTTCCGTCGGAGAATACACGCCACTCCTTGCCGGTGTCCAGAGCCTGACCGTTGATCAGCCCACAGCTATTGCATTCCATCTCACCACTAAGGTTCTCAAGGAAGCGTCCGCCACACTCGTAACAGTTTTCTATATCGACGACATAATCGTCAAAATTGTCTTTACTTTCGTTATTGTTGTTCATACCCACACCACCGAGAGGAGACCCTCTCGCGCTATACTAATCTGGATCGCGTATTTGAACCTTACCCTGAGTTAATATACCAAATAGTCAGCGGAGGTGTTCGGCCCGAGCTTTGAGGTAATCGATGCAAGAGGGACACAGTGGCAACTCTAAACGCTCTGGAGACTTGCCTCGGTTGTCAATTACGGTAGTAGAGTGGACTCGATTGCGTTGCTTACCGCAGAGAGAACACTCAGGCAACCTGGACTACCCCCGACAGCAACATCGGTAGCAGATTCATCGGCCTCATGAGTCGATCGTCACGAAGATAGACGTTATCACAGATGGTTCTAACTTCCTCGCCGTGTTGTTCCAGATCCGATGCCAGATTCCAACCACGCAAGCGAACATCGGTATCGACCCGATCGCGTGATGCTGTCCCCCAGATGATTAGGGCATCATGCTTGAGATAATTCTTGAGTTGTTTTGGGGTGACCATACGCCGTAGGGGGAGGTGATATTTGGGATGGATGTTTTCCCATTGTTCGTCAGTAACACCCTTAGCCTCCAACGGATTATTGTTCTCAATGCTACCGATGACGACACCTACGTCGCCATCCGCTGCACGGTTATTCTTGAAATCCCAGAAGTGTTCCAGGACTACTGCATCAGGAAGCTGGTTTTTTAGCCACTTGGCCGTGGCGACTTCTACCTTGACGCCGACGATATTGGAAGCGATCTTGTTATGGCCATAAGCCCCCGATCCGCCTTTACCATTACGCTTGTCGTAGTATTCCACGATCTCTTTAGCGTGATCCCAGCAACGGTTCATCTCATCTTCTGTCAAATCGACTTCAATCATTGTTTCCACTTCCCTAATGGGCACTCAGCATCAGACATCCGAGCCTTAAGCGGGAGTTTGCATCCGCAAAGTCCGCAAGTATCGGTTTTCAGAAAGCCCGATTCCAGGTGCGGGCAGGCACGACAGATCTTTATCCGTTTGGCATAGAGATCCTCGACATCCTTCTGGCTCATGCACCTACCTTGTCGGGCACCCATTTAACCCTCCCCTTGTCAGAGATAGTGGTCTGGTTCAAGTAGCGGAAGCGACAAGTATCCGTCATGCGTGGGATTGTCGGACCTATGGATAACACGGAAATGACCCGTGCCCTTCGTGCCGCAGAGTATGCTGTTGACTCCCACACTCGTCAACGTCATTTCGGTGCACCCGAGACCAAAATTATTACCGAGGGACTTGAAGAAACCGCTGAACAGGCTACCAAGACAGCCCTCACTACCCAGATGAAGACTGCTCTCAAGACTGGCTGGAGAGCCACCTACGATAACGTCCTTGACACTACATTCGTCAAGACTGGTGCCAAATACACCGGACAGGCAGTCGTCGTTGCTGGCGTTATCACCGGCGGGATCTGGCTGTTCACCGGTATGGGTGGCGCTGCGCTTAACATGGTCGGTAGCACCGCCGAGAAGGCTGAGGATTTTGCCGCCAATCACACATTCGTGGCCGCCGGTCTTGGTATTGGTATGCTACTCGGAGTCACAGCCCTCGGAATCGTCATCTATCGTCGACTTGCCGGGGGAGGCGATGAGTAATGAGTTGGTCTCAGAACACCTACGAAAAGGGCAATAGTCAGACTTGCTCTACCCGTCTCCGATCTAATCTAATCATCAGAGCCGACGGTTTTGGTGAGGCTCTACCCAGCAGCACTAAGGACGGAACCACCGTCTACCCAGACGTTCAACCAGGATACATCATTGAATGGTCAGCTAAGACCGAATCAGATGGTAGCAGTCTTTCAGATCGAGTTACGGCACGATTGATCCGACTTAACACCGTCTATCTCGGTAACCTCATCAATGATGCTACTGCCACCAATCCAAATGCCAGCCAAGAAGAACTGATCTCCATGATTGCAGAGATGGCCGACCCGTCTCAGTTGTTCTCTACTTTGTCATCACAGACTGTCAATACCGGATCGGACGGAACGGCTTCAGGCATTCTACCGACTGCTGGCGCCCCTGCAGGACCAGCTATGGTTGTAGTCCATTACGGATACTCAGGCAAGTCCGAGAGATCCGATAGCGAAAAGAAGTGGGACTTCTGGTCAGGAGAAATACTGGAAGAACTGGTAGCGTATCTCATTGCTGGTGCTGTATGTGCCGCTGGTGTGGCAGCCGCTGGTGTCACCGCTGGCCTCGCCACAGGTGCAGCCGTCTTCGGTTGTTCACTGGCTATTAGCATGGCCGTCGCGTTCTGTCGCATGGGTCAGCAGTATGCTGCCGATGCTTTCGGACTTATCGACACCAACAAAGACGGATGCACTTTCCCGATCGGTGGGCATAATCACACCTATGCTATCGCTCTTGGTGGTGACCAGGGTGCTATCAACGCATCAGAAGCCGCTGCACTCACCCCCCAGGCCACCGAATCCAGACTCTCCACCAAACCATTCCCATTCGGACGTGTGATCCTGCTATCTTCAGTCGCTGCCGCTGCTGTTCTACTCATTGCATCATCTTTCCAAGGGGGTTCTGAATGACCGACAAGACCCTCAAATGCCGACCCGCCTCGTTGGGCATCTTCGAGAGCCAGTGCGGAACCAAGCACAGGGTCAAGATCGATTCCGAGGAGGGTTCCGATGGCATCACCAAGATCAAGATCCGGTTCAAGGCCACGGACACCTCTGGCGCATTCAGCTCCGGCTACTCCGGGGGAGATCCCGGGCATTCCATCAAAATCGACATCAGATACACGCCTCCTGCAGAGGATGGCGGGGAATCCAGCAACATCGTCACGGGCGAGACGCTGGGATACGTCCCCCTGTCGGGATCTTATGCCGAAGCCGTCTTTGATGCCATACGACCTGGAACCTACAATGTTACTGTCAAGTCCCGTGCAGCTGGCGGTGATTGTTGTAAGCCTGGAGGATCGGTCAAGAAGACGATCAAGGTAGATGCGCCTGCACCCGTAGAGATAACGACCACGACAAATCCCTTGTCGGGGCAGGTCGCTCCCCAGAAGCCATCCCCTAATCCTGTGGTAATAGGCATGTTCATGTTCGTTGGACTGGTGACTATCGGTATGGCTTTCATGGACACCGGAGGCGATGAATAATGGTTGGAGTAGATGATGTCGCCAAGCAAGGTGTCAAAGATACAGTCACCGAAGGAATTGAACAAGGTGTCAAACAGAGTGCCAAGCAACTCATTGAGGAATCAATGACCGTTGCCACCAAGTCGAGCCTGGAATCCACGTTCGGAAGACAGATTCCTAAGAGTTACCTGGATGCCACCGGTGAACAGCTGACCAAATCCGGAGCCGAGAAGTTCTACCGAACCAGCATTCGACGTATGATCCGCGAGGGTGGTGAGAACGGTCCTAAGCAGGCTCTTGAAGCCACCATGAAAGCCCTGGGAGTAAGTTCTTCCGAAGCCGCCGAGATAGTGGTCGGCAATATGGGTGTCTCTTTGGCTCGTCAAGGTGGCGAAGCCGCAGTCCAGGCCGCTCTGAAGGCCAGCGGTAGATCGCTCAAGGAGATTATCTGTGCCACACCGTCAGTCATTAGGGGATTCCTTAGATCCGTCTACGACAACGCGATCCGTTTGGGCAAGAACCCGAAACAGGCTCTGCGTCAAACTAAAAAGCTAAAAGAATCGATCGCCTTCAAGAGAACAGCCATGATCCTGGGTGTTCCTGCCGCGGGCGCTGTCATCATAGGTGCTGGATACTCAGCATACAACATATTCTCTGGTATGCAATCTTCCGCTTCCAATCCTTCGGAGGAAGAAGCATCAACCCAAGCAGAAGAAGACCCAAGCACACCCAGCGAGGTTATTGGGCAGTCTCTCATCGGTCTCTCAGCCATTGGAATCGGTGGTTTGGGGCTAGTTGCTGTCCTTATGATGGGTGGCGACAAGAAGGAAAAAGCCATAGCTGCCTCGGAATCCGAGGATCCTGTTGAGATCAATCGGGAACGAACACTCGAGGACGACGGTCCGTGGGTAGCCACCTGCGCCCCTGATGGAGGAGGCGAATGCGCGCTGGAGATCGATACGTTGGAGGAACTGCTCCAACTGGAGAGGGACAACAAGATCGAGATTCCGGAATACTCCCACGATACCTTTGAACTGCTCCTCTACGATTGCGGTTGCGATAGTGGCCGATACAACGGGTGATCCCGTGGGGACACACTCATACGTCGATGAATGCGAGTTCTGCAATGGCCACGTCAACGTCAATCAGAACACCCGACCACCATACATGAGCGAGGAATGCTACGATTGCGGTTGGTGGGAGACCGATCAGGAGGGATACGAGGGTTCCGGTTTCATGGATCTCAATGAAATCAACGATCTACGGGAGATGGTCGATATGGACGAACTGTCCCATGAGGATTTGGTAGCGACACGAATCCGAATCAACGGTCCCATACCACCACCGAGGGAGATGCCCTACAACGAATATGCTTGCGTCATCAACCGTAAGATACAACGAGGGTGATCACTTGAACACGATAATGGATTGTCCCGTCTGCGGTGGAAACGAATACGACGTATCCGATGTGAAAGATCTCGGAAAGAGACGCCTTTGGGGGACTTGCCCCGATTGTGGTTGGTGGGACATTGACTACCCACAGCACCCCCACCTATCGAAATCTGGATTCCACAACCTCTACGACATCAATGAGTTCCGATTCAACATCGATAAGAATCCGATGACCATAGAGGAGTTCATCGCGATACGAACCAGAACCGGTGGTTCTCTCGGAGATTTTGCCAATTATCTCGGATACGCCTTAATCATCAACCGTAGGCCGGCATCCCGCGATCCTTGACATTCGCTTCAGGGTGTATCCAGGTGGATTCAACACCCAAAGCCTCAGCCATAGGACTCTGAACAGGAATCTCCCATGGGTGAATTGATTTTGCTAATGCTACTGGCGATGACCAATCAATGCCATCACCCTCTCGTAGACGTTCCAATTCGTCAACGTCCAATGGCCAGACGATCTGTCCAGTCTTTTCATGAACTGCATAAGGACAACGAATAATGCCCTGACGGTGATTAGGTGCTTGATCCAAATGCGGTATGTTCCTACCAATGGCTCTTTGACAAATCTCCTTGATCACCTCACGGTGCGCCGCTGCTCGCTTCTTAGCATTCATTTCTGATACCTCAGCACCTACCAGCGATCGGCAGAGATTCCGAACAGCATCCTCATCACACACCCAAACGTGGAATCCCTTCCCGCCCGAGAACACTACTCGGGGCGCGTGCTCCGGCATGACAACATGCTTAGACAACTCCGACGCGATAGCATCGGCCGTCTCGAAAGCAGTCTCCAAGTCATCGGGATCATCAATGTCCCAGACCAGGCTCTTGCCCATTAACGACACCCGACCCTCGTTAAACCGATCCGTCCAGAGCTTACGCCACTCGTCACGACGTTCTTTGCTGTTGATTTGATCGACGATGCGAGGACGATCGTCAAGCTCACCCTCGATGCAGTTGGTTCCGATGTGCACAGTTACTGTATCGCTGGGTTTAGACTCCATCGATGATAGCCACCCCAGGAGGACGTCGGAGTGTTCCAGGATTTGATGACGGACACCGTAGGGTCTCCAAGGATCCTCAGAAAGGGGATCGTGTCGCCAACGAGTTAGTTTGAACTCGCGTCCAGCACCGAGTTTAATCATCTCAATACGGACTGCCAAGTTATTCATCCATCGGCCTACCATACTTGTGCCTGGTGTTGGCACCCGTTTAACCCTCACCCAAGCAAACTAAACAAGCTATTGCTATGCAAAATACTCACCCACGACGGATCGAAGCCGTAACCGGTCGGCTTGTTGTATCGAAGTTCCAAGTATGGTCGGCCTCTTGGCAAATCCTCTCTGTGCTCAAATTGACATTCATCTATCCAGACGCCACTAACCCACCTGCGTTTCATTGACTCACGAATCAAAGTAGCATTGATTACATATTCCGAGTTAATCAATTTGACATTACCGAACGCTGGCGGTTCAGACGTCAACGCCGTGGCGAGTGAAATCGATGCCCCCAAATGAGCGTTGAACAATGACAGCTCCATAGGGCGCGTCAAATCGTATCTGTTTAGGGCGATTGTTCCAGACATGTGGATCTGTCGTTTGTGCCAAGGACTTGCCTCCACATTGGAGATTTCAACTGAAAAATCCAAAATGGTTTTATCATATCCGCCCACCTCCTCCTCATCACTTGGTTCGGGCTCTTTGATGACAACAGAAGTTCTCCAATTAGCCAACATATTGTTTAATCGTATCATTGAAGGGCATGAGAGTAGATCGCGAATGCGATTTTCTATCCAAGCCTCTAACTGCCCTTCTTCCTCAAAGTTAGGGATCAAGTCTTTCGCAAAAGTTACTTGCATGGTGGTGGGAAAAATTGACCAAGAATCGTGTGTATGGATGGTAGGGATCTGTTCCAAATCAGTCTCCAGATCTGCCGAGAGCATAGCACTCAACCCCGATATGGTTTGGTCTCCAGGTTCTTAGGATAATCGATCGATCCCCAGAAGTGCTGTCCGGTTCTGCGGTTTTTCCGAAGACGCATGGGTTTGCCATTGGAATCAAGGACTGGTCCAGGAGCTGCATTCTCGGAAGTCTGTATGCGATCGGCCAGGTTCTTCCTCCAGCCCAGGACGCGATGGACGCGTCGGTTCTTGGCCAAGGCGAACTCGCCGAAGGTCGGGTGTATGTAGATGGGAACCACTCTGATGGCGTCACGACCCACATCACGAGCACCAGATACGGCTCCATCAACGATCGAGGTGTAGACGCGCGTGAACAACTCGGCACCATCCGGTCCGCGTCCGTAGAGCTTCTGGTAGATCCTCTCACGACGTGGCATTCGAGGTAACTCCTGGAAACCCAGGTCTACCAGATAGTCATCCATGTCGTCGCCAGCGATCCTGGTGTATTCTGCCTCGTATGCCGTCTGGTTGAGTCCCCTCGGTCCGCCACTCCCCAGTGCACCCGTGATTTCGGCAGTAATCTCTGCCTCGGTGGGTTCGTAATCTTCGGCCTCGTAAAGTTTGAGCGATGCTTTAGTGTATCCGCACTTGCATGGTCTGGCGGAACGTAGGATCTCCCACTCCATTGATTGGCTTTGATATGAGTTACGCACCTCTTGACTGACAGGTCTCCAGCCGTAACATTTAGTGCACCACAGTGATGAAGCAGCTATTCCTGGAGCTAAGTGAGGTCTCTGACCCTTCTTAACCATCGGAAACTTATGTGTGACGTTGTTGCTATTGTAACTTGAAGAACGTCTCCCATCATTGTAGACCAAATACTTGCCCAGTTGATCAAGTTCAATGCAAGATTTCTGAGGTGGTGCTGGGAATGTCTTACCACCCCCACCATCATCTTGGATAGGATAACTCAGTTGCCAGTCCCAACGATCGCCGAACTCCCTATCATTGGCAGTGACCCCTTCAGGGGTTTTCCAAGTCTTGTCGCTTGCATCATATTCAATCGGTAGGCCACAGCAAACGCAACCCCATCCAATATACGCAGGAGGTCTAACCATGCCTTTGGCATTAGCTTGCTTGATCAAACGCTCTTCGCCTATGAACGGTTCAATGTATGTGTGAAGGTATTTTGACACATCGCCCGAGGAATTAGGAGACAACCCAATGTCTGGATCGTCGACGCCCAATAGAATCTCCTCCTTAAGGTCGCCAAACTCATCCCCGCCATCATCGAGATCCAGAAGCGGCATAAATGGGCTTATGATTTCGCCATCCGAATCATTGTAGGGTTTTATGTCAAAACGTTCGGCAAAACGCTGATTCCACTCTGCAACAGTAGAAAGTAGGTAGATTTTCTCGCCATTAGATCCCTCTAACGACATGTAGTAGCCATGATCTTTCATATCTTTCAGAATCTTAGGCGATTTCAACATTCGATAACCCTTGTCCGTAAATAGAGGTTGAGTAGTATAGGCCGTTGCCTTGCTGGAGTTAGGATTGGTGTTATGATTTGACAACCACCTTTTGGCTCTTTGACGAATGGTGAGATCCGAGGGGCCTGCCTTGAGTCTGGCCATAACCTCTTGTTCTTTCTGGGGACTCAATGTAGCAGCTAATTCCACGACGGCATTTGAGAGGTTAGCCGTGTTACCCCAATTGGCAGTTTGATAATTGTAATTCAGCATCTCATCCGTAATATGTCCAGATTGAATACCTCGAACAAATGTATCTACAAAAATCTCACGGATCGGTTCAGGTAGAACACTCAGACCAATCAATGATGTAGAGTCATACTCCTCAACATCCTGTTTTGCGGGATCCAAACTTGGGTGACCTACATCATTAAGCAATTCGCGAAAATGCGCCTCCTGCTCTAAACGAGATAAGGTCGCTTTGATAAAAGCAGGTTCCTGCTTAAGGAACCATACTGGGAATGGTTGCAGGGTAATACCGGTCTTCTTTTTGCGAAGCATTCTACTAAGGGTATCTCCCGATGGATAGGGTATCTCCAACTCTGTATTCGACCCCACTCCATACCTTGAACCCTCACCCGACCTCACGTATTCACGAAGTATTTTGTAGAGTTCGGGATCAAAGGATTCTACATCATAATTGCCTGACGAAACTACAGCGAACTCTAATCCTTCTCTCATGGCGCCATTAGTCTGCCAACTTCCCATTGTGGATGTGATGCGGTCGCGATTTAATTTCTTGGTAGCGTCATTAGGTGGCAGAGTGGCTACAATTGAACTGATGTCGCCAAAATCAATTGATCTACCAACTTCCTTAAGTTTTTTCTGGATCAGTTCCAGATCTGCTTCAGTAATGAGTTGAAGTTTGCGGCGTTCTGGTGCAGATACTCTATCAACCATATTGTTGAGTCCCCTAAGGGTGTTGCTCAAATCATTGTATGTCGTATTGGTCTCATTATCAATGTTGTATTGAGGGATCTCCTCCGTATCGACCCCGTCCAGCAGTTCTTGTTGGTTCGCGATCTCCGTTCGAATAGACTGTGTGTCTACACTACCATAGAGGCGTTTCATGAAAAAGCGACTGTAGCTGTCCTCATCAACATTATTGCCCTCATAGATTCCAAGTGCCTTAGTCAGACGATTCTCAGCCATTGTTTTGTTGTTTTGATATGAGTCGCGTCGACCGTCACGCAATTTCTTGATGATGTCATCCTTGCTTGGCCAATTATTCAACAATTCCTTGAGGTGTTCTCGATCAGCTCTGACCATGAAAGTAGCCACGGCTGGCGGTAGATCGTTGAGTGGCCGATCCTGGAGATCCATGACTTGGTTGTCCTGTGTGTGGATCTGACCATACTTCTGGCCGTTGCGGAAGACCACATACAGCGGACCACGATTGAGATAGCTCTGGGCGGTGCTCTTGTTGCTGGTGCACCACTTGGTTCCAGATGCGTATTTGCTAGCTGCGTCAGCGCCTGTCACCTTGACGATCATAATGTCACCCTCATTGAAAGCCACATCTGCTTGGCTGGCTTTTAGCCCCATCTCTGAGGGCATCCAACGTTCGTTACGAGCCTCGGCTTCTGACTCTGGTGTCAATGATGCTTCAACATCTTCCATATCCCAGATGCTAAACTCTAAGGGATTCTTGATATTGCGACCAGGGAATCTTTCGCGCATACGATTCTGAACATCAGATTCCTTGCGATTGGTCATATACCAGTTGAATGTCTCAAGCGCACGATCTTGATCCTCTGGCCAGATAAGATTCTGACGTCCTGGTGGAGGATTCTGGGTTGCTTGATAGGTTCCGAATAATTCTACGGGAATGACTTGATTGATTAGCCATTCTGAAGCACCCTCTGGGATTTTACCATCTTGGACAGCCTTTCCCATCTTTGTCAACAATGCAAAGTCCTCTTGCATCCACCAATCCAAATCCTTCATGGCTTTCTTAGGATCCTTTTCGGCTAGTTTTAGCCATTGCTCATCGTATTCGTCGTTATTCTCCAGGAATGATTCCTGATACTTGCCCAGGATCGCCTTAGCGGTCTGATCTGGAGCCTCAAACACGATCATGTGTATCATTGGCACGTCTCTGCTACTTTAAGAAGACCGAACGCGCTTTACCGACACGATCCGAACCCACCATGTCGGAGAGGCAAGAAACCTCTCCAATCATACGCACTACGGTGGCCTTGACCGGTGCTGGTTCAAAACGAGTCAAGATGACCGAAGGTTTTGCGAACTTAAGGGCTCGTAGGAGACTGTTGCTATTGACGCCAAGGGTTGATGACAATTCTGAGATGCTAAACCAGCGATCCTGATCGCGACCGAGTATCTCAACGATCTGCAGAAGATTTCGGATGCTGGTCTTGTTATTGCTACGCTTAGAGGATCCTCGAAGAACCTTCACGGTCGAACGTAGAACATAGGAACAGGCGCGATCGCAAGTCTGAACTTCATAATTGCCCTGGGGAGGGCTCATAGTGCAACCGCAGATAACGCAATTCATTCTGAATCACCCTTGTAGTTGATCAACAATTGTTCGTATTTTTCCTCTTGTAGCATATCCTTGAGACAATTGACCGGTTTCTTAACTGACCATAATGCAGTATGGCCATTATCAGTCCTAACAAAATTGTCATTGCATAGCAGAGCTAAAGCACGAGTCAGATTCCAACTACTCGGTCTCTCGCGCCCCAATGGACTATCGATGGCATCAATCACTTTTGAAGAGATAGTCAAGGCAGACATTGGTTGATCCGGATGCTCTGACAATATCTTGCCAGCAAAATAGAGTATCTTGAGTCGGAAACCTCCGCCACGTCCCTTGCCATTGACGCGTGTGTTGCGACTATTGGCGGCATAGATATGGCTGCAGGTCTTATTACACATCCGAGTCAATTGAGGATTGGGACTGGCACGAATACGCGCCATGAACTCACATCCACAAGTTCGACAAATAGCGGGTTCTGACTTATGGATCCGGGGACTCATGAATCTACTCGGGGTCTTCACCCCAATAAACAGTTCGTTCATTCAAGTCGATCGATGGCTTGGATACGAGAGCCTATCCAGTGCATGACCGGAACAGCCATTGAATTACCCATGGCTTTGTATCGATGACCATCAGGACAATCCTTGGCTTCCTTCTTGCGCCACGGGATCTGGGTATAATTGTCGGGGAATCCTTGTAGACGTTCGCACTCCAGAGGAGTTAGCTTTCGAACCACCATAGTGGCCTCGTGAACCGCTTGAATCTGTGCAGTCACTTCTGCAGACTGTGGACTGCGACTCGGGTTGTTGGATGCGGTAAGTGTCGGAGCGATGATAGCATCTCCCTCATCATCGTGATGAGCCACGCCATGGCGATCCGTCTTAGTCAAGCACGGTGATGTGTCGATCATAGGTTTGGTAGCATTACCGCCATTCTCTGGTTTGCGACCGATCCAGTTGCCAGGGATGCCATAAGCATCAGCCTCCCTTTCGGCAATAATCTGACGTTCTATGCCAGATCTCATTCCTGGCCCTTTCCCATAACTGGCATCAAGAGTATTGTTAGGATCATGCAGGGCTACTTGCCCGACTCCCAGGGAGCCAGCACCACTCTTGCTTCCAGTCCCCAATGCAGGGAATACTTCCTTACTACTGATAGGATCCTGGGTTGCGTGGAATGCGATCGGTTCGGCTACTGCTGGTGCACCATGGCCACCCGCAGTTCGAAGAGGAACATGAATGTCTCCGGTCAGCGTCTGGTTGAACAAATCAACGCCCTGCGTTCCTTCGGCCACCAATGGTAGATTGCCTCCACCAGTCCCCGCCCTTGCCTTGAGACAAGGGGCGATGTCCACTTCCTTTACTCGAGAATCCTGTGCATGATTTTCATAAACGATCCTCTCGGCTACGACATCCCCACCTTGGTTACCGGTTGGTGCCGGTTCGGTAGTGATAGTCTGTGATGTCTCAGTAGTTTCGGTTCTCCAATTCTTTCCTGAGCTGGTCGGAGTCATGGAATAAACCACATGTGGACCCTTAGAATCCGATGCCCGGATCGTTGGTGAGTATTCGGTTCGGACTTTGGGAGTTCCATTTGGAGCCGTGTCCAACCTTTGGTCGAAGATAGCCCAGAGGGGTTCATTCAAGCGTCCGGAATCTTCTGATCTACTGTGTAGCCCGCTCGAGCTCTCAGTGCCAGATCCAATTCCTTCGGTAGTTTCTTGTTCCGCTTCTGCGCTCGGCGGAGGATTCCCGAACAGGCTTTCGGGCTCAAGTAATACCGCTCCTGCACGGTTCCGATCTCCTCCAGCACGTCCAACAACGAAGACTCTACGTCGTCGTTGGGGGACTCCGAAGTGACGCGCGTCCAGGACTCGGTAGGACCACCCATACCCGAGTTTCTCCACTTCCCCGAGGAAGGCACCAAAGTCCCGTCCTCCTCCAGAAGACAAGAGACCGGGGACATTTTCGTAGATGAACCAAGTGGGTTTGACATCTCTGATGACTCGGAGATATTCCAGGGCAAGGTTGCCGCGAGGATCATCCATTCCGAGTCTTTTTCCGGCGACGGAGAAGCTTTGACAGGGGCTTCCTCCGACGACAAGTTCAACTTCTCCTTCATATTGTTTCCAGTCATGTTTTGTCACATCTCCTACATTGGGAACATCCGGATAGTGATGCGCTAACACCGCACTCGGGAACTTATCGAACTCAGCAAATGCAACCGCTTCCCAACCTAATGGGTGCCAGGCCACAGTCGCCGCTTCAACACCAGAGAACAAGCTAATGTATCGGAAAGGACGTTCCTCCATAATTCAATAGGTGTTCTACCACCTATATCAAGCAGTGCCCAAGGGGAGGTTCAATAGGCTGCGACAACTACCACACACCATGACGGATGCACACGGTTTCATTCTCCCGCCCCTACTGCAGATCTCACTTGAGATTACACTGCTGGCATTAGCCATGATCCTACTACTCGCCCCAAAGGATCGCAGACTACCCGAGGCAATCACCATGATTCTCCTTGCCACAGCTGGAAGGATCCTGATGGAGCCAATACCCAACGTCCAGCCAGTCACCATACTGGTGATGCTGACCGCGATCCGACTCGGAGCCATGCGTGGGGCATCATTAGGAATACTAACTGCTTACCTGTCTAACGTTTACCTGGGAGGTGGCGCTTGGACGATCGTGCAGGCGGCATCATGGGGATCTATCGGATTGCTCACCGGCTTGGTCTCAAGTAGGTTAGTTGACCATAACGACAAACTGAGTAGCGGTAGTTTCTGCGGGTTTTCGATCCTGGCGGCATTTGTATTTGGATTCCTGGTTTCGATACCATTGATTCTTGACGGTGGTATGATCGTGTGGTTGCATGGAATACCATTCGATCTACTACATGCGATCGGAAACCTAACTATTGCCGCATGGTTGCTAAATCCAATTGATGACTACGTTGAAGTGAGATGGAAGTGGGTCCGCCCGGATTTGAACCGGGGTCTGACGGCCCCCAGCCGCCAAGTATAGGCCAAGCTAACCCACGGACCCTTTTGAGGGAGATCGATAATAGATGATCAGTGCTGCAAACAGCACGATGTTGAATACCGTCAATGCCTGTTGAAGAAACAACGGAAAGTCGCTGATGACCCAAGAGTAGTAGAGCCATGAAGCATTACAAAGAATCAATATCGCACTCGTCCACAGACTAAAGTCATCAGAAGACTTACGTTTGAACATCCGCCACATCTGGGGGATGAAACTGGTCTGAGCCAAGATGCCAATGAATACCATGTAGGCTTCGAGACCTACTGAGGCACCCAAAAGGGTTCACCTCAAAGATTCAGAACTAATTCCAAAGCCTTCTCAACATTAGCGAGATCTGCCTGCAATTTGTTCCTCAGGTTGGTCAAATGGGTGATGGCTGGATCAACGTCGGCTCCATTCTTGATGACCTTGATAGGCTTTGAAGGTGCTTTCTGCTCGACAATGGGTTGATCAGGGAGTGGTGTTGCATTGTTCCACTTTGGATTCAAAGGATGTCGGCTACCACGAGGGCGGACAGGAATGTTTAGCTTGTTGAGCCAAGAACGGATCGTCATGGCTGAGACATTGTTCAAATTGCCAATTTCAGTTAGGGTTAGTCCCTGGCGAATGTAATGCTCTCGCATGTAATTCTTCTTTTTGTAATCGGGTTTGCGTTGTCGCGTCTTAGCGGGCATGATTTAAGGGTCTGCCAAGACCTATTTAATACCTTCACTTTGGCACGCTGCTGTCGGCAGGAGCATCTCCCGTTATCCAGCCGTTCATGGGTTGGCGATCGCGGGTTTCACCATTACGGTTGATCCCACGAAGAAAGAAACGTTCGTCATAGAGCCAGGGGAGTCGAGATCTTCGGAACCAATTGGGCTGTTCACTCAATTCCTTCTCAAGATCGATATGATCTGCGAGATGATGACCAAGACCCTCAATTAGTGCTTTGGCTTCTGCCACCCACTCCTCTTCGGTAATCAACATCGTTCGCAGACCTGCGACGGCACCCTTGGGAACCGTCATACCCTTGCGAGCATCGCCCTCGAGTAGACCAGATCCTTGCAGATCCTGGACAAGACCATCTACTGCCTTAGCAGCCTTAGTGCTAATTCCAATCTTCATAGATTTTAGGATGGTCGATCTCTTGATGGGGGCACCCAATTCAATTAGGTCGAGAATGGTCTGAGCTACATCATGACGTTCTGGCATGGATCGACCTTGCGACGCCACCTACTTCAAGTATCAGTGCCAACGAGGATCATGTATGGCGAGCGGATACAAGCCCAGCAAGTCCCAAAAAGCATGGCTTCTCATTGAAGCAGTCCTCAAACAACAGGCTCGACGTGCTCCACGACGATTCGTTACTCCCGAGGATATTGCCGCTGCAGCTAACCGCCTGGTCTCCAGCGATCCTTTCTATTCCAGCGTTGGAAAGATGACTGCAGGAAAGGTTAGGTCTCGTTGCATCACATGGGTCGGACCAGGATTCACTCAAGAAAAACGTGGACCGTTCATTCGAAAGAATCCTATGGACGCATATCCAGACGGCGCTAAGAAGCATAAACTCTCCTTCCGCTGGATTGGTGGTAGGAAAGCCGCTTCCATCCCTGGACACCCCGACTACGGTGACAGTTACCATAAGAAACAAATCAAAGCCTTCCAAAAGTCCCTTCGATGATCCAAAGGGGTGCACCCTCAGATCTACCTCCCACACTTGACGTAGGGTAGGCAACATCGGACCCCCAACGCTTTGATGCTCAAACCGCCGGTGACCCCCAGATGTCGCCCGTCTGCTCGGTATCTCATCCATTCGGATGAGAAGTTCCTACCCAGGATCTCGTTCTGACCTACTCCACACAGCTTTCGCCCTTGGTCAACAGTTCAGATCTCCGACCGAGGATCATGAAGTGGTGCAAACCAAATGAAATCCCACCACATTCGCCCATTCTTGACAACTACCGAATAACTGCAAATAACAGCAGATAACGACAGATTTCAAGAGAAAGGATCTCGGTGTGGTGGCGCTTTATAGGAGAGCGGAGCTAAAGTGGAGCATTTTCACAGGGTCAACCCAGACCCCAAGGATCGGATCACCTCGAGGTGCAACCCACTCACCCCAGGGTCGTGGCTTGACGGGGGTAGGTGAGCACTTGCTCACCCAGTTCCAGCAATTTGTTCGCGATCAACAGGATCTCCTACGCGGAATCACCTCTCGGCTCGCTCTCGATCGAGCCCGCCTCCTGGGCAACGTAGACCCGGATACCTCCTCCGGGGGGTCTC
>JAAHTH010001874.1_pt1 | contig 17170 bp, 25 predicted proteins | sample 6116091 | NCBI WGS metagenome assembly JAAHTH01 (sample SAMN13939990, study PRJNA603662) | sponge metagenome | isolation source: marine sponge | host: Mycale hentscheli | place: New Zealand | collected 2006 | reverse complement strand
GATGTGTCGCTCATTACGTTGACCACGTAATTTTGTTTTCTAACTGGGCTGTAATGTGTTTCCATTATTGATCTTTCTCCTTTTGGTATGTCTCCATATAACTGAGTGTAACAGCTTCTAGCCTAAAGTGTTGCATTTTGTTTAAAATAATTTTTCCGAAATGATTAGATAATTACCCTTATGTAATTAAAGACTGTTACTTTTTATATATGTCCTTAGATTTACTTTTCGACCTACCACCGCAGGAACGCCTAAAAATCCTGAACGCTGAAGGCAAGCTCGCATGGGAAGCGCTCGAAGCTGAACGCGGAACGAAATGGGCTGTATTCGAGGATTACCCTGAAGGGTTCGTAGAAATAGCTTTAGGAGAATTTCTTTGGTCGAAACAAAGAGAAATACTTCGCTCTTTGGTAGACAACAAAAGAACAGCAGTTCCAGCTTGCCACGCACCGGGTAAATCCCACATAGCGGCAAGAGCCGCCGCATGGTGGGGAGCAGTTCACCCACCGGGGTCTGCTCTAGTTATTACTACAGCACCAACTTTCAGACAAGTACGAACAATCCTTTGGCCACACATCCGTAAAGTACACGCCGCTGGTTCTCTCCTAGGAGAAATGACAACAACCGAATGGAAACAAGGTCGCGATTTAATAGCTTTCGGGTTTTCTCCTTCTGACCATGACGAAGCAAGTGTGCAGGGAATCCACGTTCCTCATCTTTTAATTATTGTTGACGAAGCCGGAGGTATCAGTCCTACACTCGGAAAAGGTTTTGAGTCCCTGATGACAGGTGGACACACTCGAATGTTAGCTATCGGGAACCCACCAAGCGACGATTCTGATACATGGTTTGAACGAGCAGTCGAAGCTGGCAATTACAATGTTGTAAAAATTCCAGCTTCAGCTACACCTAATTTCACTGGCGAAGAATGTCCACCTGAAATTGCTCAACAGTTAATCAACCAAGAATGGGTTGATGATGTGATCAGAGAATTTGGTGAAGACTCAGCTTATGTCAAAGCAAGAGTTCATGCCGAATTTCCAAGAGACACAGGTAACCGAGTTATTCCTATTGATTGGGTTGAGCGAAGCATAGAAAATGAAGCTCCATCTTTCAGTGACGAAATCCGATTGGGAGTCGATGTTGCCGCAGGTGGTGGTGACGAAGTTGCGATTGCAAGAGCGGAAGGTTTCTCAGTGCGTTTGGTTTACACCCAAGGAGGTGCGGCAAACCTAAACGCTGTCGATGTTGCAGGTCAGATACTAAGACAGATCGAACAAGCAGAAAAATTTGCTGACAGTGGACAATGGCGCAAACCTATAAGAGTAAAGATTGATTCAGTAGGAGTTGGTTGGGGTGTTGCTTCTATTTTAGAAACATGGAAAACAGAACGCCGACACAGCGCAGACATTGTTCGAGTTAATGTCGCAGAGCGTTCAGGATCACCACAACAATTTGCTAATCAACGAGCCGAGATGTGGTGGAACACCCGAAGGCTCTTACAACCTGATTCCAATGGATTGCAGGAAGTGAAGCTTGACATTGATAGAAAAACTGCCGCTCAACTTTCAGTACCTCGTTATGGTTCAGATTCTTCAGGTCGAATCACGATCGAGAAAAAAGAAGCTATGCGTAAACGTGGGGTGCCATCCCCTGATAGGGCGGAAGCTATTCTCTTAGCTTTGTATGAATCACCAAAAGGTAAAGTCCCTATTATTGGGGCTACCGGATTGACACAATCAAATCCTTGGGATATTCGTTAATCAAGTTTCATTATGTTAGATGAACCTATAGGGTTGTACTATGGAACATAAACAAATTTGCTACAACGAAGAAGGTCAATTTGATTGTTGTTGTGATCTTCGGAAAATCACGGAGCTTCACGAAGCTGAAATCCAAAATAAAATTGCTGAACACCAACTTGAAGGAATGATAAAAATTCTTAAAAATTCTCATTCTTTGACCTGATTTTCTAAAAAAATCTAAACTTTTTTTAAAACTCTCTAAAAACCTTGATTTTATGCGGTTTTTTAGGGGGTTTTTTTATGTATTGATACGCTACAAGTTGCTATATAACGCTCTTTTGGGGTTATACTTATTATATGAGAGAGAAGAGGGTTCAGAAGGGAGCGGTTGTGGTTGGTGCTTTTGAGGCTGAAAGAGTGAGGAGACAGCGGGAGTACGACCGGAGAGTCTACAAAGGAGTTGCTTGGTTTGCGGCGGCGGTGGCAACGGCTGGTGGTGTGGTTGTTTTGGTTTGGGCTTGGAAGAAAGCGGTTGTTGCCGCTGAGAACTTCGTGGTTTGGAGAGTGGAAAGAAAAAGGGTTGCCCAAGTGGTAGCCGCCAGAGAAGCGTGGGCGGCGGAAGTTTGATGATTGAAGAAAAAGGAGAAAGAATGAAAAAAGATTTAGAGGTTCTTAATGCTGAAGAAGAAAGCTTGGACACTAGCGATGGAGTTAAATGGTATGCGCTTTGTCGTGTTCACGGATGGTTACAACCATTCCGAAGAAAAGAAGATGCCGAATATGCCATCAGGTGTAACAGACATGCTGTTTGGTGTGAGTATTGTAGCGAGTTTTATCAAAGGATTGGCGACACAGAAAATTTTGAGGAGGTGAAATGGGCATGAAAAAAAGATACATCAGTTATTTTCCTTACATAAATAAATATAAAGGTACTTGTCAGTTTTGTGAAGAAGTAGTTGAAGCTGGAAATGGTGCTAATACTAAAAACTTTGACGGTGAATGGAATACAACCTGTGACAAATGCTACGGCAAAGTTCAAGGCGTGGTGCCAACTTCCTCAAAAGCTATGTCAGTTTCGACAGGCAAGGTTCACACTTTGTTTGAATGCGCTGAATGTAGACAAATCGTTGCTTATGTGAAAAGTAAAAAAACTGGAAAGTATTACCTCGCAAATACCTACGATAAAGGTTACGACAACAAATACGGCATTAAAAGGGTTTGGGATTTCAGTCCCCACTACAAAGATTGTCAAAAGGAGGTGAAAAATGAAATTGATAACTAAAACACAAGAGGAAAAATTGTTAACTAACAAAACAGATAAACCAGTTGTGAAACTGTTTGATGCTTTTGGTCAAGCGTATTGGTTGCTTACTGAAATAGATGAAAACGGTGTTGCTTTTGGTTTGTGTGATCTTGGTTTAGGTTTTCCTGAATTGGGATATGTCGATGTGAATGAGTTGAAAGAACTCACACTTGCGAACGTTCCAAGGGTTGAAAGAGATGCTTATTTTACAGCAACAAAAACTCTTACCGAATACTTAGCAGAAGCTAAAGAAGGAGTAAGACCTTAATGATCGAAAAAGAAAAAAGAAAAGGAGAAAGAATGGAATACAAAAATTGTGAAGAGTGCAACAAAGAAATACCTTTACTTCAATTAGGTGAACTTTGCGGCGGCTGTATGAGCAACTATGTAGATGGTCTGAATTGTGAAGGGTTAACAGTAGTAAGACTTTAATTAAAAAAGAAAAGGAGAAAGAGTGAAGAAATATCCAACTATCAGACCGCCCAAGCCAACCACATGTGCTGTCATTATCGACAAGGAAGGCACCCTGTGTGGTGACCCGATTGAACGACTCAATGGTCAACATCCATACTGCAAGTTTCACCTAAATCGTGCCTATAAAAACAAAGGTGACACTCAGGGTTCACGAAAGAAACAACGTGGAGTAATCGAAGGCTTACCAACTACCTGTGGCATCATCGACCCTGACGGCACGCTCTGTACTAACGATTCGGCTAACCCAAGAGGGAAACATGGGCGGCTGTGCCGGAAGCACGTTAGGCGCAAGACACTTTACGGCGATGTCCACGGTGGACAATGGCAAATCAAAACTTGTGAACTTTTTCTGCCTGATGGCACACAATGTCCTCTAGACAACAAAGGCAAGGTAAACGGCAAGGGGCCGTCGATGTGTGAACTTCACTGGCGACGTACAAGGAAATGGGGCGACCCGCGAGTAGATTTACCCCTTGACTATCATCGAGGACTAAACACTTGTGAAGTCATACTTGGATACGAACCCAAGAAGGGCGAGTTGTGTCCCAACTTCGCAAACGCATATGGAGTGTGTACAGGTCACAACCACAGAGGGCGTAAGTCGGGCGACGTAGACGACACACCGATCGTGCCAAAGAACATTTTTGGAGATGAACGGTTTCTGTACAGGGCTGATCCTGCTAACGGATTTGTCCGAATAGGTGAGTTGTATGACGGAACACCTTGCCACCATTGGCTAGGCGCTAAGTCCCGAAGAGGTTACGGCACGTCTGGTGCTACTTCTAAGGTGGCTCGGAGTCGGCTTGTTCATCGTCGAATCTGGGAAACACACATTGGGCCAATACCTGAAGGACACCACATCGACCATATGTGTCATAACCGAGACTGCTTCAACCTTAAACACCTACGCTGTCTCTCACCCAAGGAACACGTTGTAGCAACAAGAACTGTTGTTGATTTGCGAACCTCGAAAGTGCAACTCGCAGAACTACTTGAGAAGGCTGAGGCACGCATCGCAGAACTAGAAGAACAGCTAGTATGACCGCTTAATCGCTAGGATTATCACCCCGACCGCGATGCCACGCTCCATGCGCTGCAATCCATTCCCCATGCCGATCCAACTTGTTGTCCATCTGCTCAGTTCTACGATCAATAGAATCTAAAACACGCCTATTTGATTCATGGGCATCATCATTATTACGCCGCACTTTAAAAGCCATTACTGTGAAAGAACCGCCAACAGCCGCAGTAGCTATAGCCCCGATCGCAGTAACGACTTCTGCGCTCAACGTTTTCCACCATCGTAAGGCGTGGCATGACCTAAGCTGACCATCTCATCATTAAGACAATCGCCTTCACCGCTCAAGATTCTGCCCAGTATGCGCCCATACTTTCCTTTTTCATCTAGAGAAGTTTGAATGATCACACTGTTTTCTTGTGCATTTGTCCAATCCTCGACATATCTTTTAGAAGCAAGACCAGCTTCTTTTTCTACAGCATCTCTTGTTCTAGACTCAGGAGCGTTTATTCCATGAAACCGGATACGTGCTTTCATCTGAATATCAAAACCTAAATCTAAAGTAACGTCAATGGTGTCTCCATCAACTACACGATCTACATTTGCCCTGTAATGAAACAATTTGTGGTTACTCACAGGTTCACCTCCTATACCTCGATCCAAATAAATCGAAGGTTCACTATCTAACACATTAGCTAATGATCGCTTCGCTCGATGCCGTTCATACTGAAATTTCTTCAAAGTTTGTATTAGTTGAATGGAATACCCCGATTTTAAGCGATAAAAGACTAAGATGAAAGCTATGTCCAATCCACATATTACTCTAGAAGAGTTTGCTAAAGATAAAACAAGCACTATTGGTGCTTGGATAGATGACTTACCTGATGATATTTTCAACGAAGTTTGGGATGCTTTTGCGGCACCAGCAGGCTCAAGAAGATACGGCAAGGTTGTTATTTGCGAGTGGCTTTTATCCATGGGATATGAAGGCGCTACTCAAGGCAAACTACATGCGGTGACTACGCGTGAGCGACGACCAGAAAACTAAAAAGAATTTAGCGTCTTTCGCTGATGAAAACGCTGTTATTCAAGAGTTAGCTAATCTATCAAGAGCTAAAACAAAGCTTCAAACTGAAAAAAAAGTTCAACAGGCTCAAATAAAAGAATTAGAAGAAGCTCTAGAAGACGCTCAAAAGACTGCATCTATTCATGGTTACTTAGGTTCTCACGACTATGAGCCTCCTACATGGTTGAAGAAAAAAGGCAAAAAAGGAACTGGTGTTGTTTGCACTATTCTTTCTGACACACATTTTGATGAAGTAGTTAAACCAGAAGAAATACAGTTTCGCAACGAATACAACCGAAAGATTGCCGTTCAAAGATTAGAAACATATTTTCAAAAAATAATATTACTTACTAATGATTACGTGACAGGTATCGATTATGACGGAATTGTTTTATTTTTAGGCGGTGACATATTCTCAGGTGACATACACGAAGAACTCTCTGAAACTAATGAAGACACAATGTTAGGATCAGTCATTTTTTGGACTGAACAAGTAGCCGCCGGTATAAATCTTTTAGCTGAACACTTTAAATATGTTCATATTCCATGCGTTGTTGGAAATCACGGAAGACGCACACGTAAGAGCAGACACAAGTTAAGAGCTAGAGATAACTTTGATTGGATGCTTTCAAAGACTTTAGAGAGACAATTTATTAATCACCCTAAAGTTACTTTTGATGTAGCTGAAGGTGCTGACTTGATAGTCAATGTGCAAGACACAACCTATTTGTTGACACACGGTGATCAAGCTAAAGGTGGCGGCGGTATCGGTGGCATCTGGCCTCCACTTATGAGAATGGTGGCACGTAAACGACAGAACACTAATTTTGATTACATGGTGTTAGGACATTTTCATCAACTAATCATGGCACCATCATCAGGATTCTTATTAAACGGCAGCCTTAAAGGATACGACGAGTACGCTTCGATAGGTAATTTCGCTTTTGAACAACCTCAGCAAGCTATGTGGATTGACACACCGAATAAAAACATTCTGTGGCAAACAGCTATAACTATGGATTAAGGCTCAACAAAAATACATTCACCGGGGCATTCTTCAGCCGCTTCAATAACTGCTTCTAATAAATGATCGGGAACATTAACTGATTCCGCCATGCGGTGAGTCGGTTCTTTAGGTGTAGGAGTTCCAGCTTCTTTAACGTAAAACAATCCATCATCAAAACCAAAAAACACGTCAGGTGCTATCTCCTCACACAGTCCGTCACCTGTACATAAATCTTGGTCAATCCAAACTTTAGCCACTTTAATCCTCCTTAGGGATATGTAACATCAGCATCCCTTATTGTTAAACGATACCATCCGCTATTTGCGTTGTTATAAACAGAAGCTCTTAAAACATAGTCACCTGCTGATAACTCTCTTGTTATTCGAGAGTCCCATTGGTCAGCGACGTTCTCAATTACTGGGTCGCCGTTAGCGAGTGTGACGTTTGGTGTTTCGTCTGCGTCTGTTGCTGTGTTAGGTGGATTGTTGCAAGTGTTTCCACAATCTGCACCACTATCATCATTCTGTTGGATCAGGTTGCCAACTGTTATTTCTGATGTGTCTCCTGAGTGGTCACCGTCATCTGAGTCTGTGTCGTGATTCAGGTAGATGTAAGGATCACCCCATTCATTGTTCTGCCCAAACTGTTGGCGAGTTAGATTTGTTTCAGCGTCTATACGAATATCCATAAGACCATCGCCGTCAGTGCAATCACATGCTTCGTTTTCTTCAGCTTCAGTAGGCACAGAAAAAGCAATGTGGTCGTAATCGTTTCGACTGGTTGAATCAACTATGCACCAATCGCCTAAGCCAGTCCAACCGCCTTGAGAGCAAGAAGCTGGTGCAACTTCTGTAGCAGTTGTTACCGCTACAGTCTGAGCGCTTGTTTCTTCTCCCCAAGTTGTACCGTTAATAGCACAAGCACCATCTAGGCAACTATATTGCTCTGTGCCGTTAGTTGTATAGGTAGTTGTCGTAATTGTTGTTTCAGTGGTATGTGTTTCATACCAATGCCCATCTTCACCTCTAGCTAACACAGTAGTAACAGTTGACTGTGAACTATCACTGTACCTTTCAGTAATTACATTTTCGTTATATGCCCAAAAGACAGGAATGTAAACTGGTGGTGGCGGTGGCACATAATTAGGGTCAGGCACATGGTTAGGATTATTTGCAGCTTCCCATGATTCCCAAGTATCGAAACCGCTTGGTGCGTTTTCGCAAGCTGATGTGCCTATGCAATCTGCATAAGGGTTATCCCATTCTTCTTCAATTATGATTTCACCAAACTCATCTGCTTCTTCTATTAATTCGTCAAGGGTTTCTTGAAGTTCTTCTGTTTCTTCTTCAAAAGGAATCTCGCCAAATTCGTCTTCCTCTATTTCTTCTTCTACCCAATCTTCTATCCAGTCATCTTCTATTTCAGAATCCTCAAACCAAAACTCGTCTTCCCATTCATCCCATTCTTCTTCAGTGTTAAGAAAAGGGTCAAGCTCCCAAACTTCTAATTCTTCTTCTTCTGGGGTGTTATCTAAAAATGTTTCAAATAAATCAAATTCGTCGTCTGTCCATTCCATCATTTCTTCTGGTATTTCACCAAATTCGTCATAGTCCCAGTCATTCATCCAAGTAGTTGTGGGAGAAAGTTCGTTCCAGTCTTCCTCCCACTCCCACTCTTCTTCTATTTCCTCAAACGGTTCTGAAAGCCCTTCGGGTTCTTCCAACCACCAATCTTCTTCGACGAGATTTTGTTCTTCAAACCAATCATCGCCCCAAGTTTCTTCAAATTCAATTTCTTCAAATTCAAACTCTTCAAATTCAAACTCTTCAAATTCGTCAAAAATTTCTTCCAATAATTCTTCATTTTCTTCTTCCTCAAATCTTTCAAATAATTGTTCAGGATCAAGCCATTCTTCTTCGATCCATTCTTCTTCAATCCAAATTTCTTCAAACCATTCATCTTCTTCTATCCATTCTTCTTCGTCCCACCAGTCTTCTTCTTCATAAATACCGAACAACTCAACTTCTGCTAGTTCTATTTCTTCAAACCATTCGTCGTCGTATTCGATTTCTTGCCAGTGTTCGTCTTCCCAATACTCTTCTTCGACTGCTAACAACGTGTCTAATAAGTCAAATTCTTCTTCAAAAAATTCTTCAGGAAGATCCCAGTCTTCTCGTTCTTCTAATTCCTCAACATAAATATCACCTAATACTTCGTCTAAGCGATCTTCTACGATTGCTTGAAAATATTCTGCGTCTGAAGCCACCCACGCTTCGATAGACTCTTCTACTTGTTCTACTTCACCGATCTCCTCATCAAACGAAATCGCAAGCACTACGGGAGCCTGTTCAGGTTCTTCTTCTAAGTCTGTTTCTTCTTGCCTATCTTCAATACGAAAAGGAGTTAAATCAACTTCAACCTCAGCAAGTATTTCTCCTTGATTATCAGCTATAGAAATATCTAACATTGTTGGAGGTTCAAGAACTGGCGCAGATTGCGCTGCTTCTACTACAGGAGGCGGATCAGGAACGAATTGAACAGCCACCTGTTGACCTTGTTCTACATCTATTTCTACTTCTAAAGCATCAACAGCTATCGCAACAGTAGCTTCTTCTATGTCAGCTATCTCTACAACTTCTTCAGAAAAATGTATTAAAGAAGCAACAGGTTCAAGTTCACCTGCTTCTTCTACAGGAATAATTTCTTCTTCGACTACATCAGCTTCAATCTGAACAGATTTCTCTTCGTCTAAAATCAGCAACGAAAATTGTTGTGTGGTATTTTCTATTATAGGTTCCTGCTCCGGCGGGATACTGAACTCCGATTCTTGAGGGATCGAGGGGGAAGATTGGACAGATGAAGAATCCCGAACCGGAGCGGGGACATCAATCACATCTACGTCTGCGGTGAAATCATTTACTTCTGGGGGCAAAAAAACCATTACAGGATCAGCGGTATTAGTACCTGAAATCAAATATCTGTAAGTAGCTCCTTCAATCTCGTTTACAAAACCACCATCGTAATAACCTAAACGGTCACCATTAGGGGTTTGAATTTGCAAAGCCATTTGTTTACTACCAGAACCAGCAACAGTTAAAAGTGTTCCAGATTTTTCTTCTTTATCAGAAGGACAAAAAGCACAAGTGAAAGGGCCATTTCGTACTGTCATTGGAGTTAGTTCCATAGTGCCAGTCCCACCACCCCAAGCTTCTGCTGGTTCAGTTGGATTAGTTGCAGCTAACGCGTAACTCCAGCCGGTTTCGTTTACATCTATCCACCGTTCTGATGTTGGCCAGTTAGAATCATAAATATAAATACGCCAAATGTCTCCATCTGTTTCAACTTTGTAAGGAGTAACAGCGTGACCACCTTGTTCAGAATAAATACCTACTGTGTAACCAACTGAAGACTCACCTGCTTCTGCTTTAGCAAAATCTTCATAAAGGATTCTTGCTAAAGCCAAAGGTGAAAGCTCTAAAAATTGTGCAGCTTCTTTTTGAACCTCAATAGCAAACTGGGTTGCGTACCAGTAAGCGATCTCCGAGAGAAGAGCCGGATCTTCTTTAATAAGGGAAGCTACATCTTTAACATCTTGAAAGCCTGTAAGAGCTTTAAGGTCATTAGCTAAACGTAAAGATAAAACTGTTAACCCTTCACATAGTCCTCCTTGCATAGATCGGTTAGCTTGCGAAATAAGTTGAAGAATCACAGGGTAAGGGGTGCATTCGTTATCTGTTACATCAGAACAAACTTGATCGTCACCGTAGAATCTTCTAGTCATGTTCACAGTTAATTCAGCCGGAGCTTGACCACCCCCAAAATTCTCAAAAGCAAAACCATCATTTTCAGGCGTATAACTAATTGAAGCTTTAACTGATTTAACTTCTTGAGGTTCAACTTCAAGAACAGTCTCTACAGGCGCTATGAGCGTTGTAGTGACTTCAGTGGTAGGCGCAGGTGTAGTCTTATCTGTTCCTGCACACGAAACGCTTAAAAGCGCAATGAGAGCGGCTGAAGCTAAACGTTTCAAGAACGGTTACGACGACGCTTCTGGTAAAGCACCAGAAATCCAACAGCTACAGCAATAAGACCAGCTACAACTATTACCGTCAATGACCCACCGGGAGCTGAACTCATGTCAATAGAGAAATTTTTTGTTCCTCCACCTAGTAAGTCATTTTCAGCTTTGAGATCAGCAACAGCTTCTTCAAGCATTGTGACTTTATGCGTCAACTCTGCTTCTTCAGCCGATGAGTCCCAAAGAAAACCAAAAGCTCCACCCAATGTTGCAGGCAAACCAACAATATAAGCAATATTGTCTTTAATCTTGTCGATTATAGATGTTGCCTGTTCAATTTTATTTTGAGCAGGAGCGGCTTTAGGCTCACAACGGCAAGGAATGATCTCATTCAGCTTATTCTGAATGTTAGTTAACGCTTTGGTAAGCTCTTTACTGTCCATTGTGACTCCATCAGGTCACACAGGACACTACTTTTTAGATAAAATTTATAGCTTAATTAGTCTTCCGGTAGTTCCGCATTGTTCGGACTAGCCTTTAAGAGCGAAGCCGAAGCGTCACCAATCGGAAGAATACTGCAAGCATAGCTCTTTACGATCGACAATGCCGCAGGTAACGCACCAATAGCTAAAGTTTTTACTCCAGAAATCGACATTTCTGTTAAACCACCAGCCAAGTAAAGACCGGCTACTGTTTGTGCGTAAGTGGATATGGCTCTCTCAGCCACGTCGCGAATTTGTCCCCAGTCTAATTTAAGGTTTCCTAACATCAGGAGCCTTTCTTAGCCGCAGGTTTCTTAGCGGCTGGTTTTTTAGCTGGAGCTTTCTTAGCTGTAGGTTCTTTAGCCTCAGCTTTAGGTTCAGCTTTCTTTTTCTTAGCGCCACCCTCTAAAGCCGCCCATGTCACAGGGCCAACATTACCATCAGGAGTAAGGTTGCTTTCATTCTGAAACTCAACAACACAACGCTGAGTACCAATACCAAAACGCCCGTCAATACCAACGCGATGACCTTTAGCAACCAGCATTTCCTGAAGTGAACGCACCTCAGCTATATTTGAATTATTTGTGACACTAAGCCACGCATGATCAGTCATATCTATCTTCCTCTTTCCTTGAAAGAAACATCAAAAGTCTTAATGTCAACAATACCATTTACAGGCAGACGATGGTTCTTTTGAAGTTGTTTAACCGCTGTAGCTGTTTTACGACCAAAGATACCGTCAGCTACACCACACCTGATTCCCTGATTACCCATGCAAGTCTGAATTGTTTTAACAGCGGCACCTTTGGAGCCTTTAGTCAACGGAGTTTTCCTAACCTGTTGACGTTGCTTCTTGATCGCCGCCGCTATCGCCGCCCAATCAATCTTGGGTTCAGGAGCATTAGGGGCTTCAGTGGATTCGCCTTTCAAAGCCGGAGCTTCAAACCAGTCAACTGCTTTACGAGGCTGATGATGCCACCACTCAGAAGCAACTGTTGGTTGAACACCATACATTATGGCTATACGATTTATTTCCGGTTTACTAATCGACTTATCCATTTGGGCCAAGTCCACCGCATAGCACCACCCATCTAATTGGGACATATGCCATGATCCTCGCCATATACCCAAACCATCTAAACCTTTCTCACCGAAACGCCTATCAGGATTAGCCGCAAGAATCGTGCTACGACCAGACTTGTAACGATCATAATAATACTTCTGATCGGCGTAACTTCTACAACCGGATGAAACAGCTACCTTGCCTTTAATTTGCGAATCTTGAAAAAAAGCTTCAAGCCTTGTCACAAAACGTGGATGCAACAAGTCCAGTTGAACTGTGCTTTTAGTCGTAGGGATATTCATAAAAACATCTTAGTAGATGTCTTAAAAGCTATCAGCCATACACTTGTGAAGCGAGTAGCAAATCATCGTTAGCTACCACAACATTTATCGTAAGATCTCCGGTGGTTCCTCCACCCGAAAGTGCAGTCCCAGCCGTCACCGATGTTATGTCACCTAAAGCCACTATGTCTGAAACGAGTGCTTTCTTAGTTGAGTTATCAGTAGTGTCCGAGATAGCTATGTAATCAGTTGAAACGGCAGTAACCGCAGACAATTCGTGAACATCAAGAGCTAACGTAAGCGCCCCGGTGGAACCACCTCCACTAAGCCCATCCCCGGCGGTCACACCCGTGATATCGCCCGTAGGTACTTGTTCAACTCTTTGCTGAATACGCATTAAATTCTCCTACCCGAAATAAGTTACGTGAATAGTGCTATCAGAACTACCCACACGAATAAATTTGACATCATCCATACTGCTGTAAAGATCAATAACAGAATGAGGGTTCAAGTAATGTCCAACTGAAGCAGTTGGTGTTCCCCATCTGACTCGGATAGCTTCCGAACCGTTAGTAACCATTGCGTTCAAAGCACCAGTCGCTATGGAAGCAAGTCCCACAGCGGTACTTGAAACTGTTAATGATTCATCACCTTTTAAAACTCCAAATTCTGAAGCACTTCTTTTCGCCAAACTCATATTGTTACCTTACTATTATTCTGCTTTACGTTTTGCAGCTTCTTCTTCTTCTTTTTTCTTAAGTGCCGCTGTAGGAGGATCATCAGGAAAAACAACTTCATCAATCCTAGTTTTACCACTAGGAAGATCACGTAATTTTTGCCTGTAAGTTTTCCATTCCTCAAGCGTATGATCGCCTAAAGTAGCGTCACTTATTTGTGTCCAGTCGCAACCTGCTAACAAGGTGTTACGTGTTTGACGTATACCACTCAAGTCAGTCATCGCTTCTTCATGTCTTGCATCCGCTTCCGCTATTTCCTCTGCTGTGAGTTCAATAGTTTCACCGTTTACTATTTTGTATCTTTTTTCTGCCATATTTATTCCTTAACTTGGATCTGCATTTAGTCCATATATTGTAAGAGTTGAACCTGATGTGAAACCTGTGCCTGAACTTGGCAGTAATTTCACAGAATCTACGGCTCCTGTGTTAGCCCATGAGCCACATCCGAAACCGCAAAAAAATTCATTATTAGTATACGAAACATTTTGTCGCCCACCCTGCCACATTAACTGCTTGTAATTAACAGTATTAGCGTAATTGACTATCCACATTTCGTACTGTGCAAAAATAGCGGCATCATCAGAATTAACCGCACACGCACCAGTGCGAATAAAAGCACCTACGTTGCTGGCACCGACAGTAGCGCCACCTTCTTTTTTTGCGCCGTAACGCCAAGTGTAATTGCTTCCCGTATCAATAGAACTTGATGTGCCTAATTGAACATCTAAATGAATCTGATCTGTTTTCGCAGACGCTCCTTCAAATCTTGCAGTTACAAGAAGATACATGTGGTCATAACTTGTAGACAAACCTGTTTTTGTTATCGCCGTAGTAGGAGTACTTGAAACTTCTGTGTGATCTATAACATTCCAAACTGCCATTATGAACTCTTTATCCCGTATGTAGTGAATACGCTTCCTCTTAAAAAAAGCGTGCCAGTATAAGGCGCAAAGTCGATTGACGTTATTCTCGCATCCCTACTTGCGTCTCGATAATGATGCTGATAAGCATTCAGCATATAAATAGTTCCCTCGGTAGAAGCGCGTTGATACTGATTGTTGTAGGTTTTCGTGAACTGTCCTTTATAGTTGCTCGTTCCACTAGCGTTAGCAAAAACCATTTCCGCCACGCCATAAGCCTTAGTCATCGGTTTGTCCCTTGAACTCATCAGTCCTGTGTACCAACTTACTTGTGTAACAGCGGCACTACCACCCACGCTGGAACCACTTCCATAAATTTGATTCAAATAATAAGCATTATTCGTATCAGCATTGATTGTTGTTTTAAGACTGTCGTAATAGTTGGTGCTAGTAGAGTTTGTTTTAGCAATAACGCAAACTTTCAAATGTTCATAACCAGCAGGAATGGTATGGCTGACACTTGCCACTCCTAAAGTTGCGGCATCATCTCCTTCAACGATTGTTTGATCTATAACTTCAAAAATTGCCATAATTAATCCATCTTTGGCAAAATGCCATATAAGTCGAATCGGGAACCTGTGCGGAAAAAGAACCCTCCAGTCAAAATGTCTATTTCAGTAATCGCTTCTTGTTTGTACATAACATTTCCTTCAACAGATGCATACCCTGTCAAGCCTGTAGAAGCACCAAATGAAGTACCACCATGTTGAGAAATGCAAGTTTTTGCTTTCCCGCTGTTCACATCCCAAATGTAAGCAACAATCGCACCAAAATAATTACTGCTCCCATCTTCATTAGCTGGGCCGTAACCCAAGTAATAGTTGTTTCTAAAACTGCCTTGTGCAGAAGCAGTAACAGTAGAAGCGGTTGTTGCTTGACTCATGTCTTGATTGCCGTAAGTGTTATTAGTCGTGTTGTTATTAAGTTGAATCTTTACGTCACCCCAGTTGGGGCCGTCGTAAGTGTTTTGAGTGTAGATAAAGATTGCGAAATCCATATACTGCGACCAGTTGTTTTGACCAGTGGAAGAAGTCCACGTAATCAAGTTGGTCGTATCGTTAGTGGTTGTTGTTGACTGTATACAAACCCACGGCTCAGGTTGAGTTAAAACACCATCTACTATGTACGTTGGATCAGCCATTATGCCACCACATATCTAATAATAACAATACCTGTTGCACCACTACCGCTGGCATAAGCCCATTTACCTATACTACCTCCACCTGAACCGCTGTTAGGCATAGCCTCACCAGCAAGCCAAGTTTCACCAGTATTGGAATCCCAACCAGCGCCAGCATATAAAGCCGCACTACCAGCCTTACCCCAAGTTGATTCACCTGATCCTGTTCCACCGCCAGCGTAAGTAGGAGCCGAAGCGCCTATTCCATAACCTGTGTTACCTGTACCGCCACGACCACCATAAAGAGAAAAAGTGTTACCTACTTCACCTGCAGAGATTTTGCCGCCACCACCGCCGCCTTTACCACCCTGACCAGAAGAACTACCTGGAGAAGTACCTGGCCCACCAGCACCGCCGTCATTACCTTGACCTGCTGTACCTGAACCAGCAGAAGTAGCAGAGTTGTTCACACCCGCACCACCACCTGAACCACCAGCAGTACCAGAAAGCCCTCCATAACCGCCTTTACCTCCACCTGTAGCAGTCACACCCAAAGCAGAAGAATTACTGCCTGATGCTGAAAGCCCCGGAACACCACCTTTGCCACCTGCTCCGACAGTAATCGTGTAAGGAGATGAACCCGAAGAAACAGTTACACCTGTTCCTGTCAACATGCCTCCAGCTCCACCGCCTCCACCGCCACCTGAAATAGTCCAACCACCATTTCCCCCGTAACCAGTTCCTGCTCCACCACCGCCAGCGATGATCAAATAATCAACGTCAGCGGAACCAGACGACACTTCAAATGAGCCTGAACCTCTAAAGGTGTGAACACGGTAAGTTGTGCCTGAATCTGTGTAGGTAGTTATTAACCCGCCAAAAGCGTTGAAAGCACCACCACCAGCCAAACCGCCATTCATCCACGCAGAAACAGCCGTAGACGGATTAGCCTTCGGCAAATCCTTCCGAGCCTTCCACGTAGAAACCGCAGTACTAGGGTTAGTCCTATCTTGTCGAAACACTATAAGACCTCTTAAGCAGTTATTCTATTTACGTAACCGTTTACGTTAACCACGTTCGCCGCCGCCGCAAAAGCCTTAACAACAAGACCATTCTGCAAAAGCAATCCGGGGCATACAAGCACCCAACCAGCTTCAGCGGTAATCGTAATTTCTGTCAATTCGTCTGGTGAAGTTGCTCCACCGTATTCAATAGTCAGTTTCCTGTCAGTTGAATCAGTGTTACAGGCGTACAACCAGATTTCATCCATGTCAGAAGTGCCAGAGACAGCCGTATGAACAGTTGTTCCAGCGGTTGCCGTCGCCGCTACTTTAATGTTCTTACCGTTAGTGCCACCTGACAGTAATTGTTTTGAATATGTTGCCATATTGCCTTTCCTTTATTTAATTAAAAACCGTGTTGCTTACAACTATGTTTGCGTCTGTCCAAGAACCTGCTGTTGCACCATCTAAACTGATGGTAGAATCTGTAAATTCCAAGCTCTTATCGCTTGCATCCCATGTTACATTGTCTCCGGCAGTCGTGCTGTAAAAGATTACGTCTACTCCAGATCCGTCAGAGCCAACGTCAACAGCGGCATCAATAGCAAGATTTACCGTCACCGACCCGGAGGTGCCTCCACCTGAAATGTTTGTTCCGGCCGTCACTCCGGTTATATCACCTGTAGTCGCCGCCGCCCAAGCTAAACCTGAAGCAGTTGAACTGTCCGCTGTAAGAACCTGAGTATTAGAACCGACTGTGAGTTTTGTTGCCGCATCTGCTCCAGTGCCGACTATCAGATCGCCTTTAGCGTCAGTGTCAACAGTCAACGTCACAGTCCCGGAAGTTCCACCACCAGCCAAACCGGATCCGGCCGTCACGCCGGTCACATCGCCAGCTAAATCAACTGTTGTCCAAGATGAACCATCATAGAAAGT
>JAAHTH010001873.1_pt1 | contig 17175 bp, 27 predicted proteins | sample 6116091 | NCBI WGS metagenome assembly JAAHTH01 (sample SAMN13939990, study PRJNA603662) | sponge metagenome | isolation source: marine sponge | host: Mycale hentscheli | place: New Zealand | collected 2006 | reverse complement strand
TCAGGTACAAAACGAAAAGATTGGGGACCTAAAAAAGCATATCAAGGTAAATTTATTAAACACGATTCAGGTGACATAAATTTATCAAACGAAAGTTCTAAAAATTATTACGGCGACTTATTAAAATGAGTGAACGAGGCACTTGTTGGCAAGGATATGTCCAAAAGGGCATGAAGAAAAAAGGTGACCGAATGGTTCCTAATTGTGTTCCTAAAGGCATGAAGTCAGGTGGACTTAATAAATGGTTTAATGAGAAATGGGTTGATATAGGCTCGAAGAAAGAAGGAGGAGGATACAAAGAATGTGGAAGAAAATCTGCAAGTGGCTCAAAAAGAAAGTACCCCAAATGCGTTCCTGCTGCAAAAGCAGCCCGAATGACAGACTCAGAAAAGCGTTCTGCTGTTGCGAGGAAAAGAAGTAAATCTCAAGGTGTAGGTGGTAAACCTACAAATGTTAAGACTTTTGCATCTAAAGGTGCATTTACTAAATTATATTATGGTGGTATGATAGACACATAATGGAAGAAGCAACTGAATACAAAGCCTATTTAGAGGCATTAAAAAAAGCAACGGATTCTGTCAAAGAAGACAAACAGGATAAGGCTGCAAAAGCTGTGGCTAAAAATAGAATAACCAATTTCTCTTGCGGTGGTATGGGTATCGCTGTTAAGGGAGGAAAATTTGAAGGAGTAAAATAATGGGTAGCATGAAAAAAGATAAATTAGCGGATTATGTTAAAAAAGTAAAACTTGAAGGTTTAGGTGGAAAAGCAAAAAGACTTTCTGATGAAATGAAAGACTCAAAAGGCACTAAAGGAGTAAAAAGTAGAGCATCAGGTGGCATGATGGGTGGCGGAAAGAAAAACTACAAAGCAACTGGAATGCTAGGTGCTAAAACAGGAAAATTAGTAGGTGGTCAAAAAAATCTACCTAAACATTTACAAAAAGCAATCTTAGCATAAGGATGAAATGGCTACATCAGGAACTACAAGTTTTAACATTACAATTGATGAGGTTATAGAAGAAGCTTACGAAAGATGTGGCGTAAGAACTAATTCTGGTAACAATATTAAATCAGCAAGAAGAAGTTTAAACTTATTATTTTCTGAATGGGGCAACAGAGGTATAAATCTCTGGAAGGTAAAATCTAAAACAGAAACACTTGTTAATGGTCAGGTCACTTATAACACACCAAGTGACTGTAACGATGTTCTTGAGGCTGTAGTAACTGTTTCAGGTGGTAATCAACAAACATTAACAAAAGTATCTAGATCAGAATACATTGCGATTCCTAACAAAACACAGACAGGAACACCTTCTCAGTATTACGTTGATAGACAATTAACACCAACAATAAGTTTATATCTGGCTCCTGATACGAGCGCCGTTACTAATATATTCTATTATTACTTAGCAAGAATTGAAGATGTAGGTTCATACACTAATACTTCAGACATGCCGTTTAGATTTTTTCCATGCATGGTTTCAGGTCTAGCGTTTTATTTAGCACAAAAAATTGCACCAGATAGAATACAGGCATTAAAATTATTATATGAAGATGAATTAAAAAGAGCATTAGAAGAAGACGGACAGAGAACTTCTGTTTACATCACCCCTAATGTCTATTACCCACAAGGATCATAATGGCTTACGCAAAAGGTAAACGTTCTCAATCAATATCAGATAGATCGGGACAAGCTTTTCCATATGTAGAAATGGTAAAAGAATGGAACGGTTCTTGGGTACATATATCTGAATTTGAAGCAAAACATCCACAACTAGATCCAAAGCCTCATATGGCAGATCCTCAAGCATTATGGAATGCTAGACCTCAAAGAGCTGCACCTGTGGTTGTTTATCTTGATCCACAATATTGGCCTGGTCAATTTACGTCTAATGGTATGCAACCATCGATAGATCCATTAGAAGAAAATAAGAAGAGGCAGGTGAACTCTTCGATAGGGAGTGTTACAATTAGCATATCATGACTTTTTCTGAACTAGTAACAAAAATAAGAAATTACACTGAAGTAGATAGTTCAGTATTAACTGATTCTATTGTAGATGATATGATCCGTGATGCAGAGCTTAGAATCTTTAGAGAAGTAGATGCGGATTATGCAAGACAATATGCAACTGCGAACTGCCAAACTAATTCACCATATTTAAAATTACCAAACGCTACATCAAGCTCTGGGTTAACTTCGACTAGAAGAGCTATTATTGTAAGGTCTTTCTTAGTATTTGATACGACTCAAACACCGACTACAAAAGAATATTTAGATAAAAGAGATACGAGTTATATATTTGAATATAATAAAAATGAGTCAAAAGGTGTGCCAAAATACTATGCTAATTGGAATGAAGCAACTTTAATTATGGCACCTGCGCCAAGCACTGATTTTAAAGTTCAACTAAGTTATATCTATACTCCTGATCATTTATCTTCTTCAAATACTACAACATATCTTTCTGAAAATGTTCCAGATCTATTGTTTTATGCAACTATGACACAAGCTTATGAATTCTTAAAAGGACCCATGGATATGTACAAAATCTATTCAGACAAGTATAATGTAGCTATACAAAGCTTTGCGTTAGAACAAATGGGTAGAAGACGTAGAGATGAGTATACGGATGGAGTGCCAAGGATTAAAGTTCCTTCACCTTCACCGAATAATTAAAATTTATAAGGAGAAAATAACATGGCAATAACACAAGCAGTAGCTAACAGTTTCAAAAAAGAAATTTTAGAAGGAATCCATGATTTAGAAAGTGGTGGTGACGTATTTAAACTAGCATTATATAAATCAACAGCAACTTTAAGTGCAGCTACAACTGCATATATAACAGGCGGAGAAGTATCAGCGTCTGGTCAATATGCAGCTAAGGGCGGAACCTTAGCATCGCAACAAACATCTTTAGCAGCAAGCGGAGTCGCGATTGTAGACTTTGCAGATTTATCTTTCACAGGAGTAACACTTACTGCGAGAGGAGCATTAGTCTATAACTCAACTGAAGCTAATAAAGCAGTTTGTGTTTTAGATTTTGGTTCTGATAAAACTGCAACATCTGGAACTTTTACTATACAATTCCCAGCATTCACTTCTTCGGCAGCGATATTAAGAATCGCATAATCGAGGGAGTTATGAATGGCGTCTACTTGGGGGACTAATGTATGGGGAGCAAACTCTTATTCGAGTGACGTAAACCTCGCATCCCCAAGTAGCAATATTATCTCTGTATCAGTAGGTACAGCTGAATCTTTTTCTCTATTAGGTTGGGGCGGACAATTTTGGGGCTCTGAAGAATGGGGAAATCTTTTTGACGAGACTGTTCAAGTAACAGGCGTAACAGCATTACAATTAAATATTGGAAACGAATCTGTAACCGGTGAGATTAACGCTGGATGGGGCGGAAGTGCTTGGGGTGAAAATGGTTGGGGTATATTTGGTGATGTCCTTTTAGGATCACAATTAATTCAATCTGCTGTACAAAGTGTAGTCGTTACTGCGGATGCAAATGTTACTGAAACAGGATTTGGTTTAACTTCAGCAGTAGGAAACGAAAGTGTTCAGATTGATGTAAACATTATTGCTTCTAGTCAAAATTTAACAATAACTCAAGGTAATGCAGACCCTGAACCTGATGCAATGGCAACAGGTCAAGCTTTAAGTTTATCTTTAGCTTCAGTAGCAGTCACTGCTCAAATACAAATTGGTTGGGGTGGTTTATCTTGGGGTACAGGTGAATGGGGTGATTTAGCAAACCCAGATGTATTAGTCACGGGAGTATCACTAACACCTTCATTAGGAACTGAAACAATTACTGCTGACGCTAATGTTCCTGTAACAGGAATCGCAGGAACAGTAACCTTACAAGGTGCTGTTGGAGGTACATCTGTTGACCCTGCTATTACAGGCGCAACGATGGCAGTTTCAGCGGGAAGTGCATTTGCTGGAGAACTTGTAACTGTACAAGTAACATCTCCTGTAAGTGATGAATGGGGCACAGAGCCTTGGGGTCAAGGATTATGGGGCGTTGGAGATGGAGTCACAATATTTGTAGGTACAGATCATGTACATATTGGAGATGCTAACGTTATTCCAACAGGTGCTGTAGCAACAGGATCATTAGGAACTTTAGGTCAAGCTTCAATATATTCATTCACAGGAGCTCAAGCAGCCGTTGCACAAAATAGTGCATTTGGTGGAGAATTAGTAATAGTTCCTGTAACAACTGCATCAGCAACAAATTGGGGTGATGCTCCATTTGGTGCAGGTCAATGGGGACAAGGTGAAGGAACGGATATTTCTCAAGGAGGTGAGGAAGTAGCAGTGCCTTCGGTAGAGGTTGACGTTACAACAGTTATAGCAACTACAAGTACAGGTCAAGAAACGATAAAAGCAGACGCAAATGTTACTTTGACAACTGCAGGATTATTAACAACTTCTCTAGGTGATGAAGATGCATTTACAAATGTTAGAGTAAATGTTACAGGTCAAGCATTAGGCCCTATAGTTATTGGTGATTACTTAGCTGGTATAAGTCAGCTTGTAACACCTACGGGAGTGACAATGACTGTTTCATCGGGTATAATGAGTGTTAATGCATGGGCTGTGGTAGACGCTGGAACAGAGCCAACTTGGGCGGTAGTTGACATAGCAGCATAGTATGAATAAAATTTAAATATATTAAAAAAGGATAAAAAATTATGGCATCTAGTTATTCTACAGATTTAAAACTCGAACTAATGGTTACAGGGGAAAACTCTGGAACATGGGGTGATAAAACAAATACAAACTTAAACTTAGTCCAACAAGCAGTAGCAGGTTTTGAAGCAATCGATTGTGCTTCAGCTAACGTTACACTTGCTATGACTAACGGAACATTATCAAACGCAAGAAATGCAGTACTTAAACTTACAGGTACTTTAGCAGGAACAAGAGTTGTAACTTGTCCAGATAGTATAGAAAAAACTTATATCGTTCAGGACGCAACAACAAGATCTGGTAACACTCTTACTTTTAAAACTGCTAGTGGTACAGGCGTAACTCTTGTTGCGGGTAAAACTCATGTAATCTACGTTGATGGCACAAACGCTATTGATGTATTTTTCTTAAAAGATGTCGTTGAAGATACTACTCCTCAATTGGGTGGTAACTTAGATACAAATTCACATAACATTATTATCGATGACGATCATCACATTACTGATGAAAATAATAATGAGCAGTTGACTTTTCAAACAACAGGTTCAGCTGTAAACAACACACAAATGACTAACGCAGCTACAGGAAACGCTCCTGAAATAGCATCAATCGGTGGTGATACAAACGTTGATTTAAATATTAGACCCAAAGGTATTGGAAGAGTAGACTTAGGTGCTGCAAAAATTATTCAAACAGCAGAAAAAGTTACTACTTCAGCAACTGCAGCGACAGGAACAATTAACTTCGATGTCATTACACAAGCAGTGCTTAACTTCACAACTGATGCTTCAGCAAACTTTACTGTTAACTTCAGAGGTGATGGGTCAAACACATTAAATTCTATTATGGATACAGGAGAATCATTAACTATGGCGTTCATAGTTAAAAATGGTGGATCAGCATATTACAATAATGCAGTGACAGTTGATGGTGCATCAATTACTCCAGAGTGGCAAGGTGGAGCGGCTCCTACAGCAGGAAATGCTAACTCACTTGATGTGTATACATATACGTTTATAAAGACAGGTGATGCTGCATTCACAGCGTTGGCTGCACAAACACAATTCGCATAGGAGTAATTTTATATGCCTTTATTAGGAACTAGAGGAGCGGGATCTGGAAGAGGTTTCGGTCAGACCGGTGGACCAAACGCTAAATTTATTGAAGCAACAGGTGGTTCTATAGCTACTTCAGGAGATTATAAAATTCATACATTTACAGGACCTGGTACTTTCACAGTAACTTCAGCAGGTAACGAAGCAGGATCTGAAGCCGTTGATTATTTAGTTATAGCTGGCGGTGGCGGTGGTGCTGGAAGACATGGTGGAGCAGGAGGAGCAGGCGGTGTCCGTGAATCAAACGGAGACGGCGGTTGGTCTGGAAGCCCACGTGCAGCAGGATCAGGTGTTGTAGTAACTGAACAAGGATACCCTATTTCTGTAGGGGGAGGATCTGGAGGCGGAAGCCGAGGATCAGCTTCAAGCGCAGTTGGATTTCCAGCAGCAGGCGGAGGAGGCGGAGGCTTCTTCAATAACTCTCCACATGCAGGAGAGACAGGTGGCTGTGGCGGAGGATCTGGAGGCGGTCACGGAGGTGCTACAGGCGGAGGATCGGGTAATCAACCTCCCGTATCTCCACCACAAGGACAAAATGGTGGAACAGGCGCAGGCTCAGACGGAGATGGCTCTGGAGGAGGCGGAGGCGGAACGCTTAACGCAGGACAACCTACACCTAATAACAGAACTCCAGGAGCAGGAGGAAACGGAATAACAACATCAATCTCAGGATCACCTACAGCTTATGGCGGTGGTGGTGCTGGAGGTTCCAATGGTGGTAACCCTCGTTCTGGAGGAGCAGGGGGTGGTGGAAACACTAACCAATCAGGAACTGCCAATCGTGGTGGTGGCGGAGGCGGAGGAGTCTCTGGTCACGAATCACCTGGAGGATCAGGCGGTAGTGGAATCGTAATCATAAGGTATAAATATCAATAATGGCACATTTTGCAAAAATAGATGAATCAAATGTTGTACTTGAAGTACTACGTGTAAATGACGAAGACGCTTCTAATGAAGCTGCAGGACAAGCTCACTTAGAGACACATAATAATTGGCCAGCTAATCTTTGGGTACAAACTTCTTACAATACTTGGGCGAACCAACATAAATTAGAAGGCACTCCTTTTAGAGGTAACTTCGCTTGTATTGGTTTTACTTGGGATGCAACTAATGAAATATTTTGGTCACCTCAACCGTATGCATCATGGACTAAAGATAATCCGACTGCAAGTTGGGTTTCACCTGCAGGTGCTGAACCAGCACTAACAGCTGAACAATCACAACAAAATTTAGACGGTACGCATGGTTGGAAATATAATTGGAATGAAGGCAATCAGTCTTGGGATTTAGTTGACGGATTAGCATAATTCATCTAAAACAGGTATCGCATGTCTTTAGTGATACCACTTTTTGCAACACCTATTAGTATATTCACACTAGATATATCTAAAAAACAACAAGATAAAATAGAAGAAACTCTACAAAATATAGATTATGGTCCTACAAACCAAGGCGGTGGAGCAGGCATAAGTAAAGATCTTTTTTTATTTAAGAATAAAAATTTAAAGTTTATACAAAAGAAAATTTTACATTGTATACACACATACAATGAAAACGTATTTCAATATAAAAAAACAAAGTTTGAGGTAACTACATCATGGGCTACTATTTGTAATAATCAGGAAGAATCAGAAAGACATAAACATTGTAATAGTATGTACTCTGCAGTTTATTATAATAAATGTTCAGATGCCTTTTCTGATATTTTATTTTACAACAACAATTGGACAAGTCATAATTTCGATCTACAGGCTAAAGAATATAATCATTTTAATTCTAGCTTCTGGTCTATTAAACCTAAAGATAAAATGTTGATAGTATTTCCATCATCCATGTATCATAGAATATCTAAAAGTTTTGATACCCAGATAAGATACTCAATAGCATGTAATTTTGTGCCTGTACCTCCTTATGGTTATATGGATAGTTTTAGATCATGTTGACAAAATTTGTAAAAATATTATAAAGTTAATAGTCAGCTATGGATAAAACAACACTTTCAGAATTAGCAGTTTATAGTGGTAATCTTGAGTTACCCAAAGGATTAGAATTTAATTCAGAATCTTTGAGAGCAGATATAATTGATTACCATACTTCTGATAAACCTTTCGCCTATTCTAGAAATTTAGATATTTTAGATAAATATATACAAGATTATTTCAACCTACATCATAAAAAATTTCTTATTCGTAGAGAAGTGTCTGGTCTTGTAATTGGAAAAGATGTTCAAACAGAAAACATGATCGAAGCTGATCCTATGAATCTTAAAGATGCCACTGATTTTGTATTATTATATGGGGTCAAAATTAAAAAAGATTCTTGTAATATTGTTTTAGAATATGATGACAATAGATTAAAAAACAGATGGCACAATAAAGAGTTTCATGAAAACTCTTATATGATTTTTCCTAGTACAACAATTTATCGTATTGCAAAAAACGAATCTAGTTTAACCAACTACATATTAAAAATTAGTTATGAATCTAAATGATTATTATTGGTATTTTAAATCTGTAATACCTGCAAAAATATGTGACAGGATAGTAGAAACAGGTTTAGCTAAGCAAGATGAAGTTGCTCTTACAGGAGGAATTAATTCCAAGAAAGGTATTAAGAAGAAAGAGTTATTAGATTTAAAAAAATTACGTATCTCCAATGTTGCTTGGTTGGATAACAAGTGGATATACAAAGCAATTCAACCTTATATTCATGAAGCAAACAAACAATCTGGTTGGAACTTTGATTGGGACTACAGCGAAACTTGTCAGTTTACTAAATACAAAAAAGGTCAACATTATGGATGGCATTGTGATGCGTGGCCGGCACCATATGGGGTAGGAGTTAATACTGAAAATTTTAATAAAAATACACTAGGTAAGATTAGAAAACTATCTGTAACAGTCTCCCTTTCTGATGACAAAGATTATAATGGTGGTGATCTAGAATTTGATTTTAGAAATGGAAACCCTGATAAAAAACCTAATAGACAAGTTTGTAAAGAAATAAGATCTAAAGGTAGTATTGTTGTGTTTCCAAGTCATGTCTGGCACAGAGTAAAACCTGTAACAAAAGGAATAAGATACTCATTAGTCATATGGAATCTTGGGTATCCATTCAAATAAATGGACTATCGTTTAGAAAAAAACTTTTTACAATTCAAAAAAGAATTAGACTTTAACAGACTTAGTAACATAATGGCTGAGAATAATTTTCAGAGTAGGGTCATGGCAAATTATCCTGAGAATCATTTGTTAGATAGTATATTTCAAATAAGAAATATCCAAGATGAGGCTTTCTTTACTGAGATGTATAATCAGATGAATACTATGTTTAATAAAGATAATAAAAGAACAACTCTTGATTTGTTTTTTTCTTTTGCAAGAGGTGCACGAGGGGATAATCATAAAGATCAAGAGTCTGTAAATATTTTAGGAGCTTTTGGTAAAACAATGTATTTTATAAATGGCAAAGAAATTTTATTAGAAAAGGGTGATAGGTTGTATATTAACAAAGGTGTAAACCACAGGGCGATAGGTCTGACACCAAGAATAATATTATCATTTGGTATATTTTATGGCTAGTTTTAAAAAAGATAAATACACTATAATTAAAAAAGCTATACCTAAAGAGCTTGCAGAATTTGCTTATAATTATCTTTTAATAAAAAAACAAGTTGCAGCCACAATGTTTTACCAAGGATATCTACACAAAGATCAAACAGAGTGGGGTACTTTTAGAGATCCACAAGTACCAAATACTTTTTCTATTTATGGTGACCCAGCTATGGAAGCTTTGTTATTGAAAAGCCAGCCTGTTATTGAGAAAAATATTAAGGATAAACTTCTACCAACATATTCTTATGCGAGAGTTTATAAAAAGGGTGACATTTTAAAAAGACATAAAGATAGAATAAGTTGTGAAGTATCGGTCACTATGAATTTAGGTGGACAGCTTTGGCCTATTTATTTGAACCCTGACATAAAAGCTGGACATGTATATGGTAAAAAAAGAGGTATACATAAAATTCAAAGTTACCAACCATCTAAAAATAATAAGGAAGTAAAAGTTAATTTACTACCTGGTGATATGCTTATATACTCAGGTTGTGATTTAGAACATTGGAGAAAACCATTTGAAGGTAGAGAATGTGCACAAGTGTTTCTACATTACAATCGTTTAAGTAGTGGAACTAAAAATATATTTGATAATCGAAAACATTTAGGACTACCCGTTGACTTCAAAAACAAAGTATAAAGTAATAGATAATTTTTTAGATGAGGACACTTATAATAAGTTCTCGACATATCTAAAGTCAGAAACAGTACCCTGGTATTTTAGAAGTATCGACACTACTATGGGCAATACTAAAAACAAAAACGGTTTCTTTTCTTTTTGTTTTTACAACGACCATTCACCTAACCATGATTCATTCTATGAGTTTATGCCACCTTTTATTAAAAAATTAAAAGCAGAAGCCTTAATTCAAATTAGAGCTAATTTAACCTTTAGAGATGAGGATGCTAAAGAATCAGCTTTTCATAATGATTACTTATATGACAAAGCGACAACAGGTATATTCTATTTAACTACATGTAATGCCAAAACAGTCTTAAATCTACCAGGTGTAAATAAATCTATACAAAGTGTAGAGAATAGAATGTTATTATTTTCTACAAAAATAAAACATAATGTTATTTATCAAACTGATGTTCACAAAAGATACGTAGTAAACTTTAACTTCTTTGGTAACCAATGGTAGAAGATTTTACAAAATTATTAAAAAGTAAAATATATCCTCAAATTAAATCAAGTTGGGACATAGAGGGTATTTTACACAAGAAAACAAATCAATCATACAAATTTGATTTATCTCCCATACAGAAATTTAAAGATGGTTCTGAAGGTAAGGTTGGTTCTTTTAAAACAGAGGCAGAAAAAATGGTGTTTGATTTTAAAAAACAATGGGTTATATTAGACATAGAAGAGCTCCATGAATATATTAAAGAAAACAATCTTAAAGATATATTGATAGAAGATCTGCTCGAAAATTTAACATGGAACATGGTGGTAGATAAATGAATTGGCCTTTAATAGTTGCTGACAATTTTTATAGCGGTATTGATTCATTAAGAAAATATGCAAAAACTTTAGAATATAGTCCAGGTATTAACTTTCCTGGTTCAAGGACTGATCCAATACATGAAATAAATAATAATCTATTTCAAGGCATAGCTTTAAAAACTTTAGCTTTGCTTTACCCAAATGATTATAGAAATATATCTTTTAATGCTACCTCATATTTACAACGTGTTCCACCAAATCTCATAGACGGATGGGTGCATGTTGACCAAGATTCTCAAATAACATCAATACTATATTTAAATCAAGATTTAGATGCAGGAACATCTTTGTTTAAACCAATTGTACCATTTCCAGATATTAACAATTATACTTTTGACAAAAGATCTTATCTACAAATAATCAATAGTGGTGATAAAATTTCTAAAAAAGAAGAGGATCACTACAAAGTGATAAGGGATGAAAACAACAAACAATTTAAAAAGACATGCTTTATTAATTCTGAATACAATAGATGTGTTATGTTTGATGCTATGGAGTACCATGCCGCAGAAAATTTTTTCTCAAGATCAAAAGAAGATAGATATACATACATAACATTTTGGCATGAGTTGTGGCACAAAGATAAACAATTAAACCCAAATTTATCTAGCTCTCAAAGAGTGGTTCCTTAATGGATAATTTTATATATGAATCTAAAATAAATAAGACTGTTTGTGAGGATATATATAAATATTACTTAGATAATGAAAACAAACATCTAAAGACAGATTTTAATGAGGAAGTAAAAACATCAACAGAGATACCTATCTCTGTAAAAAATAATAAATATCCATTTAATGAATACAAAATAGGATTACAAAAATGTATAAATGAATATAGAGGTAGATATTCAGAGGTAGACACCCTTTTAGAAAAATGGAGTCTTGTTGAAGATTACAACATTCAATATTACAAACCTGGTCAAGGATTTAAAAAAGTGCATTGTGAAAGAGGTTGTGTAGATGCATCAAAGAGAGTTTTGGTATTTATGACTTATCTAACTACACTTGATAATGCAGGAACTATCTGGCCAAAACAAAACTATGAATCGGAATGCATACTTGGTAATACTTTAATATGGCCTACGGATTGGACTCATTCACATGTAGGAGTTATAAATGAATTTAAAAACAAATGTATAATAACAGGATGGTACAGTTTTGAATAAAGTAAAAACAATAGATAGTTTTTATCTTGTAACGAGGATCAAAGAACACAAGCAAATCAAAGATAAACTTTTAGAACTCATAGATCAAATACCACAAAATAGTTATGAGAACATTACCCATACTGATTGGAATTTACCGAGAGATTACAAAAGACTTTATTTAGATTACTTCTATAAGGTACTAAGACCTTACATGGAGGAGATGAGAATGTTTTTGAAAGAAGAGACTTGTGAAATACAAAATGGTTGGTTTCAGCAATATTATAAAAATGACTCTCACCAATGGCATAGGCATGCAAAAACTAATTTTGCAAACGTATATTATTTGGAGTTGCCTGATAAGAATATGACTACAAAGATTAAGCCTGTATTAAATAGAAAAAAGACATTTAATTTAGAGGCTAAGGAAGGTGATCTTGTTACCTTTCCTGCAATGTTTCAACATACTTCAGAAAAGACCAAAAGCGGTAAAAGAAAAACTATAATCTCATTTAATAGCGATTTTTACTAATCTTTATAGATTAGGGTATCTAGTGTATAATACCCATATGCCATTAAGAAAAATACAATTTGCACCAGGTTTTAATAAACAAGCCTCAAGCTCAGGAGCCGAAAACCAATGGGTTGATGGCGATTTTGTACGTTTTAGATACGGAATGCCTGAAAAGATAGGTGGGTGGCAAGAAATAATGAATAAACAATTAGTCGGTGCTGCAAGAGCATCGCATAGTTGGGCTGATTTAGAAGGCAGAAGATATATTGCTTTTGGCACTAACAAGATTTTATATGTATACGATGGAGATGATTTCTATGACATCACTCCTTTCGAACCTGCATTAGCACAAACAGGCTGTGATATTTCAACAACGAATGGATCAACGACAGTCACGATCACAACTCCAGGAATCCACAACCTCGAACCAGGTGACATTTTTATGTTTGAAAATGCTGGATCATTTACTGCAGGTCAAACAAGTTACGTAGCAGCAGACTTTGATAACAAATTATATGAGGTGCAGTTAGCACCAACGACTACGACATTTACCATCACGATGGCTTCAGCTGAGACAGGTTCAGGAACTACAAACAACGGAACATTAGACATCAAGCCATACTTTCAAGTTGGACCTTTGTTTCAATCTTTTGGATTTGGTTGGGGTACAGGATTATGGGGTGCATCAACATGGGGCACAGCGAGAACTTCTTCTCAAGCTGTTCTAGATCCAGGTACATGGTCATTAGATAATTATGGAGAGTTGTTGATAGCAACAATAAAAAATGGCGAAACATTCTCTTGGAATCCTAATACAGGAGTAACGACAAGAGCCACAATAGTGGCAGGAGCTCCAACTCGATCAGTAATGACTATGGTATCTGACAGAGATAGACATTTAATTATTTTAGGTACAGAGACAACCATTGGAAGTTCTGTAACACAAGATAAAATGTTTATACGATTTTCAGACCAAGAGTCTTTAACAAGCTACACAGCTACATCAACAAACACTGCAGGTTCATTTAGAATAGACAGCGGAACTAAAATCGTTGGGGCAGCTAAAGGTAAAGATTACATCTTAATACTAACGGATACTTCCGCGTATCTAATGCAGTTTATTGGACCACCATTTACTTTTAGTATAAGACAAGTCGGATCAAACTGCGGATGTATTGGGCAACATGCAATAGTTTATGCAGATGGTCGTGTTTATTGGATGAGTGATTCAGGTGGTTTCTTTGTATTTGATGGTACAGTCAAATCTTTAGGATCACTTGTAGAAGACTTTGTATTTCAAACTAATGATGGGGCACCTGGTTTTAATTTTGGTAATGGATCGGAACTGACATGTGGTTCACATAATAGTTTATATTCTGAAATTACATGGTTTTATGCAAGTGCAGCATCTACTATAATCGATCGAGCAGTCACACATAATTATGCTGAGGGAACTTGGACGACTGCCTCACTAGCAAGAACATCTTATGAAGATGCACACGTATTTAAAAGCCCGATTGCAACTGAATTTATTTCTAACGTCACTCCAAATGTCCCTACAATTCAAGGGATATCAAATGGAGCCTCAAGAGTATTTGATCATGAGCTAGGCACTAATGAAGTATTGGCTGATGGTACAATAAATGCAATACCTGCCTTTATTCAATCTGGAGATTTTGATTTAGATTTAGAGGGTGATGGTGAGTATTTTATAAAAGTAAGAAGATTTATTCCTGATTTTAAATATGTTAATGGTAATTCAAAAGTAAGTTTTGTAATTAAAGATTACCCCGCAGATGTCAGCACGACCCAAGGCCAAAGAACGGCAGGGCCATTTACTATTTCAGCAACTACTGATAAGGTAGACACGAGAGTCAGAGGTAGATTAGCTGCAGTTAAAATTGAAAATAGTGCAGTCGATGAGAGCTGGCGTTTTGGAATGTTTAGATTTGATATACAACCTGACGGTAGAAGATAATGGCTAAAGTACAAGTATTTTTACCTGAACCACCCGCAGAATATTCAAGTGAATCTTTTCGACAAATAAATTTAGCTATTGAGGATTTACAAAATACGCTTAATACTTCATACCAACAAGATCAGAAAAATGAACAAGCTGCGTTCGATTACTTTTTATCATGACAATACAATATAAAAACCAAGGATTTAAACAAGCAGATACAAGTTTAAATGTAGTTATAACCTGTCCTGCAAATGCAACTTTAATTGTAAAAAGTGTTTATTGTGCTAACAATGATGCTTCTTCAGCGATAGACGTTAATGCTAGTTTAGTTGATTCGTCTAATTCAAACACTGAATATGAATTTTTTAGAGATAACATAGCAGCCAAAACACAAGTAAACGCTTCTCCTGCAGGTATTAATTTAGAAGCAGGGGATCAAATTAAAATTCAAGCAGCCACAGGAAGTAATAAAATACAAGGTGTAATTAATTATGCTCAAATAGACAGATCACAGGAAAATGGCTAGGAAATTCAAAGACTTTATTCAAAGGCCAAAACCTAGAAAGAGACCTAGGCGCCATACCAAGAGTCTTAACAAAAGTAAGAAAAGATGTTATAAAAAGTATAACCGGCAAGGTAGAAAACAATGACACAAAAAACAGTAATAATAAATGGTGAAGAAGTTCCTATAATTCCAGCGAAAGCTGAGGAAGAAATTAAGAACAAAAGAACAGGTAAAGTATATGCTAGCAAAGCTGATTTTGATAATGATGTTGCTGATTCCAATACTGATACTGCTACGGAAGATCTTCAAATAAATCAAAAAATAACAGTTGCATCTCTTCAGGTATTTGGTAAAACCAAATCATAATGCAACCAGCAGGTGGAACTGAAATACAATTAGCGTACCTTAAAAAACATTGTGATGAGGGTGTGCTTAATTCTGTTCAGATTACTACCTCAATACCAGAAAAAGATCCCTTAGATCCTGTCAAAGCAAATATACTTTGGCTTAAAAATTCTTACGATCAACCTAATCTAGCACCTTGGTTTCAAAACAAAGACAACCATAACAAATATGATTGGTATGTTTTTAATTCACATTGGAGTTTTGAGAAATACAGATATTTTTTCAAGATACCAGAAGACAGGTGTACGGTTATAAAGAATGCAATTGACTATGATGAACTGCAATTAAAAAAAGATTTTAGTCCAAGACAGAAATTGAAGATGTGCTACATCTCTACTCCTTGGAGAGGTCTTGAAGTTGTCTTAACGGCAATGGAATCATTAAAAGACAGAGATCCAGATATTACTTTAGATGTTTATTCCAGCACAATTATCTATGGTAAACAATTTGAACAACATCATGACAAAGAGTATGAAGCTTTGTATCAAAAAGCAAAAGATTTACCCAATGTAAATTACATGGGCTATTGTGATCACAGAACTTTAATGAGTAAACTAAAAGATTATGATGTTAATTGCTTTCCAAGTATTTGGGAAGAAACATTCTGTATATCTGCTATGGAATCATTAGCAGCAGGTCAGTTACTTATAACCACGGATCTCGGAGCAATACCAGAAACTTGTGCAGAGTTTCCAATATATATACCTTTTACTCAAAACAAAGCTAAGCTAGCGAAACAAGTGGCAGAGTGTTGTGTGGAAGCAAAAAGAATTTTAAGTAATGATCTTACAAATGTATTTAGATTTCAACAAGAATACTATAAGCGTTTTTATGATTGGAAAAACATGGGTAAGAATTGGGAAAATTTTTTAAAAGGAGTAATACATGTCAAACGAAACAAATAAAAACCATATCATGATATGTACACCTGTACATTCAGATGTATCAATACATTTTATGAGAGCTTGTCTTGATTTACAAAAAGAATGTGTTTTAAATAAAATACAAATTACATTTCAAATAATGAAGTCTTCATTGGTTACACAGGGGAGAAACTTATTAGCTTCTGAGTTTATGAATTCTGATGCAGAATACATGCTATTCATTGATTCAGATGTTGAATTTAACACAAGATCTGTATTAAGATTAATGAAATCACCACATGAAATATCTTTAATACCCTATCCCATAAAACAAAAAACAGATGCAAAATTTAGAAAAGATTTTGAAACAAGACCTGATGACGATATTAATACCATGGGGCATTTGTTTCCTATTGAGATACCAGACATTAAAGACATAAGACCTGTAGATGGTTATATAGAAGTAATTAAAGGACCGACAGGTATGATGATGATCAAGAAATCTGCGTTCACAAAGCTTAAAGAACACTACAAAGAATTGGTGATAAAACAAAAAACCCTTATGAATGGTGAGCTTATAGACAGACCTAATTATTATAATTTTTTTGACACTTATTGGAGCCCCTCAAAGAAAACGTATATGGGTGAAGACTTTTATTTTTGTCAGCTTTGGAGAGCTATTGGGGGCAAACTTTTTGCCTTATGTGATGAAGAAATAAGCCATATCGGAGAGTACAAGTACACAGGTAAAGTACAAGATGAATTCTATAAAGTTGAGTGATATTGAAGAATAGCGTTATATAAGTTAAAATACCATAATAACTAGTTAAAAT
>JAAHTH010000793.1_pt2 | contig 17178 bp, 14 predicted proteins | sample 6116091 | NCBI WGS metagenome assembly JAAHTH01 (sample SAMN13939990, study PRJNA603662) | sponge metagenome | isolation source: marine sponge | host: Mycale hentscheli | place: New Zealand | collected 2006 | reverse complement strand
ATTGAAAAAGAGTGATCGACGGGGAGGTTTGCTGGGGATGGGCGCGGTGTTGGCCGTAAGCTCTTTACCGCACCGAACCAGCCCTGTGCTTCGTGGTAAGTGGATACTTGAGACCATGCTGGGCACTCCGCCACCGCCACCACCCACTGATGTACCAGCACTGAACGAAGCACCCAGCGCCTCAGGCGAATTCACTTCATTGCGCGAGCAACTGGAAGCTCACCGCTCTGAACCCCAATGCGCGTCCTGCCATAACATGATGGATCCACTTGGTTTTGGTTTGGAAAATTATGATGTTCTGGGAAGCTACCGCACCCAAAATCGGGGTACCCCAATTGATACATCGGGTACCCTGCCTGATGGAACACAGTTCAACGGTTCGAATGAACTGAAACTTTGGTTACTGAAGCGAAAAGATCAATTTGTCCGTAATCTGACTCGTAAAATATTGGGGTACTCACTTGGTCGCAGCTTGACTGGTGAAGACAACTGTGTGATCGACTCGATCGTGGAAACGCTGGCTGAGGATGATTATAGTAGCCAAACGTTAATCGTTGAGATCGTCAAAAGTGTTCCGTTTCGATATAAACAGGTGGCACCAGCCACCAACTGAGAAACCCCATGGCTCATTATTTTCCTCAACTATCCCACTGGCGTCGTCCGCTGACGAGACGGAGCCTGCTTCGAGGCACCGGAGCAGCATTGGCATTGCCGTGGTTGGAGGCCATGATAAACACGAAGACAAGGGCTTCGGAACAAGATGATCACAGTTCCTCGGGTGCTCCCACGCGAATAGCCGCGCTGTTTGTTCCCAATGGTGTTCGGCAGGATCAATGGACGCCCGAGAAAACCGGGCGTGACTATGAACTGTCGCCTACACTGCAACCTTTGGAAAAACTGAAAGATCAATTGCTGGTGCTGACCAATCTGTGGAACCAGGGAAGCAATATCGGGGATGGCCATTATGTCAAAACATCAGGCTTTCTTACCTGCACCACCATCAATAAATCACTTGGCATCGACCTGAATTGCAACGGTCTATCCATGGACCAAGTGGCTGCAAACCACGCCGGAAAAGAGACCCCGATTCCTTCACTTGAATTGGGAATCGATCCAGTCACGACAGGTGTCGATACCAATGTTGGATACACGCGTGTTTATGGATCGCACATCGCGTGGTCAGGCCCGACAAGTCCTCTGGCCAGGGAACTCAATCCAAGGATGGTCTTTGAACGTCTGTTTCGTGCATCGCACCCAAAAAAAGCAACGCTCAAACGTGATCGCCTACTGCTGGATCGTGTGCTGACCGATGCCCAAGAATTGAAACAGAAACTTGGATCCTCCGATCGGCAGCGCATGGATGAATATCTGCAATCAGTACGATCGATCGAAAAGCGTCTTCAGAATCAACAGGCAGGTGGAAATAAAAACTGGCGTCCACTGGTTGAACTCAATCCCAAAGATCGACCGAATGATGATGCTCCCGATCAGTACCCTGAACAAGTACAACTGATGTTGGACATGATCGCATTAGCATTCCAAACTGACACGACGCGAGTCTGTACATTCATGTTTGGAAACGCCGTCAGCGGCCGCAATTTCTCATTTCTAGAGGGCGTCACAGGTGGTCATCACGATTCGTCACATCACCAAAACAATGAAGACAAACTTAGGCAATACCAATTGATCAACGTGTGGCACATCCAACAGTATGCTTATTTGCTGGAAAAGCTTGCCGGGATGCAGGAACACGAAGGAACTGTGCTCGAACATTCCATGATTCTGTATGGCTCTGGCTTGCGCGATGGGAATAGCCACAACCCACACAATCTTCCAATCCTGGTGGCTGGCAGCGGCGGTGGGAAAATCGCGACAGGTCAACATTTGCAGTACGGGCGGGATACACCCCTTGCCAATCTGTACGCCGGTATGTTGAACGCGTTTGATGCAAATACCAGCAGCTTCGCCGATAGCACTGGGATATTACCGGGCATGTTGACCTAGGCCTTCGACCTGCTGATACAGCTTGGAAGTCTGGAACTGTGTGTAGCAACGTCTAAAAGCAGACTGCTCAATCTGTTGCGTGGATCTGAGTACGACGAATACGAAGCCGGACTTACGTGTGCTTTTTAATGTTGAGATTATTCGCTCTCGCTCGATGACCGTCGCCGCTCGCAAGAGGAAACCAGATGAACCCGTTGCCGAAATTTTCGACAGGAATCTTTAGTTTCTCAGCAATTGTACTTGTCGGCGTGGGATTTTCGCCGTCCCGATCATTTGGTCAATGCTGCTTTGGGGCGCAAAATTCAGTGGCGGAAAGCCATGACGGGCGATTTCGCGTAGAAGCGACCTCACTTACGGGAACCGGTCACCATATTCATGGTCCGTACAAATTCCGCTTTCACACACTACGGGTGGGTCCCAACGGCAAGACGAAAGAACTTGGCGTCTTTGAACGCAAATGGGCGACAGACCGTCATTTTCAAATGTCAATTTTCGTTTCACCGACCGGCAATGGGTTTGCGCTTAGCACTTCGCTCGAGAAACCGATCCACTTCTTAGCACCTGATGGAATCGTTCTGGCGACCATTGATGGTCAGAAATCCGCAGAGATTTCGTGCGGACGCAGGGGGCATCCGGCCCTTGAATTCACACTGCGTGGCAGAACCAGATTCGGAATGCGGTCAACGAAATTATGGTTGCCGCTTTTTCACGTCACCGGACCCGAGTCGGAGTGGACGTATGACCGACCACCGAGAGTTATCACAGACAAAGCGAACCTTGGCTTTGACCCTGTGCCACCAAAAGAGATTTCCTGGCTAATGCAAATGCTGCAGTGGCGACCGGAACTTGGCAGCCGCGAGGCAATTCGTGCGAAGGAGCTGATCGCAAAAAAAGATGAAGAAGGTCTGATTAACCTCGGATTTTCGGCGCTATCGCTCGTTGAGGAAACACTCGCGACAACAGCGCGGCCTGACCTGCGGCGAGTACAAAGCGAGATAAATCGCCGCCTTTGCGGACACCGTAACGCATGGCGCAACCTCAATCTTCTTGTAACGCTACTTCAACACCCGAATAAGGAACTGCAAGATTGCGCTCTGAATAATCTTCAGGCGTTACTTCCGGAGGGTAAACCGAACGCCGAATGGATCAACGAAAATCAGCGGCATTTGCATTGGGACTCGAAGCGAAATATCTATTTCCATCAGCTGAGTATTGAAACCCAAGGCGAACAAAACCCTGAACCTAACCTCTGACACGACTGAAATCGTATCGGAAGGTTAATTGAATCAATTACGAGGGATCAGACCTCACCTTAAGTGAGAGAAGTATTGGCTACAACTTTATGAAGACACAATTTCATACCCAAACATCTACTGGTTCTCCGTAAGTTGAAATAACCACTGTGCAGCATTATTAAATGCTCTGACTCCCGCAAGCAGACAAATATCGATTCACTCATTTCCCCCAACTCAGATCCCACTAAACACAACAAATTCCAATCCAAACCGGTCTCTCAATGGACGGTATCGGCCACTGCCCCAGCTGCACACAGTTAATCGCCGCGTGACACCGCATCCTCTATTAAATAAGAATGCTGGTGACGACAATTCTTCGCAGGTAATGCATCTGTCTAGCAAGGGCTAGCTCTCTTTCTGCTTGACATGACCCGCGATTTATCAAGCAAGTTCACGAATGGCAATTTGAATGAATGATTCAGTTGTGCGTTCAGTGCTTGACTTGCCAATGCTCATCAAAGAATTCTGCGGCTACGATCTTACCCGGCCACAAAGAATCTGGCGGTGTTCTCAAGTCGACAACTGCCCAGTCTGGCAACTTGGGTACCTGACGTGCGTTGTTCAAGTAAGCAAATTCCCGATAAGTAAAACCGCTATTGAGCACCACATACCGGTTTGGATTTGCTGGATTGGGATAAATCATTGCTGGAACATGGTGGTCGGAACTGTATTTCCGTTCCCCGATCCTGACATGCTGGTCTGTCCACTCCATGGGTAATTTTTCGATCACCGATTTAACGATTGCATTACTTTGTGGATCACCAAACAGGATCAGGTGATTGTTCTCCACATCCTGTTGGGTGACTTCAATATCATCTTTCACGACTGCATCGCCGCGAAAATGTCGCCTCCACTCAGCGACCAAACGTTCCCACTCGTTTGTCGTCCAACTGCCCACCAATTTCTGCTGTGGCTTTCCGGTCGGCCTTACGACGATAAAGGAGTCCATGAAAGCGTCGTCAATCGGACCCTGTAAATTGTGCTGCTTTCGCAAAGCAGTTGCTTGCTGTGGTCCCAATTGCCAATTCCCTGACTGTTGATACAGTTCACACTGCCACGAACCATCAGTTTCTGGACGTGAGGCAAGGATGGGCTTCTGATTCGATGCAGAAAAAACAATCGACACCGGCTGATCTGGGCGAAAGGGACTGCGACCCGCCGGGATCGCAAATCGTAAACTGGTCACTCCCTTCGATTTCACTTCAATCGAATTGTTCCGAGGAATCAGCTTGGCCTGCACCGTGGCCTGTTCCCAATGCTGCTCAAGACCGGTCACGGTCAGCCAATGCAGGCGATTGTATTTGAGGGTGAAAGTGGCAAAGTGCAATTCTTCTGGCAACTTCAGACGCCCTACTTCTGCCAAGCGATCCATCTTTTCCTCGATGATCTTGATCGAAGGCGGGTTAATCGTATGCTTGGTTTCCGCACCAATGATGTGCGTGAGTTTCAAATCTCGCACGGCGAGCGCGGTTTCCATGATATCGGCGGCTTGTTTTTGAATATCCAACTCGCCGCTATAAGCAACCACGGGTAATTGAAACAGATTGTCGGCATACCCAGGACAGTCATACATCCTCCATAGCTTTCGCTCAAATTCAGTAGGTGCAAGCGTCTCTTTTTGGAAGAAGCTAAGAAACTCAGGCGTTTCAGAAAAACCAGCCCCAGGGTTCGCTGCAAAAAACAGGTCAGGATAGTGCACAGCCATTTGCCAACACCCCGCGCCTCCCATTGAAAATCCTCGCACCGAAACTCGATCATCATCAATGCTGTAATGTCTTCGCGCGTGTTCCAACGCTTCCAATACATCAATCTCGCCAGCAAATTTGAAGGCATTGCTGTAGCGACCATAGGGGTGCAGAACAATCGTATCTTGCGGAGCAAAACGACCGACACGACTCATACGTTCGGCAATGAATACAGACTCACTTGAGCGCTCGCCCCGGCCATGAAACCACAGATCAAGACGGTATCGCGTTTTACCCGTGTCTGAATATGACTCCGGGATCACGAGACCATAAGGCTGGACGGTACGATCAATGCGGGAACGAAAACCACGTACCACCAATCCTTTTTGGGATGTCCATGGTGCCTCACCCTTCAACAAGGCATCCGCTCGTTGTCGTCCTTCTGCGAGTACTTTCGTTGCATTCTTCACATCTCGAGCAGAAAAGAGTTCGCGATACTCGACTCCCTGCTTCACCGCTCGAAGAAAGATCTCGACATCAGGTAACAGATCGACTGTAAAAGTGTCTTTTCGCTGCCGTAATTTTTCCACTGACTGTTGAAGCAAATCCAAACCACTCAACAGTTCTTTCTTCTCGCTATCACTCAGTTCCACACCGAGTGGCGGTACGCGCCGCACATTTTCGGGAATGTTGTCTTGCGGACCATCTGCCCACAGCTGGGTGCAGGAGCATGCGGTGAATAGCCAAATGAAGCATTGTTGGTAAGTCATCTTGAAAATCGACAGAACTGGAAACAGATTCAAAGTTCGAATTGTAGTACAAGCTTCCTTGCGAGGGTACAAATAACTTACGGCCGCACCATGAGCACATTACCGTAAACCATCGAGTTGAACTTTATCGATACGCTGTCTCTGGTTGAAAGCACAAGTCCATTACTCGACATCCGACTATCACGATTGCCTAAGACGCAAACGGACCAAGGTGCCATCCCTCGGTTTAGTCGAAACCCCAGCTTTAGGATCATTTTTTTCCGTGACCGCTTCAAACTCAAACAATTTGACAATGCCACCGACCACAAGTGACGCCTCCAATTCTCCCAAGTGTTTTCCTGGGCACACCCTTGGGCCGTGTCCAAACCCAAAATGCAAATACTTCTTACTGCAACCAGCTTTGTCGATTGTTTCCCATCGTTCTGGATGAAATTCATCAGCCCGATAACCTGTTTTTTCTTCACCCCAAAATTCTTCTTGACGATTGGAGTGCCACACGTCAAGCAGGATATGCGTACCCGCTGGCAGCAGCAGTCTGTCTCCGTCTGCAAGGGTAATCCACGTATCAGAAACAGCCCTCCGCGGCAAAAAATAGAGTGACGGCGTCAGCCGCAACGTTTCTCGTAGAACATTCTTCAAATACAACGCCTTGTCGATCACAACCGTTTCAAAGGAGTCAATCGTTTTGACTTCCTCGAAAATCCGCGATTGGCACTCAGGATTTCTCGCGAGATGCGACACTGCCCACGCGGCATAGGAAGTCGTTGCCTCAAGTGCACCGGCAAGGAAGACTTTGACATTACTCCGCAGATCGTCATCGCTCCACTTCGTATCAACACGTGCCCATGCGCAGGCTCCTTCTGATCGCGGTGCCATCGACAGATCGGTTAATTTCTCAAACAACCCAAATGCTTCTTCCAACTCTGGGTCGGGACGCTTCTCTTTCCGCTTGCGAAAACGAATAAAATCAAACTGCTGATCGATTGTGTCACGAACAATGTAATCGATGACCTTGTCGATGGCTGGGATGTAATGCTCACGTACATCCTGAGGCTCCACTTTTGCGCCAAAAAAGTTGAACAATAACATCTCCATCATGATGCATTTTATTTCCGGCTCAAGAGCCAACTCAATTTCACCGATATTGGAATCCCGAAAATATTGCTTAAGTTTGCCAACACGTTGTTGAACATTATTCCGAAAGGTGTGCTCAAATTTCTCAAACACATCATCTGTGAACAGACTTGTTTTCCCAAATGCTTTTGCAGACGCTTTGCGATGCGTTTTCCACTCTGGGCCATTCGAAAATAGCAAGGTATCAGGTCCCGTTGCCCTTGCGATACCTGTGGAAGGCATGGTGTCTCGATCCAATCGCCCCTCGCCGGTACCCGTGGCAGTCAACACCGAACGAATCACTTCTGGTTCCCGGGGTACCATTACCGGAGCACAACCGGGCATTTCCAAATAACGATTGTGCTTGGCACGGCCCCGCTCGGTACCAGCTTTGGCAAAGAAAGTAGCCAGGATCTCGATGGGCTGATGATAATTTCCACGGGTTGGGAATGGTAAAGTCTTACCACGAGTTCTGGGGCGCGTAATCCAAACACGTGAAACAGGCACATCACCTTTGAATGGATTTATCCAGCATAGCTGACGCAGGATTCGGAACATTCAAGCCTCCATCGGAAAGACTACCAGCACAGATGTTTTGAGATAGACCTGCTTGGTCAGTGCACTAGGTCATTCGAACAAATCACGTTGCCTCAATGCAGATCAAACATGATGACGTATTCAGCATGGTTGGTGGGGGTTGGTATCATGTCCCCAAAGCTTATGAGCCGAATCTAGCTCAACTGCGGTTTGGAATTGTATTCTCTTCTTGCCTGCCGCATCACAACCGAGGCTCGTGTTACGAGTAGCCTAAAACCCGCAGTGTAAGTTCCGTCATGCTAATCAATTGGTAGCACTTTGACGTCCTTTACATCCCAACAACTGTTTCCGCTCATCATTGTGCTCACAAATTAAGTTACCCCAACATCCCCCATTGAGGACTTGGTCGTCACTCGATGCTAACCACCAAATTCTAGCCTCGCCCACCAAGCCAGTATTGATCGGCGTTGTTTAAAGCGCGCGAACTTTTAGAACACTGGTGGCGTCATTGAACCGAGTCGTTCTGCATACACCGACTGCAGCAAAAAATTTCGCGTTACCATCTTCTATTCTGAACACATCGCCCCATTTGCCTGGACAAACGAAACCGCGTTCTTAACTCATGACGACAAATTTACCACAAGCAAAAATGGTATTTGAATCGATAAAGCGAGCACCATGTATTTTACCCACCAGAATGGAACTGTCGGGAGTGGCCTCACCGTTGAACGATTGCATTCGCGATTCATTGATCACCTTGCTCCCTTTACCGGGACCACCTTTCATGCTGACTGAACGGATCTCGCTATCAATAAATTCATTCATCAATGTCGCGACATCCGGTTTTTCAGAGGCTACCACAATCCGATTAAAATGCTCCTGCATCAAAGATTTGGCATGTTCCGATCAGGGCATGGCAGCCAGATTGCTGAGATCAGGTTCGTACATCCACGTCTCTGTCTCCACGATCGCATTTTCCTGCATGACGGCATTGTGCTCCTGCAGATACTTTTCCCACTCACCTTGTCCATGTAGCTCGATGAACGCTTGTCTTACTCGACCAACACTTGGCATGTCCGCGGTGTCGTTATAAGCAAGCGTCTCTGCATAGATCATGAAATCACCGCCATCCTCCAATCTGGCGATACTAAAATCAACAGGTTGTTTCAGGTGATCAAAGGCAGAAATTAATTTTTTGTAGTTAGCCTCCAAACGCTGATACATTCCTGGCTTCATTCGCCAACGGCGATGCTGCGAAAAACGTGATTGGCCCGGTTCTGCGATTCCCTGAGAGAACAGGCCCTCGATGGGTCGCCAAACTTGTTGGTTCCCCGAACTTTCCTGCAACGGTGCAATATGCTCCAACCAGTGGTTCGCCTCCGGCACCTCCCATGAGGCTGCTATCCCCTGAACGGGATGAATGGGATTAGTGTACAACTCTCTCGTTGTTCGAAACCCTCTCGCAAATTGGTTTGCTCGAGGTCCCGTTAGTATCCGCCATGTGCCCCACTGTGCTGAATCTTTTCCAGTATTGAATTTCAGCTGCTTGTCTTTCACCGCCTGCCGCCAGTTTGCCACATTTTCCGGAGCAACTTCGATAAATCGGAAAACATAGAGTGGCGATTGCTCCACGACCCCTTCATTCTTTTCTGCCCTGCCCACTGAGATTTCGCCGAGAATCGGCAACAAACCAACTGCGATCATTGTTAAGACAGTAGGGGGAAATGCAAAACGAATCCGCAAGAGCTCGAACTTCATACGTAGATACCTATTCCAATTAGTTGGGCCACTATTTGTTTTTTCATGCTCAACTGACTGCTGTGGGGCCCGCTGCGTGCCGCCTGAGATGCTGACGTTCATCCGGCAATCGCAACCCACATTCACCTTCTACCTTCCCTCAGGAAGGCCTGCCCATCAGGTAGTGCGAAATTGTCTCTTCAGATACCCAACTCAATCCAGGAAATTTCTTTTGATTTTCGGAAATTATTCACTGTCGGACCTGAAACTCACACCTCTAGGGGACTCTGACCCTTTTTCTTTGCAATGAGATTCGAAGGGTGAGAATTCAGGGTTGCATCAGATTAATTGCCTCATCAATGATCTGTCAGGACCGGTCGCAGCATTGCAGCCTACCCATCTAGCACAGTACAAAAAGTAAGTAACTGCAACGAATTCCTACTGTTCACCGCTGTGGCACTCACGTGGACAGACAAGAAAATCATGAGTTTTGGCAAGTCCCTAAGCGGAGTGAGTAGGATATGAGGCCTCAACTCGCCGGATCCCGCTCACGATGCAGCTATCATGCAACGAATAAAATATCTCATCACATTTTTATTTTGTGCTGTGCCTTCGTTGGAATGCATCTCGCAAGTGCATTATTTCGAAGATGGCCGCCCTTGGAAAAACAGAGCGAACGGAGGTCCAGATCGCGAAGTAGACGGTTGGTACTACAATCTAGGTGTCACAGGGATGCGTGCTGAATTGTCAGCATCAAGACCCAAGCACCTCCTGATAAAATATGTGTTCACTGGATCACCCGCAGACAAGCAGATTCAGGCTAACGATTACATCGTCGGTATTGGCGGCAAGGCGTTTGAGACAGCGCACCAGAATGGCTACGGGGAATCTGTTTTTGGTGCCAAGGGGCCGATACTTGAATTCGCGAACCCTCACGAAACAGCACAAAGTAGCGCCGGAAAAGAAAAACTGATTGTCGACATTGATCGCAACGGAAAGCGACAGCTTGTGACATTGGATGTTGGGCAACCCTACGTTGGGTTTGGAACCAACTTTCCTTCAAATGATGCCAATTCTGTACATATCCTCGAAGACATATATTCTTATCTGCAAAAAACCCAACGGAGCAATGGTTCGTGGGGTAGCCCACCACACGACACCTTCGCACCCTTAGCACTGCTTGCCAGCGGACGCGCCGAGCATTTGGAATTGGTACGTAGAAATGTGAGATACCACGCAGATACCACTTCCTCCAAAGACCAATCCTGGTTGATCAATTGGCGTTACATGTCTGCCGCCATTGTGATGAGCGAATATTATCTTGCGACTGGTGAGAAATGGGTATTGAAGGAGTTACAGGAAGTCCACGATTTTCTTGTTTCCAGTCAGTACGTCGATCAATCACAGATTGATACCAAAACGAGAAGAGAGAGACCACAAGACTTACCAAAAACCAAGATGAGCGCTCATGGTGGCTGGGGACACAACCCAGGTTTTGAGGGGTATGGCCCTATCAGCATGCTCACCGGACAAGGGGCCTTAGCCTTTGCACTGATGAAGCATTGTGGTGTCAATGTCGATCGCAAGCGGCACCTCTTTGCCTATGACTTCTTGGCTCGCGCAGCGGGTCGTAATGGGTACGTATGGTATGCAGATGAAGCGGCTGGTCAGAACAACTGGGCGGATATGGGCCGCACGGGTGCTGCGGGAATCGCAAATGCTCTTAGTCCTTACCCCGACCCTGTGCATCGCCGCCGTGCCCTCAGTCACGCAAAGATCATTGGCACCCACCCTGAAAGTTTTCCGGATACCCATGGGTCTCCAATCATGGGTATGGGATACGCAGCTTTGGCCGCATTTCATGATCCAGCCAGCTTCCGACGTTTAATGGACAAGAACCGCTGGTGGTTCACATTGTCACAATGCACCGACAACAGCTTTTACTACCAACCCAACCGCGATAATGCTGGGTACGGCGCCGACTCACGCATTTCGGCGTCTGCCGTTACCGCCTTCATTCTTTCTTTACCCAAACAATCTCTATTCATGACAAACAGGCAATCACAAGCCCGCGAATTCCAACCGAAATAAATGCATTACTACCACAATTTGAAAAACCAACTACGTCAACTCATCGAATCTCCTACCCCAACCTTGCCACTCATTACCTGAGTCTGGCCACCTTCTGCAATTATTTTTCCCCACTCCACAGAAAGTCAAATAATGAACTACTGCAAACCATCATTGATCACTTGCACCTTGGTACTGCTCTTTATCAACCTCTTCGTCAACCTTGGCAATGACGGACAAACAACAGCTGACGACTCCAAACGCAAGATAAAAAGTTCTGAACATGTCTACTGGCTCATCACCACAAGTATCAAAGAAGGACAACTCGATGCATTGAAAAAAATCAACGCCGAGATGGTGAAGAACACCAAGAACAATGAACCAGAAACCCTGACTTACGACTGGTCAATTTCAGCTGATGGAAAGAAGTGTTATTTCTTTGAGCATTATGCCAACTCTGAAGCCGTCATGATTCACACCAAGACCTTCGGTGAGAAATTCGCTGAACGATTATTGGGGATGATTGAAATTGACAGCTTTGAAGTCTTTGGAAATCCTGACGAGAATGTCCAAAACTCGCTAAGTCCACTCGGAGCAAAATTCAATTCCTCGATTGGCGGATTCAGTCGCTGATCATCTGGAACTACCAGCATCAGATCTAAGAGCTGACTTGTCGCCACAGGAAATCACATCCTCCATTAGCCCAGGATTGATTGGCGTTGTAGGGTCGTGCATTCAATTTTGTGATCGACGAGTAAACTGAAGTTAGTGACCAGCCGAAGTCAGCTGGTCTACCGATTCCAAGAGTCAGTTCCAAAAGCAACCCGATCAGAAATCACCGGACTCTTCACCCCAGATCCATCGATCCAGCACTTCGCTTGGAGGTCGTTGCCGATTACCCCAGAAAAAGTCATCGGCTTCGGCTTCCCAGATCAAATATTCATACTCGCGCAGCAAATCATTCAGCTCTTCCTTGTATATCTCTGTTTTATAATCTCCCTTGATATCGCCGAGCTTGACGAAAGAGTCAGGTTCTGATTTACGAGGACGGTCCTCAGCCGTGACATTGAGCCCCAGAGTCAGCAACATTGCGATCGCGGCCAGATTAGAAAAGTAGGTCGGTTGCACGTGATTTTCCTTACATTCGAGAAAGACAAGACAAAGCGTTGTACTTTGCTTCCGCAATCTCGATGCATATACCGTGCCAAGTCCCTCTCCCACTTTGCAACGATGATTTCTAACGCAAAACAGGCGTGTTTTCAGATTTGCTTTGTGATGGTCAGCGTCTTCCAATGAGACACTGAGTTCTGATTTTGAGAAAACTGACGCGGCATTTGGGCTGCATGCTTGAAGCGAAGCAGCAACCTTGCCAGTACTGTACGCGTGCAACATTCAATCGTCTATCAAACCCGATTTCTGGTCGCGCCCCGCACCGCCCGACGCGACCTGCCGTTTTAATTGAAAAACCCACCGAAAAATACAATCACCGCCACCACTTTGCGGCGTCCCTGATCATCGCAGCAGTTTGAACTACTGCCCCACGAACGACCACTCTGGCGGATTGTCCCCCCACTGTTGACCTCACCGATTAAGCGACCTTGTTTACGGACCTTCCCACCAGACTCAACGCTTCCAATTTTTGATCCTGACCGACGAATCGTGCCACCCGATTCAATTTCTCCAATCAAGGCACCATTTTTTCGGACCTTGCCATTGGAATCGATACTGCCCACTTTTTTTCCTCGCTCGCGTATCGCACCTTTCTCATCGACCGTCCATGCAAGAGCCCCAGACTTTCTGATCGTAATATCGGCCGCTGCCGACACCCCCCCCGCCATCATTCCAAAAAAAATCAAACTTGATGCCAATATTTGATTCATCGATTTCTAACCTCTCACCACAATTTTCTACAGGGTCATGTAAACGATTTAAAGTCACTCACCTCAGTTACCGAGTTACGTGAAAACGGTATCAGGAGTGCCATTGATTTCTTCATCCTGCTCTTAAAACACAAGCAAGCAATCGAACAAAAGTTACAGAAGTGAGTCTTCTCAACCCGTTCTGTAACACCTCTCTGGTTCCCCGATCAGACGAAATAGGTAATCATCAGCGGGTCCTCAAACACCCTATCGTTCAGTACTGCAACTGCCTCCTGGACCACGCATACGCCCACCATCGACTTCATCTTTGCTTGCGTGTTTACCTTTCTCGCAAAAGTATACACCCGCAATGATCCCGATGACCACAAAAGCCAAGGCCCCCAAGGGTTCATGCCAAGCAGGAAACATCCAGCCTTACGCGTGAGGCTGGTCGGCTTCCCCGTCGACACTTTCTGGGTCACAACGTGATCGGAGTCTTGATTCTCCTACCTCATTTTGACCTACGATGAGCGCTAATTAGCCAGATGGTTTGCAAGCAGAAACATGTAGCGTGCCGATTTCGACGGCGTCCTCAACAACTTCTGTTACCTGCCAGATAACGCAAACCATGGTTCATTTGAGAATCAAACCTTGACAATCACCTGCCGAACAACTCAGTGGCACGAGATTTTGACGGATTGCCTGAATCAGTTGTAGCAGATTATGATTCTGTTCATGGAAGTGATCGCATTGCAATCCGGAAGCAGTGGAAACTGCATATACGTCGCAGCTGGTGGCAAACAACTGTTGTTTGATGCCGGGATCAGTGGCATTCAAGCCGAGAGCCGTCTGGCTGCTCACGGCCGAAACATTCGCGACATCGATGCACTGATCATTTCTCATGATCATCGTGATCATACCGTGGGCATGGGCATCTATCAGCGCAAGTATGGTCTGCCGATTTATGTCACGCGGGCAACACTGGCTGTCGCTCAGCAAAAGATTCGGCTTGGCAAGATGAACGACATCAGGCATTTCGATGCCGGGTCTACGTTTTCAGTGGGAGACGTACAGATCCACACTATCCCGACACCCCACGATGCCGCCGATGGCGTTGTTTTTGTAATCGACGATGGCAGCCACAAAGTTGGCATTCTTACCGATCTGGGGCACGCCTTTGATGAACTCGATGAGATTCTGCCGCAATTAGATGCAGTGTTCATCGAAAGTAATCACGACCTTGAGATGTTAGCGGGCAGCTTTTACCCCGAGAGCCTCAAAGCTCGGATCCGCAGTTCGCAGGGGCACATTTCAAATCTTGACGCTGCTGAATTATTGCAACGTGCTGCATCACCAAAACTTCAATGGGCATGTTTGGCACATCTTTCTGAAGAAAGTAATACACCTGAACTGGCAATCGAAACCCATCGCCGATTGCTGGGAGATCGCTTTCCAGTTTACTGCGCAAGCCGCGACTCAGCGACTCCTCCGCTACGACTCTGAGTGATCCGTTAAGGCACGTTGGTTATCAGTTCGCCAGTCAACGTTGAAGGTAACCAATAGCCGCAGATAAACGCGAATCATTTCTCTACATTTTGCACAGTATCAAATCAGTAATTCAGTGAGTGGCCCTTTCTGCTGATTCTCATCCAAACTCAGATCAAAACGGCCGAAAACATCGCGTGGTTGTCCGGCAGCCTCCAGCAGTGAATTGTAGAGACAAGCGATTGTCTGATGCCCTGGCTTTCCATAACCCGGATACTGCAGATATCGCCCTCCAGCGGTTCGCTTCAGTTTACCGGCGATTCCTCCGAGCAATACGAAGGGCCATTCAGTACAGCTACCATGGTGTTTATCAGCAGCATCGCTCAGATAGACAATCAACGTGTTGTCAAGCATTGTGCCATTGCCTTCGGGCACAGCTTTAAGTTTTGCTGCAATTCGCGCGATCTGATCAACCTGAAAACGACGAATGCGATTCCTCGCTTCAACCGCACTCATCCCTGGAACCGTTTCGGCGTGACCAATGCCATGGACATGCTTTTCGATCCCCAACCCACGATACGTGATATCAAGTGTATCCGCGCGAATCGTAACGACATTCGATAAACCGGCAATCAATGCTGCTGATGCAATATCAAAGTGTGCCTCAATTCGGTCTGTTTCCACATTGGACTGATACTTATCATCCACTTGGGGTGCGTGACGCCGAATCGTCGCCTCAAGGCCCAGCAACTGCCGGCGCCGATCTCGTAGGCTCTCAAACGCTTGCAGATAGTGGTCTAATTTTTGCTGGTCCATTCCGCCAATCTGTCGTTGCAGATTCTGAATATCACCAACCATGTGATCCAACAGCATCGCGCTCAATTGTTTATCTGCTTTGCCGTCGGCACCTGTGGCCGCGATGCCGAACAAATTCTTGTAAGCCATCAGAGGACTAGCCTGAAAAGGTAGAGGACGATCCACGTCAATCGCCGAAATGCCCGGGTAGACCACCGAATCTTTGACCCCCGACAAAACCTTACCACCAAGCGTCAAACCAACATGCGGAAAAATCGATGGGAGTGCTTTGGCAAGCATCCCATCAACAGTCGCACTCGCAGCACGTCCGGGATTTCCTTCGCTTCCGGTGTGATAACATCCCAGCGCTCCATACCACGCTGAATGACCACCTCGACACATCTTTCCAGACAAGCCCTGTAGAATCGTCAAGTAATCTCGATGTTCGGTCAACGGCTTGAGTGAATCAGGTAGCTCATGTTCAGCGAGGGATGCGTCAAGGAGCGATTCAGCGGGCTTTAGTTCATCAGGCCACCCGTTTTCATTTCCTGGCTGAGTCAAATCATCAGCCAGCTCAGTTGGTACCAGCTCTGCCGGAGTCAACCCACTGCACTTGACCACGAACAGAAAACGTTGGGTACCACCTGATATACCTGCGGCCTCTGCCTCCACTCGCTGTAGAAACGGAAGTAGTAGCGGCGAAACCGTGGCAGCAGCGGCCGTCTTGAGCATAGCTCGGCGATTTCTTTGTGACATGGTTTATTCTGTTTTTCGATACAGGAAAGAATCTGATGACAACAGCGCGGCGATCATTGCCTTCATGCTGCCACCCTGTTTGACATACGCCTGGTCGGCTGCCATCAAAGTGGGCGAATCACCCAACGTTTCATTTCGCCCTAACCAAAAGCGGAACGCGTGGCGGACGAACGACTGGCGAACACGCTCTGATTTCCCCAACCGCTGTACCAGTTCAAACACATCATTCACATCTCCATCTAACTGGCGATCACCGCTAGCACCGATGTATCCATGAGTGTCAATGTCCGTCGTTGAAGAGTTGCTGTGACGCTCCGGAAAAATGGTCAACAGTTCACCCAACACTTCTCGTTCCCGGTGTCGACCAAAATCATCAAACTGCTCGAAAGGAAAACCCAGTGGATCCATTTTCTGATGGCACTTCCAACAGTACTCGTCCTTGGTCACTCGTAAGCGCTCGCGAAGCGATCGATCTCGGTGTTCCGGAACAATAGCATTGACATCAAGTGGAATGTCAGGAATTGTGTCGGCCAACAGGTGCTCACGAATCCACTTACCACGACGAATTGGGTCGTTATCGAAATTTCCACTCCAGGCTATCAACCATGCCGGATGAGTAAGAATACCGGCTCGTTGACCCGCTGGCATCTTAAACGGCTGTTCAACCGGATAGTCCCATGTTGTGTGATCGAGATTGTAAAAGTTGACATACTGTCTTGAACTCGGACCCTCGATCGGGATTGGGTGACGCCCCGCTGCTTCTGACCGCAGAAGGTACTTGGTATTGAATTCAAAGTTGGCATCATTCTCATTCGTCTTGATGTAATGCAAATCTTTCTGGATGTAATCTCGTGATCCAAGATACGCCACAAAGTACTCATCCGTTGTCAACAACTGATTCAAGACATCGCGGTCCCTATCAAAGATATGCATGACCAATTGGTCGGCATCGTCAACCATTCGTTGAGTCAGATAACGATCACCAAAGCCAATACGCTTTTCATCCTTGAATACATTAGGCGCATGGTGATACCCGAAGAATTCTCGAAAGAACCTTAGAGAATTCTTCGGG